>Ga0180435_10003182_pt1 | contig 16552 bp, 14 predicted proteins | sample SS_ome_3_FD_132467 | JGI IMG/M metagenome (GOLD analysis project Ga0180435, IMG submission 132467) | Hypersaline lake sediment archaeal communities from the Salton Sea, California, USA - SS_3_S_1 metaG | ecosystem: Environmental > Aquatic > Non-marine Saline and Alkaline > Hypersaline >...
GTGATGACGGTTGCCCGATTGACCGTGCCGTGCGCCCCGAAAGCCGCTTCCAACTCGGCTTCCGTGATCGTGTACGGCAGGTTACCCACGTAAATGTTCATCATGCAAATGACTCCCAGCGACGGCCCAGGCGAAGATGACCCAACATCCGGCTTGAGAAGCGTCGCAAACACAAATCATTCGACAACGCACCACGCGTTGTCATTTCGGCTATAATAATTGATGAAGGGCGGAAAAAAGTCAAGCGTAAAATCGGGAGGAGTTTCCCCGCGCGGGCTCAGGACAGGGGGTGTGCGAAACTGAGGGAGGGCTGTCCGACATCGAACGGTCCGCCGCCACTTGCGGACCGTGGTATGCAAACAGCCCGGGAGTTTCGCCGTCCGCTTCGGGCCGTGCTCGCGGGCAAGCTGCACCATTCTCAGCCGGAGATGCCTTGGGGCCTTACTTTGACGCATCAGCGAGTCGTATCCTCAATACGGGCACATCGTCGTCCTCCTCATTGGTCTTGCTTCCCAGGGCCTGCCACGTCAGCGAGAACGGCGGTGTGCCCAACTCATTTTTGCACCGCCCCCCAGGGGGCGGGACCCTTCACCTCCTGCACCAACATCCGCACCCCTCCGCCACATACAGCCAAGACACGACGACGACCGTACTCGGGGTACACCATGTCCCTTCCGCTTCCCATTTTTTCAGAAAATCCTCATTGACAAGCGACGTGAATAACCTACAATCCCCGGGTTTGACGGCCCCGTTGGGGACCGCATGGTGACCATTCAACGCAGGCATGGAGCCCGAAAACCGGGTCCGCCCACTTTCGAGGAGTGACCGATGGCGCAGTCGAAATCGGCGTATACGAAGGAAATCGAACGCACCAGACCGCAACGGATGAAGTGGTGGAACCAGGCGCGGTTCGGGATGTTCGTCCACTGGGGCCTCTACGCCCAGGTCGGCCGGCACGAGTGGGTGATGAACCTCGAGTGCATCCCGAAGAAGGATTACGAAAAGCTCGCGGACACATGGAAGCCGAAGCCGCGGCCGATGCGCGAGTGGGCGCGGCTCGCCAAGGCCGCGGGCATGAAATACATGGTGATGACGACGAAGCACCACGAGGGATTCTGCCTCTGGGACACGGAGCAGACCGACTTCAACGCCGTCAAGCACGGGCCGGGCCGCGACCTCGTCCAGGAATATGTCGACGCGTGCCGCGAGTTCGGCCTGAAGGTCGGCTTCTATTACTCGCTTATGGACTGGCACCACGAGGACGGCGTCCGCTGCGCCAAGGACGAAGCCGCCCGGCGCAGGTTCATCGACTTCACGCACGGCTGTGTCCGCGAGCTGATGAGCAACTACGGCAAGATCGACATCCTGTGGTACGACGTGTCGTGGCCACTCGACAGCGCGAAGAAGTGGGAAAGCTTGAAGATGAACAAGATGGTGCGGAAGCTTCAGCCGCACATCCTCATCAACGACCGCTCGCAACTGCCCGAGGACTTCTCGACGCCCGAAGGGCGCGTATCGCCGGCCGCGAGCGGGCGCGGCTGGGAAGCGTGCATGACGTTCAACGACACCTCGTGGGGCTACATGCCCTCCGCCGCGCCGGACAGCGTCACCGAACGGGACATACTGCGGATGCTGAGGACGTGCGCCGGCAACCAGGGCAACCTGCTGCTGAACATCGGACCCGCGCCCGACGGGTCGGTTCCGGAGGAGGCGGTCAAGCCGTTGAAGACGGCGGGCAAGTGGCTCGAGAAGAACGGCGAGGCCGTGTACGGCGACGACTTCGACCGGGCGGACCTCGGCGGATCGATCTGCGGCAGTTTCTCGCGAAAGGGCAAGGTCGCGTACTTCTGGTGCAACAACTGGCCCGGCACCAACTTCGCGCTCGGCGGCATCCTCACCAAACTGAAGAAGGCGTCGTTCCTCATCGGCGGCAAGCCGATAAAGTTCGAGCAGACCAAGTACCAGATCAAGTTGAAGGGCCTGCCGAAGACGAGCCCAGACAAGCTCGCGGGCGTCACCGTACTCAAGCTCGAGTTCAAGTCGCCCCCCAAGCACAAGGCCGGCGCCACCACGATGGCTCTTTAGGCGCCCGCCCAGGCAACATTAGGAGGCACACGCGATGATCAAAGTCCTGTTACTCACCGGAGCGAACAATCACGACTGGACACGGTCTGCCCCGTTCTGCAAGAAGATGCTGGAGCAGACCGGGATGTTTCAGGTCGATCTGGTCGAGGCCCCTTCGCAGGCCCTCGAAGACGGCGAGAAACTGGCCTCGTACCAGCTCCTTTTCGTCGACTACAACGGCCCGGACTGGAGCGATGCGGCCAAGAAGAACTTCGTCGACGCAGTCCGCGGCGGGACCGGCGTCTGCATCCTGCACGCGTCGGACAACGCGTTCACCGGCTGGGTCGAGTATGAGGAAATCTGCGCCCTGCTTTGGCGCGCCGGCACCGGCCACGGCTCCTACCACAAGTTCGACGTCAAGATCACGGACCTCGACCACCCGATCACGCGGAGTCTGCCGCCGGTGCTCAAGGACCATCCCGACGAGCTTTACCACAAGCTCGTCCACATGCACGACACGCCGTACCACGTGATCGCCACGGCCTACTCGTCGCCGGAGTCCGGCGGCACCGGCAAGGACGAGCCGATGCTGGTGGTCAAGGAATACGGCAAGGGACGGGTGTTCCACAACATCCTCGGGCACGTCTGGCAGGGCGGCGGGATGGAGTCGTTCGAGAATCCCGAGTTCCAGCGCGTGACGATCCGCGGCTGCGAGTGGGCGGCGACCGGCAACGTCACAATCGAATAGGAAAAAGGACACGATGTACAGAGTCGGCGTCATCGGCCTCGGCAACATCGCCGAGGGATACGGCTCGCCGGAAGGCAAGGCCTCGTACTGCCACGTCGGCGGGATTCTTTACAGCGAGAATGTCGAACTGGCCGCGGTCGCCGACCTGTCGGAAGACCGGCTCAATAACTTCCGGACGAAGTGGGGAGGAGCATTCCCCGACACAAAGTACTACAACGGCGCCGACGCGATGATGGACACGGAAAAGCTGGACATTGTCGCGGTGTGCGTTCGCGGGCCGGCTCACCACGCGATGATGCTGGACATCATCAAGGCCGGCCCGAAGTCCATCTTCCTCGAGAAGCCGCCGAGCTGCTCGCTCGCCGAGATGGACGACGTTGTCGCGGCCGCCAAGAACGCCGGCATCCCCATCACGGTGTCATATTCGCGCCACTGGGCGCCGCACGTCAAGCGCATGGAGGAACTGGTCAAGGACGGCCTGATCGGCGACGTGAAGATGGTCGTCGGATACTGCGGCGGGTCGTTCCTGTCGTTCGCCAGCCACACGACCGACATGATCTGTCAGTTCACCAACTACCGCCCGAAGGCCATCACCGCAACCTGCGAGCCGGGCAAGGACACACAGCCGGGCTACGAACCCGAGCCGGGCGTCGTCGGAATGCTCATCGAGTTCGACGGCGGGCTGACCGGCATCCAGATAGGCGACGGCGGCGAGCACGGCGGAATGACGTGCGACATCATCGGCTCCAAAGGCCGGGCGCGCGTCGGCATGTACATCCCGCCGTTCGCCAGCAACAAGGACGGCGAGATCGACCTCGCCAAGCACGACATGCCCGCGCGGGACGCCGCGAGCGTCTTCACCACGGCGTACGACCAGATCGCCCGCTACCTTGACGGCGCCGGCCCCCTGCCCGACTGCACGGACAGCGACTTCGTGGCCGTCCACGAGCTGGGTTTCGGCGGCATCGAAAGCGCCCTGACCGGTCGGCGCATCACGCTCCCCAACGCCAGCCGTTCCCGCAGGATATTCGCAAACGGGTAGCGGACGAGCCGGAGTTCACTGCCGCAACCCCTTTCATTTGCCGCACATCCACCTCCGGGGCCGCCATTTTTGGCTTGACAACCCTCCCCCGCGCGCGTTAAATAGGCGGCCAGAGCGGCGATCCAACGGGTCATAACCACGTAACGAGGAAGTGTCCATGACCACAAAGAGGGACATCGTCAACGACATAGCGAGGAAACTGGACCTCCCCCAGATTGACACGAGGAACATAGTCCAGAACCTCTTCGACCGCATAGTCGACATCCTGGCCGAGGAGGGGCGCCTGGAACTGCGCGACTTCGGCGTCTTCGCAGTGAAGGAGCGGGCGGCCCGCAAGGCCCGCAACCCCAAGACCAACGAGGTCGTGATGGTCCCGCCGCGACGAGTCGTGACGTTCAAGCCCGGCAAGCTTCTGCAGGAAAAGGTGGCGGCATCCCACGAGCCACCCGCGGGAACTCCCTGACACGTCGGCGCCCACGCCCCGGATCTACATCTCGATGCCCCGCTCCCGAAGCTCACGGGTGGACATCACGCGCAGGCCGTCCATCAGCTTCATCACGTACACCGGCATCTGCGATCCCCCCGCATCGACGAGGAACTTGTACCCCTTCTCCGTCTCTTTGAGCGTGCTCTTCCTGCCGCGGCCCCCGAGGTCCCAGCAGATGACGTTCTGCGACTGCGAGGCAAGGCCATCGCGGCGCCGCTGGGCCCGGAACCTTTTCTCGGCCCCAAACATTGCCATGTGGGTGGGCTCGGCCGCCGCCTCCTCCTGAAACTTGACGAAGAGGTCCGGGCCCGACGCGACCTCCGGATGCGCCAGTGTCTGGAACTTCGCGAAGGGCAACGCACCGAGTGACTCGAGCTTGCCCAGAATCGCGATCACCTCGGCATCGTTCTTCGGCTCGCGCATCAGGACCATCGGGCCTCCGCCGTTCCGGTCGAGCACCACCCACTTCTGATCCTCGGACTTGATCGTCGTGCGGTCCCGCACGATGTCGGCCGCGTGGGCCGCGCGCCGGCTCTCCCGCTTCAGCCGGCAGAACTCGTCGTATTCCGCCGACGCCTCCAGGTTCCGGAGAAGTTGCCCGAGCATCTCGCGGAATTCGAGCGTGACGGCGGAATCGACCAGGCCGCTCCGAGACAGGTTCATCTCCGAGTAGACCTGCGCGCACTCCGCGACGAGACACACCCTCGCGCGGCCGGGGTTCGACCTCACTATCTTTCGCGCACCGCACTCGTCCAGCGGCAGTTCGAAGTATGGAATCCCGCGCGACGACACAAGGAGGCCCGTGTTCAGGTTCTCGTCGGACAGGCCGAACCGGTCGGGCTCCCATGTCAGGACGCCCCGGAGCCGCACGGACATCGAGGGCGGCCGTATGAGGGCCATGTTGACGAACAGCGTCTTGCTGTCCGCGTCGAGCGACAGCCGCTCCGGGAACACGATGTCCTTGAACTCCGGCAGGCCGAACTCGAGCCGCTCGACCTGACCCATCACGGACAGCACGACAGCCGGCGGGTTCTCGCGCGGCTTCGTGAAACCGGCAAACGTCCGGTGAAGCAGGAACCGCCGGAGCTCGTCCATCGTGAACGGCTTTTCCTGGCGGTGCGGCGGGTGGCCGACGACCCTGATACGCGTACCGGTCGGCGCGTCGGTGTCCTTGTGCTCGGTGATTCGCGGACGCGGAAGCTCGTTGTTGTTGAGCGAGTCCCACGGCTCGTTGATCCGCACCTCGTAAAGCGACTGGCCGGCCGCGCGGGTCTCGATCATTACCTTGCGCGACTGGTAGGCGAGCTTCGAGCCGAGCCCCTTCCACGAGAACTCGTCGGACTTCTCGCCCACGATACTGCTGAGGCCGAGCCCCAGGAACCGGGCAAGGCGCCCCACTCCGCCGTCGTCGCTCGAGAAATCCATCCCGCACCCGTTGTCGGACACGTCGAATATGTGGCCTTCCCTGTCGCGAGTGTAGCTGATCTCGATGCGGGTCGCGCCAACCTGCTTCGCCCCCGCGTTCGAAAGGAGTTCACGCACGAGGTCCAGCGGGTGCTGGCGTTCCACGATGAGGTTCTTGAATATCGCGACGTCGTGCCGCAGGACGTCGATTTCGTGCGAACTTGTCCTGTTGAAACCGCCGAAGAGAGCCATCAGCCGTCCCTCCATACTATTCCAATGAAGTATCGGCCTACGGAGGGACGAATGCAGTCAAAACACTGTGCCGAAGGATTCCGAACCGGCTGAACGCCGTAACCAGCTACGGTAGCGACTGATACGGCGCGTGCCCGGTCACGCCGGCCCTCTCCCCTGCCTCTTCGAGCGGCCCTGTCTCAATATCGGGCCGTATATGGCGGAGTCGCGCACGACGCAACCAGCCATGCCTCCGTCCCGCATTATTTCGGTACAGCCACTGCAACATACGCACACCTTCTGCGGGTCGAGCCGGCCCGTCCGGATGATGTCGGCGGCGAAATCCGGGTACGCGAGCGCGAGGCGCCCCGCGCCGATGAACGTCGCCCGGCCCGAACTCTTGCTCCACGCTCCGACGTGCGGCAAGAGGGTCCTCAGCCAACTGTACCCCGTGCCGACCACGGCGATCCCGGGAAACGCCGCCTGCATCTCGCCCGCAAGGTCGATCGCCCGGCACACGCCCACGAGCGGATGCTCCGGCGATTCGTACCCGCCGGCCGCGGGTCTCTCGTACGGCCTGCCGTAGTGGGGGTTGTAGTACGGGCTGGCCAGCGTCACGTTGACCATCGGCACGCGTCGTTCGGCCAGGCACGCCATCAGCCGCTTCGGCTCCGTCAGGTCCGGCCGGGTCGGGTCATCCCGGTCCACGCCCCAGCCGTGCGGATACGGCACGGCGTCAAACACGCCGAGCCGCGTCACGACCATCCTGTCCTCGCCAAGTTCGGAGTGAATGCGGTCTATGACATCCAGGAGGAACCGGGTGCGGTTCTCGAAGGACCCGCCGTACCGGCCCTCCCGCGTGTGGGCGGCGAGCAGCTCGCCGATAAGGTACCCGTGGCACGCCTTGATGTCCACCGCGTCGAACCCCGCCTCGAACGCAAGCCGCGCCGCCGCGACGAACGCCTCTTGAACACGGTCAAGATACTCGTCCGTGGCGACGGAATAGTCGCCCGGCACGTTCACATACGCGTCGCGCATCGGGTCGTGTTGCACGATGATGGGACGCGGCCGCGAATGACGGCCCGAGTGCGTCAACTGCGCGACCACGATCGGTCGGCCGCCGGCGCCGCGACCTTCCACCGCACAGCCGCGAAGCCCGCCAAACAGCCGCGCGAAGTCGTCTCTGTTCCTTTTGTTCAGCCATAACTGCCTGGGGTTGGCCCTGGCCTCGGGCAGGACGGCAATCGCCTCGGCCCAGATAAGCCCCGCCCCGCCGGCGGCGAAGCGGCGATAACGCCGGGCCGTCAATTCCCCCGGCCGCCCGTCCGCGTCGCCGTCGCACCCCTCCATGGGATGCACGGCCAGGGAATTCGGAGCGGTCAGCGGACCCACCCGCACCGGCTCGGCCAGCACCGAAACGTCTTCGCTTGTATGGATGGAGAGCGACAGACTCTCGGCGAGGTCCTTCAATTCGCCGGGACCGCCCCATTTGAATTGCGGCGCCAACGGGTCCGCCATCATGGCTCCACAAAATTCACGGGACGAGCAGGAAGTGAAGAACGGCGCCGGTGACGTCGCGCGCGATAGCGTCCGTCTCGGGCTCCGCCGGCGGCGCGGGCCTTATCACCGTGCGGACGACGTTCTGGTAGCTGTGGTCGCCGCCCTCGCCGAGCTTGATGAACCACAGGAGCTGTACGCACGGCCCGTAGGGCGAGTTGCCCACCCCGAGCAGGCCCTTGCCGATGGCAAAATCCCAGCCGCGCATCACACCGCGCTCGCGCGAGTACGCGAACCGGACGATGGGGTTGACCTCGAGGAACGACGCCTTGTCGAGGAGCGTGCCGTCCTCGGTCTTGAAGGTAGCCCCGCTCTCCTGCCGCAGGCCCAGCACGATCGACATGCCGGGGAAGATGGCCGGCGTCTCCGAGGCACGCGACGCGCCCGCAAGCCCGTCCGACACGACGACCGTCTTCCTGCTCGCGTGGAGGGGGAAGAACCACACGTACCGCGAACGGTCGCCCTTCTCGTTCTCGACGGACCGCCCGCCGACCGTTATCTCGATATCCGACGGCTCGACCGAGTCGTCCGCGTCCGACGCCATCTCCCTGACGAACGCGAGGTCCCGCCGGCTCAGGTTGCCGCCGAGCCGGATGTCCCGCTCCATGCGCCCCAACGTGCATCCGCACGCGGTGCAGAGGATGCACGAACCGAGCATCGTCAGGAGGATTCTCACGCACACCTCACTTCGCGACGATGTTGACAAGGCGGCCCGGCACGACCACCGCCTTGATGACCTGCTTGCCCGCTATGTGGCTCTGCACCTTCGGATCCGCCAGCGCCAGTTCGCGGACCTGGCCCTCGTCCGCATCGGCCGGGACGCTGATCCTGGCGCGAACCTTGCCCATCACCTGGACGGCGATCTCGACCTCGTCCTTCTTCAGGGCGGCCTCGTCGCAGGAGGGCCACGGCGCGTCCGTCATTATGCCCTCGCCGCCGAGCACCTGCCAGAGTTCCTCACAGATGTGCGGGGTGATGGGAGCAAGTACCTTGAGCACGGTCTCGAACGCGAGCCGCAGGACGGCCGGCCCCGCCTGCTTCACCGCACGGATCGCGTTCATCAGCTCAAAGACACGCGCGATCGCGGTGTTGAAGTGCCGCGAAACCTCGTAATCCTCGGTCGCGCTCTTGATCGTCTGGTGCACGGCGCGGCACAGGGCCGCGTCGTCGCCGCCGAGCGACGCCGGATCGCCCGCGAACGGGCCGACGCCGCGGACGGCGTCGAGGTTGTCGTGTATCGTCGCCCAGAGCCGCCGAAGAAAACGGCCGGCCCCCTCGAGCCCGTCGTCGCTCCACGGCTGGTCCCGGTCGGGCGGGGTGTCGGACAGGATCATCAGCCGCATGGCGTCCGCCCCGTTCCTGTTCAGCACCTCGTCCGGGTCGACGGTATTGAGTTTGGTCTTGCTGACCTTTGTCATTTCCGACTGGACCGGCGCCCCGCACTTGGCGCACTTGCCGTCGGCCACTTCCTCCTCGCGCAGCCACTTGTCCCTGGGGCAGTAGTGGGCCGTCTTGCAGACCATTCCCTGGCAAAAGAGGTTCGGGGCCGGCTCGTCGAAGTCGACGAGGCCGAGGTCATGGAGCACCATCGTAAAGAACCGGCAGTAGATGAGGTGCATGGTCGCGTGCTCGATGCCGCCGGTATACTGGTCGACGGGCATCCACTTCTGGACCGCCTCTGGAGCGAACGGCTGTCCCTCGTCGCGCGGCGACAGGTATCGCAGGAAGTACCACGACGAGTCGATGAACGTGTCTATCGTGTCGGTCTCGCGTTTCGCCGCCCCGCCGCATTTCGGGCACGTCGTATTGACGAACTCATCGCACGCGGCGAGCGGGCTCTTCCCATGCGGAGCGTAGTTGTCCAGCTTCTCCGGCAGTAGCACCGGCAAATCCGACTCAGGCACCGGCACCTCGCCGCACTGCTCGCAATAGACGACCGGGATCGGGCATCCCCAGTACCGCTGGCGCGAAATGAGCCAGTCGCGGAGCCGATAGTTTATCGTGGCCCGGCCCATCCCCTTCTTGTCGAGGTACTCGCAGATCTTCGGAATTGCCTCGCGGTTCTTCATCCCGTCGAACGGCCCGGAGCTGACCTGCACGCCGTCGTCGACGTACGCCTCGGTCATCGCGTCCGGGTCGAGCGCCCCACCCGGCGGCTGGATGACGACCTTGACCGGCAGGCCATACTTCCGCGCGAACTCGAAGTCGCGCTGGTCGTGCGCCGGCACCGCCATCACGGCTCCGGTGCCGTAGGACATCAGGGCGAAGTTGGCGACCCATAGCTGGACCTTGTCGCCGTTCACCGGGTTGATGACGTGGCATCCGGTCCAGACACCGGCCTTTTCGAGGTCGGCCGTCTCGCGCGCCGAGGTGCCCTGCCTCCGCATCTCGCGCACGGCGGCCATCACCTTCGGCGCGTCCGGCCTGCCCTTGACCAGTCTTTCGATGAGCGGATGTTCGGGCGCGAGCGACATGAACGTCACGCCCCAGAGCGTGTCGGGCCGCGTCGTGAAGATGGGGAGCCGCTCGCCGGTCTCGGCGACCTTGAAGTCGATGCGCGCCCCTTCCGACCGCCCGATCCACTCCTCCTGCATGCGAATGACGCGCTCGGGCCAGCCGGCCAGTTCCCTGTGTCCGTCGAGCAGGCGCTGCGCGTATGCGGACATCTTGAAGAACCACTGTTCGAGGTCGCGCTGCTCGACGCCGCTGTTGCACCGCTCACAACAGCCCGTGATGACCTGTTCGTTCGCAAGCACCGTCTGGCAGCTCGGGCACCAGTTGACGGGCGCGAGCTTCTTGAACGCGACGCCCTTCTCGTAGAACTTGAGGAAGAGCCACTGCGTCCACTTGTAGTAGCCGGGATGGCTCGTGGCGAGCTCGCGTGACCAGTCGAACCCCCATCCCGCGCGGCCCATCTGCTTGCGCATCGCCTCGATGTTGCGGGCGACGTTCCGGGCCGGCGGCACGCCCTGCCTGATCGCCGCGTTCTCCGCCGGCAGGCCGAACGAGTCCCACCCCATCGGACAGAGCACGTTGTAGCCGCGCATCCGCTTCTGGCGGACGATCACGTCCGAGATCGTGTACGCGAGCAGGTGGCCGGCGTGGAGCACGCCGGACGGGTAGGGATACATCGTCAGGCAATAGAACTTCGGCTTCGGCGAGTCATCGGACGCGGCGAACGTCCCGGCCTCGTTCCAATACCTCTGCCACTTCGCCTCGACCGCCTTGAAGTCATACTCTTGTCCGGCCATTGCATCCCCGGCTGATAGATGTACCAGATGATTTCCCAGTCAACCGCGCGGTGTCTCGGCAGGGCATTATAGCAGTGAGACCGGCCCCGTCAACCACACGGCCGAAGCGGCTTTCGTTGGGTTTTATGTTGACAGCGCCGGTGGTGTCATGTAGCATCTCTCTTCAGATGTCTTGTGGGCGCCGATGCTGTGTGCTCGGCGCCGGTGTTTGTTTCGTGACCCTGGCGAACGAGAGATTGGAGTTGATACTTGGTGGTAAGGGTTTCAGTTGCCAAGGACGAGCCACTTGAGAAGGCGTTGAAACGGCTCAAGAAGATTTGCGACAACGAGGGTATGTTGGGGAAGATCAGGCACGCGGCGCGCTATGAAAAGCCCAGCGACCGCCGTCGCAAGGATGCCAAGAAGCGTCTGAAGAACATCAAGATGGCGGAGCGGGCGCGAGGTCTCACGCGCTGAGGAGCCGCACCGGACGCCGACAAGCCGGCCTTGTTCTCCCTTCTTCTCTGCAAGCGCGGGCGTGATATCCGGCATGAGCACGATTCGCACCGTGGAATGGCTGTCTTGCGGTGCGCGCACGCGGCGTCGCCTGACGGACCTTTTCGCCCCACATAATAGTAAAAGCGCCGGGCCGGATGTTTGCGGACCGGCCCCGGGCGTGTATAATCCTTATATGAGACACGTCACTCTCATTCTCGCTTGCGTGTGCCTGTTCCTCGGGGCGCCCGCCCGCGCCGACATCATCCACCTGAAGAACGGAAGTGAACTCGAAGGCGACATCATCGAACGGGCCGACGGGCTCGTCCGAATCAGGACGACGAGCGGCATCATCACCACCGTCAAGGAGGAGGACGTCCTCACGATCGCCCAGCAGGAAACGCCGCGCGACGTCTACGAGGCGATGGCCCGCAAGGTCAAGCCGGACGACGCCGACGCTCATTTCGCCCTCGCGATGTGGTGCCGCGACCACGGCCTGCAGGTCGAGGTGACCGCCGAACTCGCCGCCACGCTCAAGGCGAACCCGGACCACGAGGGCGCGCGGAGCGAACTCGGGCACGTCCGCACCGAACAGGGCTGGATGTCACGCGAGAACGCGATGCGGGCCGAGGGCAAGATACTCGTCAAGGGGCGCTGGGTCACGAAGGAAGAGGCCGACAGGATACAGAAGAAGGAGCGTGAGAAGCGGCTCCTCCTGGCGATCAACGCGGCGGTGTACAGGATTCATTCGGGCTCGAAGGCGGCGAGGGCGGAGCACGAGGCGAAGCTGGCGGCCTTCAACGATCCGTCGATGGGGTGGAAGATAGCGGGGCTTCTCGACGACCGGGACCCGGCGGTGCGGCGCGCCGCCTGCCGGTCACTCGCCGCGATGAAGCACCGCGAGGGCATCAGCCGGCTCGTGCGCGTGGAACTCTCGGACACGGACGAGACCGTGCGTGAGGCGGCGCTCGGCGCGCTGATGGCGCTGGACCGGGGCCGAGCGTGTGACGCGTTCTGCGAGTTCATCGCGGCTCTCAAGGTGCAGAAGATCACCAGCGTTTCCGAGCAGAGAAGCATCAAACGGCTCTACTACCGCATCGCCTCGGCTCTCGACAAACTGGACGACGTCCGCGCCGTGCCGTTTCTCATCGAGATTCTCTATCCGCACGTCGAAGTCGCGGGCGGCGTGGACACCGAGCCGGGAGCGGGCGTCGGGCTCGGCGTCTCGTCGGGCGGCCTGTCCGAGGACTTCACCGACCGCTACACGGTGATCGGGCTCGGCGAAGCCCAGCCCCTGCCGCACGAGGGAGAAACCTACTACTTCAACGAGGCGGCGGAGACGGCCCTGAAACGATTCACCGGCCAGGACCTCGGCGTCCTGCCGGGCGATTGGCGGAAATGGTGGCAGAAACACGGCGAAGAACTGCTCCGCAAGGCCGAAGCGGAACGGCGCGGCGGAGCGGAGAAAGCCGGTCAACTGCTCGAGGAGAAGGCCGGTGAGACGCGGTGACGGGGCGGAACAGGAACGGGAAGAACTCATCGCCGAGGCCACGGCGCGCGTCGAGATGGAGCGCGCGTTCGGCGCCGATGTCTATCGCCTCGTTCCCCGGCCGCCGCCGGACAAGGCCCGCGTCAAGGACGGCATAGCGGGCGAGGACCCCGAGAAGCGCCGTCAGCTCGAGGAACTTCGCCACAATATCGAGGACTGCCATCAGTGCGCGCTCGGGGCCGGGCGCAACAAGTTCGTCTTTGGCACGGGCCGGGCCGACGCGCGGCTGATGTTCGTCGGAGAAGCACCGGGACGCGACGAGGACCTCAAGGGCGAGCCGTTCGTCGGGCGAGCCGGCAAACTCCTGACCAAGATGATCGTCGCAATGGGGCTCGGACGTGAGGACGTGTACATCGGGAACATCCTCAAGTGCCGGCCGCCGGAAAACAGGACGCCCACCATCGAGGAGATGGCCGTCTGTCTGCCCTACATTCTCCGCCAGATCGAGATAGTCGGTCCCGCGGTGGTCTGCGCGTTGGGCGCGACGGCCCTGAAGGGCCTGCTCAGGGACCCGAGGGCGGCTATCGGACGCATGCGCGGCAAGTTCATCAACTGGCGTGGGACGAAGCTCATGCCCACCTACCACCCCGCCTACCTCCTGCGTTCGCCCGGCGAGAAGGGGAAGGCCTGGGAAGACCTGCAGAAGGTGATGGCCGAACTCGGCCTGCCGCCGCCCAGGAAAAAGACAATGGGCGCATGAACCTGCGCAAATTGTAGCAAATCCCACACCTGACGCACCACTGGCCTAACACGCTCCGGCACAAGGCCTTGCGGAACGCGCGCGCCGTCGGCCCCGCGTACCGAGAGGGCTTCACGCAGATGCGCCGGCCGCAATGCTTGTGTGATCTCTCACCTTTTTCGCAGATCACACCAGCCCGCCGGTCGGCCGAACCGACGCCAGCATCAAGACTTGTAAGTGCCGCCCGCGTGGCGGGCACGGCGCCGCGCGGGAGCGGGGCGCGGAATGCGGTCTCCGCGGCACGGCTTTTGCTGTTTGCAGGGCGTCACGGTTTCGATTGGCGCCGGAAAGCACTCGTTTAAAGGGGCGGTCAAGATGTCTGTCGAGAACGGCAAGGGCCACGGTTTTGTCGCCGACAAGCTCGTCATAGTAATAGCCGGCTTCCTGGCGCTCGGGGTGCTACTGCCCGTGGTGAAGGACAGGATGCAGGGCGGGGCGCGGGCGGCGGCGCTCGGCGACCTGCGGTGCATGGTCGCAGACCTCGGCAACTATCACAGGGACATCGGCGTCTGGCCGGAGTGCGGCATGGCCGTGAGCGACGGAACCGCGGCGACCGGGGAGTTCGCATGGTTCCGCCCCACCGGAGAAGTCGTGCATATATCGAGTTTTCTCGGCGTCAACGAAGCCGAGGCGCAGGGCTGGCGCGGCCCGTACCTGACCGGACGCCGGGCCGACCCGTGGGGACACCGCTACGTGGTCTTTGTGCCCGCCGGGCAATCCGACAGGATTTCGACCGGCTGGGTTCTATCCGCCGGCCCGGACGGCATCTTCCAGACCGGCCGCAATGCCCCCGAAATCCACGGGGACGACCTGGGTTTCATCATTCAATAGACAAGCTTTCCCGCCTTCACTCGCCCGCCCGCCACGGCGAAATTTCCGCTAAAGGACTCCTCCTTCCATGTCGATACATCGGTAGCGTTATAGGCATTGTTCTACCTGATTCGAACCCTTTTGGAGGTGTCTGAGATGTCGGCGAAGAGATCGGTCGTGATGGTGCTGTTGTGCGTGGTTGTCTTGGCTGCGGCGGGATGCCAGACGCTTCGAGACCTGGGATTCGAATCGAGAAGCAGTCGCCTGGCCCGCCAGTATGCCGCGCAGAAGGCGGCTCTCGAGGCGAAGAACGCAGAACTCGCAACGCGCCTCGTCTCGACCACAAACGAGCACGACAAGACGAGGCAGGCCCTCGAGGACGCCCGGGCCGAACTGACCAGGAAGCAGGAAGTCGCCGCCGCCCCGGTCCAGCCCCCGAGCGAGCAGAAATGGGACAAATGGGCCACGGAACTGGAAGGCATCGCGACCCCGTTCGTGACCGCCACCGGAGAGCGCGGATTCCGCTTCAAGAGCGACATCCTGTTCGGTTCCGGCAAGGCGTCCGTCAAGACGGACGCGAAGAGAAGTCTGAACACCATTGCCGAGGTCATCAGGGCGATGGGCGGCGATGTCGTGGTCTATGTCGACGGCCACACGGACTCGGACCCGCTCGTTCACACGAAACACCTCTACCACGACAACTATGGCCTTGGCGCGGCCCGTGCGGCCTCGGTGGCGAAGGAGCTCACGGCAATGGGCATATCCAAGACACAGCTTGTCACCCGGACCTTCGGGACGGAGGTCCCGCTTGCCGACAATTCAAGCGCCGCCGGCAAGAAGCAGAACCGACGTGTCGAGATCAGCTTTGCCCTGAATCCCGCGGCGCAGGCGAGCGCCAAATAGAAGAGCATTCTCCGGTGACGGGACTCCCCCATCCCGTCCACCCCACCAGCGCGCACGAGACTCCGAAAGAGTCTCGTGCGCGTCTTTATTTCGGCTTCCGGGGACGTCCAACGGCCGCAGTCGCCGCAGTCGCCGCCCGCCCACCAACTTGACAAGCTCTTGCTCGCATGGCTACAGAAAACACAACCGTGTAGACCTATGGTGGTGTCGTCCCATTGGTGATGCGCCCTCCCGGTCGCCAGTTCAGGCGCGTCGGCACATAGGCCATGTGACCCAGCGAGAAAGCATGCGCTATCCACGTCCGACACGTCCGCGTGTCAACCAAGACCATCCGCGTGAATCCTGAAAATGGGCCGTAACCGGTTTCGGACCGGTCGCAAACCAGAAATCGGTCAGACACCATGCATACGTGCTGTCCACCGCCATCCCACGGCAGGCGCCAAGCCCTCACTACTCTGCGCAACCGGCCGGATGGATAGTCGTATAAGCGGAACCCTTTATCCTCGTCCTCCTTAGTCCATTCGGCGACGCACAGGGTGTTGCCGCTGGGGGACAGGTAGAAACTACTCAGAGGGAACCTGCGGCCCTCGAGCGCTGGCCGGAGCTCCTTTGTCTTTATGTCGAGCTCCAGCAAGGTGTCCATTTTTCTGTCTTTGTCCGTCATCACGCGCTTCGAGCACAGAAGCCGGTCCTCGCCTACAACTCCCGCAACCCATGGGACCTCGGAGGGTGGGCCGGACAGGACCAACTGGAGTGTCTCCGATGTGACGTTGTACGCAAAGATGCTGTACTCCTGGGTTTCATGTCCGTACGTGCCCTCCATTGTAGTGAAGAATAGCCAATCGCCGCTTGGTGACAGGAACAAGCGGCATAGCTTCCTATCCGGCGGCAACTGGTAGATGACCCGCGGCTCCGCCGCCCCGGACGGCCAGGATACAAGCACGTTCCCCTTGCGATCCAAGCAGTACAACGTCGACCGGCGTGGGTCGAAGGCCACGTTGGAGGTTTCCAGCGCCTGGCGGCTTATCAGCACTTTGGACCGTCCGTTGGACATGTTCACGGCTAGAAGGCCATTGATGTCCGTCCCAAGCAGGAAACCAGAGAGCCCCTGCGGCCACCCGTGGGTCCTTGGCTTCGCTGGAAACAAGCAACAACCGTAGGTCACGCCTGCCGCCAGAATTGCAGTCGCCGCTAGTGCCCCATGACTGTTGATTTCAAGGAGAGTCGTGTTTGTGTCGATACCTTCATCGGGGTACTATCTCCCGGATGGAGGGACGGAATGAAGAAGAAGTA
>Ga0180435_10003183_pt1 | contig 16550 bp, 11 predicted proteins | sample SS_ome_3_FD_132467 | JGI IMG/M metagenome (GOLD analysis project Ga0180435, IMG submission 132467) | Hypersaline lake sediment archaeal communities from the Salton Sea, California, USA - SS_3_S_1 metaG | ecosystem: Environmental > Aquatic > Non-marine Saline and Alkaline > Hypersaline >...
AATGTGCGCGGTATTGGTTATCGTCTCACAAAATAAATAATATCCCCGCTTCGTGCGGCAAGCTTCCCAAATTGCACGAAATTGCCTCACAAACTTCATAGATTCACACGCTTTTTTGTAATACACTGAATACAAAAGTTGGTTTTGATATAGCCCTTGCCGGCTAAATGCCTGGACATCCGGAGCCTATTTTCCTGTCCGGGAACCAACTGAATGATTACTAATGGATTTTTAGCTGACCAAAGGAAGTGAAACTATGAACAACGGAACAGCCACCATTTTATTGATTGATGACGAACAACGGCTATTGCTGGGGTTATCGGCGGTGATGAAACGGACCGGGTTCAATGTGCTGACAGCCGGCAGTGGCAAAGAAGGGCTTCGCCTGGCGCGAGAGAAACACCCGGATTTGATTGTGTGCGATGTAATGATGCCTCCCCCAAATGGTTTTGAGCTCCGCAAAGAACTGGCGCAAAATTCAGCAACCGCCGAAATCCCTTTTATTTTCCTGACTGCCCGTGTGTCTGATGCGGATAAATTGGCCGGCCTCAATATGGAAGCCGATGATTATATTACCAAACCCTTCAACCGCCAGGAACTGGTTGCCCGCGTAAAAGCTGTTTTGCGGCGGGTTGATATTGGCCGCAAACAAGGCCAGGCTGAGCTTGAAACAGAGTTGGACAAGTTGCGACGGCAGATAATGCAAAATGTGAATCACGAATTCCGGACCCCGTTGGCCAAGATTATGGCCTCGCTGGAACTGGCCCTGGATGACAAATTTGCAGATGATCCGGAGCAAGAAAAAAACTTCATCCAATTGGCGCTCAACAGTAGCCACCGCCTCAACAATTTAATTAGAGACCTGATTTTTCTGACCGAGATTGATGGCGGATTAAGCAATCCCCCCCGTTTACCAATAGACCTGGAGTTTGACTTTAGGCAGCCGGTCAACCGCTGTCTGGAATATTGGAGCCATAAAGAACATCTAGTCAATATTTTTACCGATGCCGAGGTAGAAATACTTGCCCCTCGCAACGAATTTACCCAGGCTATCGTCCACCTGGTAGATAACGCCTGTAAATTCAGCCCGGACAACAGCAAAATTGATATCAGCCTGGTAGGGCAGGGACACGGCGGCTGTATCTTAAGCGTGGCAGACCAGGGACCGGGCATCAAGCCCAGTCAACGGGAAAAGGTTTTTGACAATTACTATCAGGTTAGTCAGGGCCTCACCCGCCGGTTTGAGGGCCTGGGAGTGGGCCTGACAATCGCCCGAGCGTTTGCCCGGTCGTTGGGGGGGGATGTCAAAATTCTGGATTCAGAATCGGGCTGCTGGGTTGTGATGGATATTCCTCCATTGCCGCCGGTTGAGGAACAGCCGGTCGAAGAACAAAAACAGTCGGCGTAACCACCTTCCATATTTCAAAATTGTAGCAGGCAAGGAGCCTAGATTATGAAGCTGTACAAGTTGACCCTCCTTCTGGGACTATTAGTTTTGTTCGCTGCCGCCGTTACGGGATGTGCCGGAGAAAAGCCCCCCATCAAAATTGCTATTTCGGCATGGGCGGGGGTTGAACCGGCAGAATTGGCGGCCCGGCTGGGCTATTATGAAAAACAAGGTGTCAATGTGGAGATGGTTCGTTTTTCAGCCTACACCGACTCCATCGAAGCCCTGCGCGAAGGCAAAGTCCAGGCCGGCATGCACACGTTGGATGATGCCATTCGTTATTACGCCGCCGGACGCGATGTGCGGGTTGTTCTGCTAACAGACTACTCCTACGGAGGTGACGGCATTGTCACCCACTCAAACATCGAAACCGTGGCCGACCTGACTGGCGCCACCGTGGGGGTGGAAACCGGTACGGTGGGCCACTTCTCGCTGCTCAAAGTGCTGGAACTGGGTGACGTGGCCGAAGACAGCATCAAAATTGTCAGTATTCCGGCCTGGGAAATCAAAGATGCCTTTTTAGCCGGCAAAATTGATGCCGGGGTGACCTGGGAACCGTATCTAACCAGCTCCGCCGCCGAGGGCAATGGACGGGTGTTGATTACCAGTCGCCAGTATCCGGAATCTATCATCACCAGCATGGTTTTTGATGCCGAAACTATTAAAGAACGCCCCGTCGACGTACAAAAGGTGGTCACGGCTTATTTTGAGGCGGTCGAGTACCTCAAACAGAATCGGGAAGAAGCGTACCGGATTATGGGAGAGGCCGAAGGCATTGATGCGGCTGAATTTGCCAGCCATGCCGAAGGGTTACGCTATTTGGACCTGGATGACAATTTAGACCTGTTCGGCGCCAACGGGCAAGGCCGCATTTACAGCCGTGCCCGGGAACTGGCCGATTTTCTGACCAATAAAGGCGTCACCTCAACCACGCCAAACACCAACACCTTGCTGGAAAGAATGTTTGTATACGGCGTTGAGCCGGAATAAAGTTTGAGACAGGGGCTTGCCTCAATTGTAACATAAGCCTCGCTTATCTCTGGATAATCACCATGCCTTCAATCAACTCCCTTCGCTCAAAATTGATACTCTATCTGGCCCTGGCTGCCATTTTGATTACCTCTGTGGCGCTGGTCCTGGGCTACTACACCACTCGCCGCCAGCTTTTTCATCAGATGGAAGCCAGAGCCGGCGCCTTAACCGACCAGATCAGTTATGCTTTTGAAGCCTTAATTGACGGTGACGATTTATTCCCCATTCAGCGGATTATCGAACAAACTGCCGCGCTGGAGGATGTGTTTGCCGTAGCCGTTGTTGACCGGGACGGTAAAATCCTGGCTCATAATGATAAGGCCAGATTGGGACAATCGCTGATTGACCCGTTGATTCCCCTGGCCATCAATGATGAACAACGGGTATCTGAATTTACCACCGACCGGTTTGTGATTGTTGATCCTTTGACCGGACAAGACTACAGTCTGGTTTACCACAGCGATGTAATCGGCGCGATCTGGATTGAAATGGATTTGAGCACCCTCACCGGTCAGTTGCAACGACAATACGCCCTGTTGGTTGGGGTTATGGTCGGGTTGGTTAGCCTGCTGAGTTTGGCTGCCTTGTGGATGCTGCAAAACCTGATTATTCATCGTTTGCAACGCCTGCAATGTGGCTTGAAACAGTTGGAAAGTGGTGATTTAACCTACCGGCTGGCGAATTTAAACCACAAAGGGGCCGGTGATGATGAAATTGCCAGCCTGGCCCTGAGTTTCAATCAGATGGCAGATTCTCTGCAAACCCGCACCCAGCAGCGACAACAAGCCGAAGCTCGGCGGCAAGCCAGTGAAGCCCGGCTAGCGACAATGCTCGATACCGCCGCTGATGCCATCTTTACCGTCGATGCCCGGCAAAAGATCACAACCTTTAACCGGGGAGCAGAGAAAATTTTTGGTTATCAGGCTGCAGAAATTGTGGGGCAATCTATGGAGCTGCTGATTCCACCGGAGGCCCGGCCCAAACATCGCCATAATGTAACCCTGTTCGCGACCGCTAACAGCCAATCTCGTTTTATGGGAAACCGACCGGAAATAACAGGCTACCGCAAGGATGGCCAAACGTTTCCGGCTGAGGCCACGTTGTCAAAACTTCAGCAAGACGGCGAAACCTCTTTTACGGTCATTCTACGTGACATCACCGAACGTAAACGGGTTGAAAGGGCCTTGCGAGAAAGCCAGGAACGGCTGGCTACCGTTGTAAAGGCCGCCAAACTGGGGCTGTGGGACTGGAATATTCAAACCGGCGACGTAATCTTTAATGAACGCTGGGCAGAAATGTTAGGCTACACCCTTGATGAAATAGATCCTACCGTTACAGTATGGGAAAAACTACTGCATCCCGATGATAAAGAAATGGTGATGGATAAATTAACTGACCATCTGGAAGGCCGCACACCGTTTTACAGCACCGAGCACCGGCTGCGCCATAAAGATGGTCATTGGGTGTGGGTGTATGATGCCGGCCAGATTTCTGAACGGGACGACACCGGCCAACCTCGACGGGCCGCCGGTATTCATGTGGACATCACCGAGCGTAAACAGGCTGAAGAAGGGCTGCGACAAAGTGAAGAAAACTTCCGAACCTTTTTTGACGCCGTAGAGGACTATCTATTTATTCTGGATGAACAAGGGCAGGTGCAATATTTCAATTCCGCTGTATCGAATCGGTTGGGATATACCCCCGAAACTCTGCTTGGCGAGCATATTTTAACGGTACATCCTCCGGACCGGCGCGAAGAAGCCGGTCAAATTGTGGCAGCGATGCTGCAAGGCACTGCAGATAGTTGTCCGGTGCCGGTCATAACCGCCAATGGTGAACACATTCCGGTTGAAACGCGAATATATCACGGGGTTTGGAGCGGCAAGCCGGCCTTGTTTGGCATTACCAAAGACCTTTCCCAATTAAAGGCGTCAGAAGAAAAATTTGCCAGAGCCTTTAAACTCAACCCCGCATTAATGGCCATCAGCACCATTGAAGATGGGCGCTACGTAGAAGTCAATAATACCTTTGTCCAGACAATGGGCTATAGCCCCAACGAAATCATTGGTCGGACATCCACTGAGTTAAAGATATTCCATAACCCCGCCCAACGTCAGCAAGTATTGGACCAGATGGTTCGGCAGGGATACGTGCGTAATATCGAAATAGATCTTGTCACCAAAAATGGTGAGGTCCGATATGGCTCTTTTTCGGCTGACGTTATCCAGCTATTTGATGGCCCCTACTTGCTGACCGTTATGAATGACATCACCGAGCGTAAACAGGCCGAAGAAGGGCTGCGGCAAAGTGAAGCCAGAAATATGGCCTTGCTCAACGCCATGCCGGATTTAATGTTCCGGCTGGCTGGTGACGGCACCTTACTGGATTACAAAACAAACGATCCCCGGCAATTGTTTGTGTCACCATCCGAAGTAATCGGCCAGCATCTTGACGCCATTCTCCCGGCCGAGGTAGCTGAAGCTGCCATGCAGACCATTGCCGAAACCCTGGACAGCGGTCAGATGCAACTATTTGAATATAAACTATCGTTGCCGGATGGTACTCATACGTTTGAGGCCCGGATGGTGGTCATTGAAGATAACGAGGTGTTGGCCATTGTCCGTAATATTAGTGAACGGGCTAAACTGGAACAGATGAAAACCGATTTTATCCATCGAGCCTCTCACGAGCTACGCACACCGCTAACCACGGCGATGATGATGGTTGAGTTGATCCGGGAAGGCGGCGAAGCAGAAGAGTTGAACCAGTACTGGGAAATTCTGGAACTGGAAATGGAACGCCAGCGGGAATTGATCGAAGATTTGTTAACTGTGGGACGGCTGGAAAGCGGAACCTTCCAGCTAAACCCGGTTCCCCTACAAGTTTCTGAAATTCTGAAAAATGTTACACCGGCGGTAGAAACTCAGGCAGAAATAAAAAATGTCGAAATAGAATGGCATATTCCCCCTGACCTACCCGCCATTAATGGCAATGCCAATGGGCTACAACAGGTCTTCATCAATTTGTTAAGTAATGCGATAAAATTTTCACCGAATGGTGAGGTTATAACCGTCTGGACCGTACCCTCCAATGGGGGGGTGCTGGTGCAGTTAACGGATAACGGAATGGGGATTCCGCCTGAGGATTTGCCCCTGCTGTTTGATCGCTTCTTCCGGGCCGGTAATGCCACCCGCAACGAAGTACCCGGCAGCGGCGTGGGGCTGTATATTGTAAAATCGGTAGTGGATGCCCTGGGCGGCAAAATATCAGTCAATAGCGTGCTAAACAAAGGCACCACGTTTGTCATCTGGCTGCCGCTGGCACAAGAACCAGTTCCCGACCAGGCAGCCGCCACTCTCGTTAATGTTTAAGCCGTATAACTGGCGACCTGGCGACCCCCTCTTTAATCGTTGTCTTCATAGCCTGTCCTGGCCGAAGCCCCCAGCGGCATTTCCCCCGCCACAATCACCTCGACGATTAATTCATTGTATAGCGTCTTTTTTTGACAAAACCTTCCAGACATGATATATGGACATGTTCCCCCAAGCTGAAAGCGCGCCCCCATGACTGAAGCCGCGCCTTGCCCGGCAATAAACTAAAAACAAGGAGCTGTTTATGAACGTTGACGGTAAACATTATCGAACTATTTGGGAAAAACCCGGAGATCCCACAGTGGTGCAAATTATAGACCAACGCCATTTACCCCATCGCTTTGTGGTTGAAGATTTAACCACGGTGGCCCAGATGGCAACAGCCATCAAAGAGATGCACGTGCGCGGCGCCGGTTTAATCGGTGCCGCGGCCGGCTACGGAATGTATCTGGCGGCCCGGCAAGCCCCTGCTGACTCTGTCGAGGCTTTTGTGGCTGCCTTGCGCGCCGCCGGCGAAACGCTTAAGGCCACCCGCCCCACCGCCGTCAACCTGGAGTGGGCGGTAAGTCGTCAATTAGCCGCGCTTGAGGCCGCCAACGGCGATGTGCCGGCCCGCGTGGCCGTTGTCCAAAAAATGGCCCGCCTTATTGCTGATGAGGATGCCGACTTTTGCCGGCGTATCGGCGAACACGGCCTGGGTATCATCGAAGAAATCAGCCGGCGAAAAAACGGCGACCCCGTCAACATTTTGACCCATTGCAACGCCGGTTGGCTGGCCTTTGTAGATTACGGCACGGCCACCGCCCCCATCTATGCGGCCCACGATAGAGGTATCAATGTCCACGTGTGGGTTGATGAAACCCGTCCCCGCAACCAGGGCGCCCGCCTGACCGCCTGGGAGCTGGGCCAGCACGGAGTTCCCCATTCGGTGATTGCCGATAATGTGGGCGGCCATTTGATGCAGCACGGCCTGGTTGACCTGGTCATCACCGGCACAGACCGCACCACCTACACCGGAGACGTGGCCAACAAAATCGGCACCTATTTAAAGGCCCTTGCCGCCAAAGATAACAATATTCCCTTTTACGTGGCCCTGCCCTCCTCCACCTTCGACTGGCAGATTCAGGACGGCGTCAAAGAAATTCCCATCGAACAGCGGGACGCCACCGAAGTCAAATATATTCGGGGCCTGCACGGCAGCGACATCACCGAGGTGCTGCTCACCCCGCCCGACAGCCCCGCGGCCAATTATGCCTTTGATGTTACCCCGGCCCGGCTGGTAACCGGCCTCATTACCGAGCGGGGCCTGTGCGGCGCCTCGGCAGAATCCATTTTAGCCCTCTATCCTGACCCTCCCGGCAAATCTGCCTGACGTATCAAGGATGGCGCGCTTCCGACGGCTGGCTTAACTGGTGGCTCATTTTTTGATTTGATGGTATGCTTGGCAGAGCGTGAGGTTGCCCGGTCTTTATCAGGATTGGGCCTTTAAGCACCCCCTGTTTTACCTCACGTCGTTTTATTTTTTGGGCGCGAATTATACAAGCATTTACCATTCGGCGGGAGGACTTCTTTAATGACCAAATACATTTTCTGCACCGGCGGCGTTGTCTCTTCACTGGGCAAAGGGGTGGCCGCGGCCTCAATTGGACGGATACTCAAAAACCGGGGGCTGTCTGTCACCGTGCAAAAGCTGGACCCCTATCTTAATGTTGACCCCGGCACCATGAGCCCCTACGAGCACGGCGAGGTTTTTGTGCTGGAAGACGGCGCCGAAACCGACCTGGACCTGGGCGCGTACGAACGGTTTATTGATGAACATTTGAGCCAGGCCAGTAACTTAACCAGTGGTCAGGTATACCAGCAGGTCATCAACCGCGAACGTCGGGGGGATTACCTGGGCAAAACCATTCAGGTCATCCCCCACGTGACCAATCAAATCAAGGCCGGCATTACCCACGTGGCCCGCGAAAGCAAAGCCGAAATTGTGATTGTCGAGGTGGGCGGCACCGTGGGCGACATCGAAGGGCTGCCGTTTCTGGAAGCCCTGCGCCAGATGCGCAAAGATGCCGGTCGAGATAACACCTTTTACATCCACGTGACTCTGCTGCCCCACCTTAACACCACCAACGAGCTAAAAACCAAACCCACCCAGCACAGTGTGCGCGAGCTGCGCGGTATCGGCATTCAACCGGATATGATTCTGTGCCGGGCCGATTTGCCGGTTGAGGATGACATCCGCGAAAAAATCGCCCTGTTTTGCGATGTGGAAAAACAGGCCGTTGTGCCCCTGACCACTGCCGATACCATCTACGAAGTCCCCCTGCTACTGGAAGGCTTTGGCGTGGCTGAATTTATCTGCGACCGCCTGGACATCAACTGCGCCCCGCCCAACTGGAATGAATGGAAAGAGCTGGTTCACCACATCAAAAAACCCAAACCAATTGTAAAGATTGGGATTGTCGGCAAATATGTCGAACTGGAAGACGCCTACATCAGCGTGTACGAGGCGCTGCAACACGCCGCCACCAGCCACGACCACGAAGTGCAAATCGAGTGGATTCCATCAGAAGACCTGGAGCGAATGCGCGGCTTTGACCGGCTGGAAAACGTCAACGGCATTGTGGTGCCGGGTGGCTTTGGCGAGCGAGGTATCGAAGGCAAAATTGTGGCCGCCAAATTTGCCCGCCTGCGAGAAGTACCCTACCTGGGCCTGTGTTTGGGCATGCAGGTGATGGTCATCGAACTGGCCCGCCATATTTTTAACAACGATGACGCCAACTCTACCGAGTTCAACCACAACACGCCCTACCCGGTAATTGATTTGATGCCCGACCAGCGGGATATTGCCGATTTGGGCGGCACCATGCGGCTGGGCAGCTACCCCTGCCATCTCGTCGAAAATACGACCGCCGCGCAGGCCTACCAAACCAATCTGGTCCACGAGAGACATCGCCACCGCTTTGAGTTCAATAATGAATATCGGGAATCGCTGGGAGAAGGGGGGTTGGTTCTGTCGGGCCTGTCGCCGGATAGTCGTCTGGTAGAAATTGTCGAATTAAAAGAACACCCCTTTATGCTCGGTAGTCAATTTCATCCGGAATTCAAAAGCCGGCCGACCCGCCCCCACCCGCTGTTTGCCGGATTCATTCAGGCCGCGGTCAACCACAAAAAACAGACTGAATCAAACAAATAGGCCTCCGGGACAGCTTGCGGTTTATGTTAATATCGGGTAGAATGATTTTAAGGTTGCAATGTCTCCAAGTGGCAAATTGACAAAGCCGCAGTTGCAATTCGCTATTTGAAACGGGAGTGAAAAAGCTATGAAACTAAAATATATTATCCCCATTTTTATAATAGCCGCGTTGCTCCTGTTGCCGGCCTGCGAACTTCAACGCCCCGGCGATGACAGCGGCGACATCACTCTGACCACCCCGGAACCACCACCCGTCGAGGCCACCACCCCGCCCGGACCCGCCACCGAAGAACCTGCCGGCCCGGAACCGGCTGATATTTCTCCCGAAGGTGTCCCCGCGGCCCAGGCCCCCGGCCCGCAAGCCGCGGAACCGGGCAAAGTGTTGCTCAAATTAACCCAACAGGCCGATATGCAGGCCCGTAGTTATGGAGTGGAGGAAGATGATGTGACCACCTCCGGCATCAGCACCCTTGATCAGGCCCTGGCCCAAATTGGCGCCAGCGATCTGGAACCGCTGACCGTGCAGGTGGGCAAAGCCGCGGACAAACAACTGGAAGCCCAGGCCGTGGGTGGCCTGAGCCAGCTTTACACCGTCACCTTTGGGCCGGAACAGGACCCGGTAGCCGTGGCCCAAACCCTGGCCCAGGATCCGGCTGTAGAGTTTGCCGAACCAAACTACATCGCCAGCATTGCCGCCGAGCCGGTGGTTGGGCCGGCATCGCTCCAGCCCAACGACCCCTACTTTAAATACCAGTGGAATCTACAAAAAATTCAAATGCCCGCCGCCTGGGACATCAACGCCGGACAAGGCGTTATTGTGGCGGTGGTTGACACCGGTGTTGATTTTAGCGCCTCCGATATGGCCGCCGCCCACCTGCCCGGCTACGATTTCCATAACAATGACCCCGACCCCACCGACGACCAGGGTCACGGCACCCACGTGGCCGGGACCATCGCCCAGAGCACCAACAATGGCACAGGCGTGGCCGGTATCGCCTACCAGGCCACCTTGTTGCCGGTCAAAACAATGGGGCCCAACGGCGAAGGCAGCTACGAAAACATCATCAAAGGCATTATTTACGCCGTGGACCAGGGCGCCCAGGTCATCAACCTGAGTTTGGCCGGCAAAAACGACTCCCAAACCCTGCGCGAAGCCATGCAATACGCCTTTAACCGCGACGTAACGGTAGTAGCGGCGGCCGGTAACCACAGCGGCCCGGTTGAGTTTCCCGCGGCCTACGACGATTACGTCATCGCCGTGGCTGCCAGCCGCTACGACGACACGCTGGCCTCCTATAGTAATTTTGGCCCCCAGGTTGACCTGACCGCGCCCGGCGGCGATATTGATATTGACCAAAACGGCGATGGTTATGGCGACGGCATTTTACAACAGACCTTCAAATCCAGCGGCGACGGCTACAGCTACCGCTTCTTTGAAGGCACCTCGATGGCCGCGCCCCACGTCGCCGGGGTGGCGGCCCTGCTCAAATCCATCAAGCCCGCTGCCTCACCCGCCGAAATTCAAACTGTGCTGATGCAAACAGCCCGCAACATCGGCGCGCCCAATCGCTTTGGCGCCGGTCTGCTCCAGGCTGCCGAGGCGTTGACCGTACTGGGCGGACCAATCGTCCAGGAACCGACAGCCACACCTACCGATACCCCCGTGGTCCAACCGCCTACCGCCACCCACACCCCCACCTCGATCCCAATTCCCAGCGACACCCCCACCGCCACCCCGACCGCGACCGACACCCCCCTCGCCCTGACTGCTACGTTTACCCCGGAACCGCCCACCGCCACGCCGACGCCCACCCTGGTGCCGATTACTCCGCCCGCCGGCGAAGAGCCGGGCGTCAACCTGCTGAAAAACGGCGACTTTGAAACAGGGCAAGGCTGGGTATTTGGCGATACGCCCCTCCGGGGTGATTATCAAACCGGCGTGGTTCGCAGTGGAGCGCAGGCCGCCCGGTTGGGTACGGTCGATGGCCCGGACAAATTCAGCTTTAGCTCTGTTTGGCAACGCGTCACCCTGCCCGCCGATGCCAAACAAATTAACTTGACCGCCCATATTTATCCGGTCAGCCAGGATACCGCCTATCACGATATCCAAACCATCGCCATTTTAGATGGAAACTTCAAAATACAACAGGTTTTGTGGCGGGCGTTGAGTAACAGCCGGCAGTGGGAAAAACAAACCTACGATCTGTCTGACCTGCGCGGCCAGACCATCTACGTTTACTTTAGCGTTTTGAATCGAGGCGGCACCAACCGGCCCAGCGCCCTGTTTGTGGACGATGTCTCACTCACGTGGACTCGCTGATATTACTGACAGAGATTAGAGATTTGGAGATTCGCGGGGTCAAGAATTCGAGAATCTCCCCATCTCTAATCTCCAATCTCCATCCCTGATTTATTTTGGCAACCCAACAAGAATTAACTCAATGGCTACACGAAGGTGTACAGGCAGCGAAAGCGGGACAGTTGGAACAAGCTCGCTTTCGCCTGTTGGATGTGGTTGAACAGGACCAAACCAACGAAGCCGCCTGGTACTGGCTTTACCGCGTCTTTAACACCAACCCCGATAAACGTATCTGCCTGGAAAACCTACTCATTATCAATCCCAAAAATCAATGGGCCAAAGATGAATTGAGCCAACTCGGACCGCCGCCGGCGGGCGCGGCCCACCCCAGACCCCGGCCCCGTCCCCAAAAACCAAAGCCCACAGCCAGACCGGCCAAACACAAGGCCGGCGACAAAACGCCACCTCGCCCGTTAACCATCAAACTGGTCACCGCCTTCTGGTTTGGTCTCTCCACGATGATGCTGGTGGCGGGCATTTTGGGCGGCATCGAATGGGTCATCTCTACGGCCCGCACCCGCGCCCTGGCCAATTACATCACCACCACCCAGGCCCTGGAACTGTTGGTGGCTACGGCATTTGTCATCGCCGGAATTATGGGCCTGATTGTTGCCAGCTTGTTACTGGCCCGCTCGATGATTGGCTTTTTTGGCAGTATCATCCTGGCCCTGGCCTTACTACTTATCGGCCCCACCGTCAGCCTGATTAGTGACCCACCCAACTATCTGACGATGACCCTGACCGGCGGTATCGCCGGGATGATTGTGCTGCTGACCCTGGCCGGACAAGCCGGTTTGCACGCGCCGGATATGGTGGAGCAACAACCATGACCCAGCTCTCTCCGCCTCCCAATTTCCTCTGCCTCGATAATATTGAAGGTGATCATTTTGCGCTGGTCGGCGGCAAAGCCTTTCGGCTGGCGATGCTCAAACAGCATCACTTCAATGTGCCGGACGGCCTGGTGCTGACCGCCGCCCTGTTTGAGGCTCATCTGCAACAGTGCCGCCTCACTCCTCTGTGGGCCGGCTCGCCCGATGTGGCTGTCACCACCGAATCGCTGGCCTGGCTGGCCGACACCCTCAAAACCACGCCGCTGAAGGTCGAGCTTTTGCAGCAAATCAATCAACAACTAACCGCCCTCTGCGGCAGCGAAGCCAACAGCTTCGCCGTCCGCTCCTCCGCCATCGACGAAGACCAGCAGAGCCACACCTTTGCCGGCATCCATTTGACCGAATTGGGCGTGCCGCGCCCGGCCCTGCCCATCGCCATCACCCGCTGCTGGGCCTCAGCGCTGAGTGAGGCCGCGGTGCAGTACCGGCTCAAGCACAGTATGTCGATTCAGAAGATCAAGATTGCCGTCGTCATCCAGCCAATGCTAACTCCCGACCGGGCCGGTATTGGCTTTACCCGCCACCCGGTTACCGGCAACCGCGACGAACTGGTCATCGAAGCGGACTGGGGGCTGGGCGAACGCGTGGTCAGCGGCCAGAGTGCGGCCTGGTTTTACCGGCTGACCAACCATCCTCCGGATTTTCCGGCCCTGGAACAGCGAAGCCCGGAAACACCCACCAAGCCGGAGCCGCTGCCATCGCCTCTGCGCACCGAGTTGGCCGGACAGTTGGTCAAAATTGAGGCGTTGATGAACGAGCCGCAAGATGTGGAGTGGGCCATCCAAAATGACCGGCTCTATTTTCTGCAAAGCCGGCCCATCCCGGCCCCGCCAAGTGACATGCCGCCGTCCCACCTCGAGTGGACGCGCGGCAGCCATCCGGAATTTCTGCCGGAACTGCCCTCGCCGTTGTTCAGCTCAATTTTGAACCAAACCCAGGCTGAAGCCCTGACCTTTTTTAATGAACTCGGATTAGATGTGACCGAGGCTGGCCCATACATCAAGCTGATTTTGGGGCGGCCCTATTTAAACCTGACCCTGCTCAAACGGGTGATAACCCAGGTAGGCCTCAATCCGGGCGGTGTGCTGCACACCATCAGCCACACCGAGCCGGGCTCCCGCGGCAATCGTCTGCACATCAACTGGCCCAAAATCTGGCAGGCTCGCCACATTCTCTGGCGGGTGCTCAAACAGCTCCGGCGGCCTGACCGGCACGTAACCCGCTACAATAAATTGGTCGATGACATTAACCAAACTCTGACGGCTCCCGATTTCAATACAGACTCCGCCCGCCAGATTAACCAGCTCCGCCAACATCAGCGGGCCTATCGCCATCTGTTCGCGGCCAATCTGCCCCTCGATAGCGCCATCTCCGCCCTGACCACCATCGGCAGTTGGCTGCTGGCTCCCTTTGCCCAAAATCCGGCGGCAGTTGTCAGCAGCCTGGCCCTGAAAGATACTCCGGCAGGCCGAGACCGGCGGCTTAATCAGGATTTACTGACAGCAGCCAGGCAGGTGCAGGCTGACCCGGCACGGGAAGCGGCGCTCCGGGCCGCACTGGCCGCCCCGCAAACGCCTCTCCCCCCGGAACTGGAGCCGATTCTGACACCACTCCGGCAGAAATATGGCAATCAAGCCGTTTACGAGGCTGATGTGGGCCAGCCCCGCTACAATGAAGACCCCACCCCTTTGCTGCAAACAATGTGGCAATACGTGCGAAGCGGGCAAACAGGCCCACTCAAAATGGAGCGAAGCGGTATCGGGCCGAACTGGGGCAAGCTGTACCGGCAGGGCAGTCTTGTCAACCGGCTGTTTCCGTGGCGATTGGGCGCGACGGCCTGGCTGGTTGGCTCGCTGCGGCGGTTCTTGCTGCTGCGAGAGGTCTTGAACCGCGCCCGCGGTCGGGCGATGACTACCTGTCGCCGGTGGGATTTGGCTTTGGGGGAATTTTGGGTTAAATGTGGCTGGCTCAGTGAACCGCAAGATGTTTTCTGGCTGACTCTCGATGAAATTGAGCGAGCCTTGCTGATTGGAGATGAGGCCGGGCATGCGCTGTCGGCGATTGTGCCGGCCCGGCGCGAAACCTACCAAACTTATGCCGATACCGTGCTGCCTTACCAACTGCAAGAGAGCCAGATTCCGCAAATTCAACTGGGCGGTGGTCTGGCTGCCGAAGGGGACAGCACGGTGATGATGGGGCTGCCCATCAGTCCGGGGCAGGTGCAGGGTACGGTGCAAGTCTGGACAACCCCCACCAGTTTTGAGCAGGTGCCGCCCCAAACGGTGCTGGTGCTGCCCTCCACCGACCCGGCTTTTTTGCCGCTGCTGCATCTGGCCGAGGGTTTGATTGTGGAAAAAGGGGGGCTGCTGTCGCACGGCTCGGTGATTGCCCGGGAATATGGCCTGCCCGCGGTGGCCAACATTGCCGGAGCCACCAAAAATCTACGCACCGGTGATCCGGTGCTGCTCGACGGCAGTACCGGCATTGTGCAGATTCTGTGGCGCGGCGAAGATTAAATCACTCCAGCAACGCCCGCGCCTGCCCAAACACATCATCAATCATTTCCAGCGTTAAGCGCCCGGTCTGGGTATTTTGACGGCTGGGGTGATACGTCCCCAGCAAATGCAGCGACTCAAGCTGATAATGGACACCGTGTCCAAATTTGAGACGGGGCACCTCATAACCCTCATCTCGCAACATCCGCAGACTCCAGTCAAACGCCATTTGTCCCAGCGCCACCAGCACCCGCACCTGCGGCATCAACCGCCATTCGCGGGCCAAAAAGGGGCGGCAGGCGGTCAACTCCGCGGCGGTTGGTTTGTTGCCGGGCGGGGCGCAGCGGCCAATAGCTGTGATAAAGGCATCGTGCAGGGTCAGGCCGTCGCCGCGCCGGCTGGCCGCGGGTTGGCTGGCAAAGCCGGTGCGGTACAGCGAGCCAAACAGCGTGTCGCCGGAACTGTCGCCGGTGAACATGCGCCCGGTTCGGTTTGAGCCGTGCGCACCGGGGGCCAACCCCACAATAAACAGCCGGGCCTGCGGGTCGCCAAAACCGGGCACCGGCTTGCCCCAATAATCCCAATCCCGATAGGCTTTTCGTTTTTCGCGGGCTACCTGCTCCCGCCACACCACCAGTCGGGGACAGGCCCGGCAGGTTACAATTTCTTCATTCAGGCTGTGCCAGTCGTCATTTAAGCGCATCGATCAATTGCCCTCACTTTCATCGGCAATTTTTTGCTCCTCAACTACCTGGGTGATGTAGGTTTGCACTTCTTGCCGCGATAAATCCTCAACCAGTCCGGCAAAGCGGGGATAGGCCTGATTGTGATTTTGGTAGCGGCGGTAAATGCCGGTCAACTGAAAAAATCGCCAGCCTTCATTCTTGAGGGCTTCAACTGTTTGCCGATAATGCCGCCAGCGGTCGCCAAACTGAAAGAACTCCTCGACCCCCACGCTGATGGCAACCAGCAAACTGATGACGAAAACGCTCCACCGCACACCGACCGCGGCCTGCTCACCCACATTCAGGCTGACCAACGCCGGCACAATCACCCCGCCGACAATCGCGGTCAGACGCAGTACGTAATACCAGCGGTTTGCTTTGCGCGCCTCCCGTTCCATCCATAAGGTCTGGTCCAGCCAGCGGGATTGTAAAAACTGTTTGTGCTGCTCATCCATTGCCAGTTGGTCAATAATTGCCAGATATTTTTGTTTTTCCTGCTGAACGTAGCCAATCTTTTTTGCCATTGGATTTCCCTCCCAAAATTATCCCTACGCCATAAACTGTACCATTACCTGATTAGCCAAAAATCGTCCCGACCGGGTCAGCCGCAGCCGGGGACCGGCGTCAGTGTCGAGCCATTCGGTCAGGCCGCGGTGCAGACCATCCTCGATAGCCGGGCCAAACTGCTCGGTCAGTGATACTCCAAAGCGGGCGGCAAATTCCCCCGCGCTGACCCCCTCGCGCACCAACCGCAGACCCAACAACATCTGCTCGGCCATTGCCGTGGGGCGGTCAATCTGCTCCACGCTGGTTTTAACCCGGCCCGCGCCCAGCTCGGATGCCTGTTCCAGCCGCTCAATGTAACTTTGCGGACGTTTCACATTCAGCCAGCGCTCTCCGGCCACAGTGCTGTAGGCTCCCGCGCCCAGCCCCAATTAGGGTTGATTGCACCAGTGAATCAGATTATGGGCCGCGGCCAGGCGGGGCGATTGCCACGCCGCATCGTTGCCGGTGTTGGCACAGTTGGAAATCTCAAAA
>Ga0180435_10003184_pt1 | contig 16549 bp, 21 predicted proteins | sample SS_ome_3_FD_132467 | JGI IMG/M metagenome (GOLD analysis project Ga0180435, IMG submission 132467) | Hypersaline lake sediment archaeal communities from the Salton Sea, California, USA - SS_3_S_1 metaG | ecosystem: Environmental > Aquatic > Non-marine Saline and Alkaline > Hypersaline >...
ACGCTGTACTTGAACGGCATCTCTGAGCCGGTCTTGCTGAAGCAATGGCTGACGAACCCGGCGCACCATGACGAGCCCTCAGGTGCAAGGTCGTTCAGGTATTTGCGGACCCATTTGCCGCGGTTGTTGCCGCCGATTTCTCCAGCGCCTGACTTCAGTTCGCCTATTGCTGCCTTTAGAGCTTTGCGGCCGCACGTGGTTCCGCCGTACACCTTGCGCGGCATTCTGTCGAATCTGATCACTGGGTCGACGGAGATGACGCGCCGAGGGTTCTTGAGACTCCACCAGGTGAGTGGCCCGACCTTGCCGTCGACAACAAGCGGTCGCCCGTGTTTGTCCAGGTGTTGAGATTGGAAAGCTCGAACCGCGCGTTTGGTCTGCGGTCCAAAGATGCCGTCGACTTCGACAGGTAATTGCCAGTCACACAGCAGTCGCTGTAGTCGCTTGACGGCGTCTCCGCTATCGCCTTTTTGAAGGAAAGGGTCCATCGGCACCCCGACAGAAAGCGTCCGATCGAATGCTCTGGCTTCGTCTATCCCGTCCCCTCCAACATATCCACGAACTTTTTGGCCGTCTTAGGCCTTTCCTTCGGCTCCTTCTCGAGAGCGGCGTGCACCGCGACCTCGGCGTGGTCAGGTAGACCCGGTTTGACAACCCGGAGAGATGGCGGCGCGGCACCCCGGTGTTTCCGGAAGATGGATGCGGCGGACGGTCCGTCGAATACTGGTTCACGCATCAACATCTCATATACCAAGCATGCCAGGGAGTAAACGTCGCTCCTGCCATCTATTCTCGACGAGCCGATGGTCTGCTCGGGGCTCATGTAGTGCGGCGTACCTACGAGCAGACCGCTCGACGACAGTTCTTCACCACCTGAACGAATAATCGCCCTCGCCACACCGAAATCACACAGCACCGCCCGCCCTTCCATGAACAACACGTTGCCGGGCTTTATGTCTCTGTGCACGACGTTTTGTTTGTGCGCGTAGTCTAGAGCAGCCGCAAGCTGGCGTGCGATATCAACGGCTTCCGCCAACTCGTATTCCTTCCCTTCGTTGAACCGGTCGGCTAGAGAACCTCCGTCGGCATACGGGGAGATAAAACAGAGCCTCTCACGCTGCTCACCAGATTCGAGAAGTGGCAAGATGTTCCGATGCTCCAAATTCTTGAGCATCTCGATCTCACGATGGAACATCCTTCTTCCCATCGTGCGCGTGAATTCGGGGCGCAGGACTTTGATTGCAACCAACAGTCCATCTGCAACCCGCCTGGCAAGGAAGACATCGGCCATCCCACCCTTGCCAAGCTTGTCCACCAGTTCGTACCGCTCCTTGAGTTCTTCGCAGCCTGGGTCGATTTGGTCGGACATCCCACCCCCCTAAGAGGTGAAGAGGAAAGCTTATCATTCCTGACCGAAGCCCGCCACCCTCCCCGGCGGTACCCCACACCGCACTTCCACCACCCAGGCGGTACCCGACACCACCGCGCCCCACTCCGGCGGTAGGGCGGTACGAGGTCGCAGGGGTGCAGTGTTGCAGAGCTGCAGAAACGGCATTAGCGGCATATGCGGTATAAGTGGCAGGTCTTGCACTTACGCACGCAAGAGTAACAGCTTGGTCCCGCCGTCCCGCCGTCCCGCCGTCCCGCCGTCCCGCCGTCCCGCCGTCCCGCCCTTCCGCCCTTCCGCCCTTCCGCCTTACCTTCCCCCCATGCGCGCCATTTCAATAGCAGCAATCGTAATCCTTCTCGTCACCGGCTGCTCTGGCGACGAGATCTCTCCACGCCAACTCTTCCTGGCGCAATCGAGTGTGTCCGTGCAATTCGAGAATTGGGTCAGGGCCATCAACAACAAGACGATGGATTCGTTGGCAGTGCTCTACCATCAGGTGCCGGAACTGAGGGTGATCGATACGGATGGGAGTATTGCACGTGGGTGGGAAGAGCAGCGAGAGCGCCTGACCACGTTCTTGGACTCCGTCGTGAGGCTAAACTTCGTTGCCGAAGGCCTGGAGATAGAGGTACTGAACAAAGAACTCGTGCTGACGACATTTCGACATTCACTCGATAGTGAGGGAGCTGACGGAGAGCGAACGTCAACCCTCTCCGGTCGCGGCACCATGGTGTGGATCAAAGACGAAGCTGACGGCGTCTGGAAAATCCATATGCAACATCTATCCGGGAGATAACCCCCTCCCACTTTTCCCTCTTCTCCCTCTTCTTCCCCTCTTTCTGCAACACTAGCATCCCTGAATCTTGTATTATCTTTACCGCGGCTTTATTGTGTCACAACTCACCTCAGGAGCGTGGTCCTTTGGCGGACCTCTTCCTCAGTTCGGACGACTATAGCGAGCAGGCACACAATCTCTACAACGAAGGGCGTTATGACGCGGCTCTCGAAGTGATTCTCGAGGGCCTCGATCGGTTTCCCCTGTCTGTAGACTTGCATGTCGGCGAGGCGTACGCACGCCTTGCGCGCGATGAGTTTGCGTGGTCGCGAAGGAGTTTCGAGACTGCGCTCGACCTGGAGCCGGACCACGAGGAAGCGTTGGCCGGTATGGGCGAGACCCTTCTGAAGGTCGGTAAACGTGAGGCCGCCATCCGTTGTTTCGACCGTGTGCTCGCACTTGGTTTTCGCGAAGACCACGACCTCATGCTGCAGATCGGCAGGGCACTGTTCAGAGAGGGTATGGTCGATCATGCGAGGGGATTCTTCCAGCTCGCGGTTTCGAGCCATCCCAACTCGTCCGAGGCCGTGGCGTGCCTGGGCTATGCTCTGCACAGAACGAACGAGGAAGACGCGGCACTGTATTGGCTCAGGAGAGCTCTGGACCTCGACCCGGCGCACGCTGAAGCGCGCATCTATCTCGGCAACCTGCTCTATGATCGTGGAGAATACGAGGCTGCGCTCTTGCACTTCGAACGAACCGAGCCCGGCGACCACGTTGACGAGCTTGCGGTTTGGCGGCTGATCGAGTTGAAGAAGTCCGTCTATGGACTCCCGCCCACCGATCCGGAATTGGCACCATGGGCAAACCAACTCGCCTGCCTCGCCGAGGAGATGGACAACATCGATCTGCTCCTCGCAGAAGTCGAAGCCGCGCAACCCGACGGATCGTTCCGCGACCCTCGTCAGTTGGAGCTGTTTGGGACGCTGCTGGTTGAACTGCAGGGCATGCAGCGTCGCCCCGCGGGCGAGAAACATCGTGTCAGGACCGTCACGGGAATCTCGTATAGCGGCACCTGGGACGAGATAGTACTGCAGATGAAGATGGACGACCGCGAGTTCGCGGAGACATCGGTCAAGCAATACATGACGCAGGCCTCCCTGCGCAGTCGTAGTGAGACAGGTGTTGCGATTCCGGTGAGCGATGCGGAGAGCTTCGTGAGAGGCGCCGCCGTTGCCGGTTTCTTGATGATCATTTCGTAACCGCACGTCTCCCGCTCTTCCCCCTGCAACAAGCATCAGAGACAGAGACTCGTTTTATGCAGCTATCTGACGGCGTTACCAAAGAGAGCCTTCCCAATGGCCTTACCGTCCTCGTGCAACCGGTCGATTCTGCCCCGGTAGTGGCGGTCGTGACGCACGTGAAGGCGGGTTATTTCGATGAGCCCGATGAGTGGGTCGGCATTGCACATGTACTGGAGCACATGTTCTTCAAGGGAACCGCAAGGCGCGGCCCCGGCGAGATCGCGCGCGACACGCAGCTCTTGGGTGGCTACCTGAACGCCACACCATCTACGACAAGACCGCCTACTACACCGTGCTACCCTCGGGAGATGGCGGACTGAAGCAAGCGATCGACATTCAATCTGATGCCTTGAGGAACGCGGCACTGGATGCGGACGAGCTGTCTCGCGAGCTGGAAGTCATCATTCAGGAGGCAAACCGCAAACTCGACTCACCGGACGCCGTGTGTGGGGAGACTCTCTACGAGCTTCTCTTCAATACTCACAGGATGCGTCGTTGGCGGATCGGCACCGAAGAGGGATTGCGCAAACTCACGCACGACGCTGTGCGCAGCTATTACGAGACGCGGTACGCGCCCGGAAGGGTAGTAGTCGCACTCGTTGGTGACCTCGATACCGATGAGGCGGTCGATCTCGCACGGAAAGCATACGGAGATTGGGACCGGCCGACCGTAGACATTGAAGGGTCTCCCCCTGAACCGAGTGGATACAGTTCCGCAAACAGAATCCTGCATGGCGATGTCAAGAGGCCGATAGCCGCCTTAGGGTGGCGCACCGTGGGGACGTTGCACGAAGACACACCCGCACTGGATGTGGCGGCCTCGTTGTTGGGTAGCGGCAGGGGCTCCCGGCTCTATCGGAGTGTGCGTATGCCGGGGCTGGCCAGTAGCGTGCGTGCCGGCCACTACACTCCCACCGAGGTCGGAGTATTCGACCTCACTCTAGCGGCCGACGCGGCCAAAATCGATGACGCCATCGAGCGGTCCGTTGAAGCCGTTGCTCGGCTCGCTGCGGCAGGACCGGACATGTGGGAACTCGATCGCGCGAGAGCGCTGCTCGAGATGCGCTGGGCACGTGCGCTCGAGTCCATGGACTCGAGAGCCTCTGCCTTGTGCGATGCAGAGGCGCTGGGTGGGTACGAGTTGTTGGATGAGCTGTACGAGAGAACCAAGGCCGTAACGCCCGATCAGGTTGTGAACGTCATGGGTCGTTATTTGTCGCCCGACACGAGTTCATTGGTCCTCTACCTCCCGGAGGGAGGCTCGACCAGGCTGGACGACGGCGGGTGGCCGATTGGCGTCGAAGCCCAGTCAGAAGTCTCGGAGCCGTCGTCACACCGGCCCCCGGAAAAGGTTGCCGTTGCTTCGGGCGCCGGCGGTGATCAGGTCGAATACCGCGGCGAGATAACCTGCTGCTCGTACGAAGGCGTAGACATGCTGGTTCGTTCCAAACCGGGGAGCGGGTTAGTCTCTCTCGGCCTCGAGGTGCCCGATGTGCCTGCTCTCGAGACGAAATCGAACGCCGGCATCTCGCGACTGTTCGCGCGCTCGACGATGCGAGGTGCAGGGGGGAGGACGGGCGAGGAAATCGCGATAGCTGCGGAATCGCTGGGCGGCGGTATCGTGGCCAGCAGCTCCGGTGATGGTTTGGGTTGGGGCATAACGGTTCCACCTGACGCGCTCGAAAGGGCTGCAGAGTTGATTCGTTCTGTTGCGCTGGAGCCGACGCTCGCCGCAGCCGATATCGCCAAGGAACGTTCGCTTCAGGCGAGTGACGCGCGCCGTTCCCAGGACGACATGTTCAGGCACCCTACTCAGCGCGTGCTCGGCGAGGCGTTCAGCGGCGACGCTTACGGGCTGCCGGTGTTGGGCGAGCCCGAGACGCTCGAGTCTCTCCCCGAAACGGCAGTGCAAGAGTGGGGCGCCGCTATCGGCGACCGACGCGCGGTTGTGGTGGCCGTCGGGGACATGGAGCGAGTTGAGATGCTGCGGGCACTTTCTCCGCTCGCGGATTGGCCGGCATCGGTGGGGAGCAGTCAGGCCGATCGAGCGCGAGCCGAGTTTGTGGGGGGAAAGGGTTCGGAGCAACGCGAGAAGGCGCAGACTGCATTGGCGATGGCCTTTCCTTCGAAGCCGGCGGACTCTCCTGACCGATTCCCGCTGGCGGTGATAGGTTCTCTGCTCAGCGGGCTTGCCGGCAGGCTGTTCGAGGAGTTGCGGGAGAAGCGATCGCTGGCTTACACCGTGGCGGCGATTCCGTGGCTAAGGCGCCGAGCGGGAGTAATGCTGACTTACATAGCGACGTCGCCTGACCGCGAGGACGAAGCCCGCGATTGCATGCTGCGGGAGCTGGAGCGACTGATCGAAGAGCCGGCCTCTGAGTTGGAACTCGACCGTGCCAGAAACTACTCGGCCGGCCTGGTCGAAATGCGCCAGCAGAACGCCTCATCGATCGGCAGCGAGATTCTCAGCGCCTGGCAGACGGGCGTGTTGGATGAGGTCACGGAGATAGCCGACCGACTACGGGCGGTGAAGCCGGAAGAAATAGTCCGAGTCGCTGCAGAAACGTTTGGGTCGGAACTCAGAGCCGAGTACGTGGTCAGAGGACGCTAGACGATCCTTCCCGGAAATCCCAGCGCCCGTGCGAGAGAGGGGAATGGGGAAAGGGGAACGGGGAAGAGGCCGCCCGTCCGCCCTACCGCCTGTGAGGGGCTGAGGGCGGTAGGGTACCGCCGTGCTGGGTGGTGTTGCTTGGCGGGTCCGCCGTACCGCCTGTGCGGGGCAGGGTGCGGCGGGGTACCGCCGGGTGGAGTGGTCGGGCTGGGGGCTAGAACATCGACATCGCGAGGAACGATCGCAGATTGTCGTTGGTAATACGCAAGCGGTCGCACAGCAGCCTGACTACGGACCAGAGGACCTTGTAGCCCAAATCCCGGTTGAAATCGAGAAGCATCTCGAAGTCGGATCGAGTGATCGTGAGCAGAACACAATCGGTATTCGCAATTGCGTCCGTAGAGCGCGAGGATCGGTCGAGAACCGCCATCTCTCCGAAACAGGCACCGGGCTTCAGCACTGCCAGAGCCTCTTCGCCCGAACCAGGCACGTCTCGAGAGATGCGCACTTCGCCCTCGGCAATTATGTACAGGCGGTTCCCAGGCTCGTCCTCTTTGAATATCGTTTTGCCGAACTTGAACTTCTGTTCCTGGCAGATCTCGGCAACCTGCTCGAGTTCGTCATCTTCCAGGTCGGCAAAGATCGCGGCCTGCTTGATGAGGCTGAGGTCCATAAGATCTCACCTTGCAAGGAGATAGGGGCTTAGGTGGAAGCTATAGAACGCCCTGACAAGCGGCAAGATACAGCACTTTTCAGGCCACCGGACCTGCTCACACTGGCCAGAATTCCGTTGGCGGTCGGGTTCCTCGCGCTCGATTCGGCGCTGGCGAGGCTTCTGATCTTCGCGGTGGTCGTGTTGACCGATATCGGGGATGGGTTTTGGGCCAGGAGAATAGGCGGATCCCGCGCCGGGGTAGTGTTGGATCCGGTGGCGGACAAGCTGTTCATGCTCGCCGCTTTCATCGTGGTCTTCAGAAGCGGTGATCTGAGAGCCTATGAGGTGCTCGGAGTGTTACTGAGGGACCTCACCGCGTTGTTCAGCTTCATCGGCGTATCACTTTTGGGGCGGCCAAAGACCCTGCCGGCTCGCGCAGGCGGCAAGGCTGTAACGGTTTGTCAGGGTCTTACTCTGGTTGCTTTCCTTGCCGGTTCCGATCTCTTGCGCCCCTTGGCATGGGCCACAGCGGCAATCTCACTCTACGCGATATGGGACTACATGCACGTTGGCATGAAGCGGAAGTAGGTTCCAATGGACGCGGGAGAATACTGATGAGGGTGACACCGGTATTTGTTGCACTGTTGATGGCGACTTCGCTTTCCGTTCAGGCAGATGGGCAGATTGCGGATCGTGAGGGCACACGATCGAGTCCGCTCACACTGGGCCTTTTCGGCTTCGCCGCTCGTGCAGGCATAGACTTCGAGGATCAGGGTCAGGCCGTCGCGAGTGTTGCCCTCGACTTGGGTGACCTGTTCACCGACCGGCTGAGGTTGAGGCCATCGGCTGAGATCGGGTTCGGGTGGGGTGAGAACACCTACGTCGCAAACGTCGAGATCATCTATCGGCTCGCTGCCGACACCTATTCCGTTATCCCTTACATTGGCGGAGGCATTGCTCTCGCGGGACAGGAAGGATGCGGGGCGATCGATTCCTGCCCGGCCATTTGGGGGCAGTTCGCGATCGGTGCCGAATTGCCGTTCAGAGACCAGATGAATTGGATTATCGAATACCACGGTGAAAACGAGTTTCGGCGTCACCGGCTACTGTTTGGTTTGACTACTCGAAGGGGGAATTGATGGGTTCAACGAAGTCGGTGCAGCTCGAATGGACGGGCGATAATCTCTCCTTTAAGGGAAAAGGCCGTGATTCGGAGTCTCCGGAGGTCACGCTGGACCCACAATCGAAACTGGGCCCTACACCAATGGACGCGCTCCTGATCGCCGCGGCAGGATGCTCCGGAGCCGACGTGGTCTCGATATTGAAGAAAATGCGTGTCGATCTCAAATCGGTGTCAATTGAGATCGATGGTGATCGTCGCGAGGAACACCCCAAACGCTACACGGCGTTGAGGTATCGTTTCATCATGTCTGGAGAGGGTCTAGACAAGGCGAAAGCCGATCGGGCGGTGGGACTGTCCATCGAGAAATACTGCTCCGTTCTTCACAGCCTTTCACCGGATATCCACCTCTCCCATGAGACGGAAGTTGTATAGGAGCGCCATCATCTTTTTCGTGCTGCTGGCGGTCTCGACGCCGGCCGGCGGGCAGCGTGCGACGGAATGGCACATCAAGACTTTGGCGCAGTTGGGCGGCCAGACTTTCCTGGGGGCTGGGTTCGGGGTCGCACACAGGACGAACGGTCGCATGCGGCTGGGTTTGGGGCTGAACGCGGGCACACTCGACGGTGCGGTGGCGATTCGCCCGGAGTTGATCGGATCGTTCCACCTGAATCCCTACCGGCGCGAAGGCGTGTCTCCATACGCCGGCGCGGGAGTCGCAGTGACATACTCAGATGGGGATACCAGGGAGTACATCGTTGCGGTATTGGGTCTGGAATCGCGTCCGGGCACACGAAGAGGATGGTTCGTCGAGGTGGGCTTCGGAGGCGGTGCTAGACTCGCGGCCGGCATTCAGATGAGGAATAGACGCACGAGATCACGCTGAACAGGACCAGTCGTTCGACGGGCCCTTCTAGCGATCGATGGGACGTTACTTGGAGGAGGCTGCGACTCAGTTGGTGGCGCCGACCTCAGGTGTGTGGCGCTTTACTGGACGGCAATACTGCTCACCTACTGCCCTGATTTCCTTCAGTTCCTTCTTAGACAGCGTCGAATACCGCTCGGCCAGATACTCCATCGTATCGTCAAACCAGTCCTTCTTATGCTCGTCCTCGGCCTGAAGAACCCCGCACTGAAGAATGTGACTCAGGAGTTCATCTCGGGCCTTGTCAAAAGGGCTGGTGTTGTCGTCCTTACTAAAGGCGCGTTTGCTCTTTCCCACGCGCGGCGCTCCAATTGGTTGCTTGTTGATGAGGATGCCCGCTAAGTGTACCAACGGAGAAGGGGCAGGGCAAGACACGCGTGCTTACGCCGGCCGAAACATGTTGGAATCCCCTTAACCACGTGATTTCGAGGGGCATAATTGTGTCTGATGATGTGTATCAACATGATGAACCGAAGCATCTCGTCTCTTTGTTGCGGGCCTTGGCAACCAGAATTCGAGAGCTGGAAGGTGACGATGAACTGCTTGCTGCGGGGCCGGAGTTGTTGAAAATGATGGGAGATGCGAGGGCAGGTCTGTTCCGTTACGAGGTGCGGTGCACCTATGATACACCTGAGATTGCAGAGAGTAGACGCATAGTCGATCGGGCGCGAAAGCAGTCCGATGAAACAGATTTCGGAGAGTCCGAGGGAGTCGTTTGATGGCAGCAAAGCCGAATATGAAGCTTTTTTACGCCGTACTCGGCGTCATCGCTGTGGCCGGAGCAGCATTTCTATGGGTGTCGACCAGGAGTGGCGGACCACAACCGGCTCAGTTACTCGATGAACCCTTTTCTTTGACGGCTACGGCGTTCCCGGGGTACGTGATGGGAAGTGACTCGGCACCTGTCGAAATTGTGCAGTATGCGGACTTCGCATGTAACCATTGTGCAACGTTTTCAGTCCTACACGTCCCCACGATCATTGAGAGGCTCGTGCGACCGGGTCTTGCCCGGCTTCGGTTCCGTGGATTTGCCCTTTACCAGGTTTCCTTTATTCCACTGAATGCCGCGGCATGCGCCGGAGAACAAGGGAAATTCTGGGAAATGCACGACAGCCTGATGTTCAATCAGATGGAATGGTTCAGCGATCCAGAATGGCCGACGTCGCGTCGAACGCTGCGCACCTTCCGCCGCTACGCCCGTGGTGCAGGTGTGGATTTGGAAGAGTACGATAGATGTGTCGAGGAGCAGCGATATTACGACCAGATCTTGGCAACTCGTGAAGAAATCTCGTCGTTGGGTATCAATTCTACGCCTACGTTTGATGTCGGAAATATTCGTGTGGGCAACGTGACCTACGACAGCCTGAAAACACTGGTCGACAACGCATCGAGCCGCGAGCAGTGATCCATCGCATGGTGGTTTCAGTGCTATCGCTGATTGGCATCTTTGTTGCGGTCTACCTGCTGTTGTGGAAAGTTGGCGTGCTCGGTGAGCTTTCTTGCACGACGAGCGGCTGCGAGACAGTCCAGACGAGTGAATACTCCGACTTCCTAGGGCTACCGGTGGCATTGTACGGTACCGGTGGTTTTGTTTCGTTGTTTGTGGTGGCGATAGCGGGTTTGCAGCCCCGGTGGGTGGACCGAAAGGAACCAACAACGCTGCTGACGGTGCTTTCAGGCGTCGGGGTCGCGTTCTCTGCGTACCTCACGTACCTCGAAGCCTCCGTCATTCATGCTTGGTGCCAATGGTGCGTAGCGAGTGCGATCTTGATCACGATGGTGTTTGTGGTGTCAGTGGTTGGATTGTGGAAATGGCCCGCACCGAAACCGGGGGAAGAAACGTAACGTTACAGATCATGCGTTACGCATTTCGGACTCGATGCAATGGGTCGTGAGGACTGAGAACTGCTGGAGGTAGCCCAAGGTGCCTGTATCGCATCCACTGGCTGCAGATGACGGACACCCAAAAGTGGAGTTTGATCCGCAGGGAAACTCGCCTCCTGATCAATCAGGGCCCAGGTCCATCCTCATTGAGCAAGTCATCGTTGCGCCGAAGCAACTCGGCCTTCAGACCCGCCGGCAGTTTCGATCGGAAGCGTCGTCACTGGTTGATCTGGTCATGGCGGGAACCGGTCGCCTCATCATCGATTGCTCGCAGGTGGAGTCGGTCGACAGCTCGGGTCTCAACGCTCTCATACTCATTCAACGCAAAGCTGCTGACCGGCGCGTTCGAGTGCATCTGAAGGGTTTGACTGAAGAGCTGCTCGGTCTGCTGGTACTCACAAAGTTGGATGATCTGTTCGAGGTTCGCCTCGGGCAGGCACGCTAGGACGTGAACGAGCGGGTCCCCCAAATCTCAACAACAATCAGGTTATCGGTACGAGGCCTCAACAGGCGTTTTGGTTACCGTCGCGTAATCAGGAACTTGACGCTCGACGTTGAGGCCGGGTCCGTCCTGGTGCTCATAGGGCACAACGGCGCCGGGAAAACTACTCTCATCCGACTGCTGGCTGGGCTCCTGAAACCGACATCCGGTACAGTCACCAGAGAGGGTTCCTTCGGTCTGGTTGCCCACGATTCAATGTTCTACGATTCTCTCACGGCGAAGGAGAATCTCCGCTTTTTCGGGAATCTCGTTGGATCGGCCGAGAGTTCGCGCATAGAGGAGCTGCTGCTAGTCACCGGGCTGACCGAACACGCCGAACGGCGCGTAGAAGCGTTCAGTAGAGGTATGGTGCAGCGCCTCACGATGGCGAGAGCATTGTTGCACGATCCCGAGCTGCTACTGCTCGACGAGCCCATGACCGGCCTGGACGACGCTGCTACAACTACGGTGCAACGCCTGCTGGCAGATCTGGCCTCCCGCAATCGTTCGATAGTACTGGCAACCCACCATCTGCCCGAAGTGGTGCATTTGGCCACCGAGGTCGGTTTCCTGGTTTCGGGTGAGATGAAAGCGCTCGAACCGATCGGTGGGAGGGATTCGCGAGCATTGATGGATCGTTACCGTGAGCTGGTGCAGAATGGCTAGCTCTCTGCTAAACACGGCGCTCTCGGTGGCGGCGAAGGACCTCAGGATAGAATGGCGGACGAAGACCGCGTTTGCGTCGTCCATAGTCTTTGCCGTTCTGGTGCTGGCGATATTCTACTTCTCCCGAGACACCACAGTTGTCTCCGAGCTCGATATAGCGCCTTCGGCTCTGTGGGTCACGTTCACCTTTGCTTCGATGCTGGGTCTCAACAGAGCGTTTCTCCTGGAGCAAGAAAACCGGGCGATTGACGCAATCCTCATTACTGATGTACCGCGCACCGGAGTTTTCCTTGGCAAGGTCCTTGGTAACCTCGCGTTCGTTGCGGTAGTCGAACTGATTACTCTTCCGCTCTTTGCTCTATTCTTCAACGTTCCGATCCTGAGGCCCTTGCCGGCGCTGCTTGCCGTTACGGCTATGGCCACGCTGGCGTTCGTTACTGTGGGCACACTATTGAGCGCGATGGTGGTCAGGACCAGGTTCGCCGAATTGATGCTTCCTGTTCTGCTTCTCCCATTCCTGGTTCCTCCGGTAATAGGTGCCGTGCAGATAACTGCTGGGCTGCTTGCATATCGGCCCTTGAGCGACTTCAGCGGATGGCTGAGATTGTTAGCTTCATTCGATATCGCCTTCGTGGCGGCTTGCCTACTGCTCTTCGATGCAACGGTCGAGGAATGACGAATAGCAACCCGATAGAACGTTTGCTGAAACGCGGATGGACGCTGACAATCGCGGCGCTGTTGTCGTTGGTGGCGGTCTATGTCAGGGTTGTTTATTTCACCCCGGTTGAGAGTACCCAAGGGCCGGCGCAGAAGATCTTCTACGTCCACGTGCCGTCCGCTTGGGCAGCGCTCGTGGCGTTTGCCGTGACAGGCATAGTGAGTCTGCTTTACCTCAAGCGTAGGGACGAGAAGCTGGACACGATTGGCGCGGCGTCAGCGGAGGTGGGGTTGGTGTTCGGAGCCGTCATGCTGACTACGGGCCCGATTTGGGGGAAAGTCATTTGGGGGGCGTGGTGGGCGTGGGATGCGAAACTGACCTCGACGCTCTTCCTGTACATTTTGTTCGTTGGATATGTGGTGCTGAGGGGAGCTGTGGTTGACCCCGAAATGCGTGCTCGGTTCTCGGCCGTCGTCGGGATTCTGGCACTGATTCTGGTGCCGTTCATCTACTTCTCGGTGAACATGTTTCGAACGTTGCACCCGGAACCTCCGGTGCTCAGGTCAGGTGGTCCAGCGCTACCGGGCTCGATGCTGTTGACTCTGATGCTCTCGGTGGTGGTCTTTTCGGTGTTGTATGTAGGATTTCTGATGGTACGCTACTCGCTGTCGGTGCTCAAAGATTTGCGCGAAAAAAGGGCTGCGGATGGGATATCCTGACAACGCCATCTACGCGATCGTGGGATACGTGGTGACTACCTCGATATTGGTGGGATATGCGGTGGTATTGTTCCTGAGAACCCGAAAGGAACAGAGGGCGCAAAGGTAATGGCCGCGGAACTTCCATCCGAAGCTGCCCGCAAGGGCGTCAACGCGATCATACCACTTGCGTTGCTTCGCACGCTGCGGGAGCTCGATCAATCCCACCCCATCGATTACGAGGAGCTTTCAGGAGACCTGGCACCGAGACGGTTGGGCACGAGCGCAACGGTTTTGGCTCAGATCGAGCGGTTCCAGAAACTCGTCAAGCGTGGCCGGCCTGCCGACGGCAAAGAGGTACTGCAGCTCTTCAGTCTGGTTGGGCGTCGCAACGACGCCGAGTTGGCGTTCGATCAGGCGGGTCGGGAAGCAGCGGCGGAGATATTGCGGCTCACCACCGGTCCTCAGAAGCTGGTCCAGAAAGCTGGGAAAGTTGTTGCACGGCAGCGGGTCGAACGGAAGCTGGCTTCGGGCCTGGCAGATCGTTTGCTGGATGTGGAATTGAGCTTCGACGACGAAAATGGAGTCAAAGGCGTTGCGAATGGTTCGTTGCACGAACTGGCCAACGAAGGTCAATCCTGTGGCTTCTACGGCTCGGCGATCGCTGAGATACTCAGAAGGTGCGCCAACTTCGAGGGCGCGATGCTACACACAGACTGTCGTGCAAGGGGTGATGAGATCTGCGCCTGGAACTCGACCGCTCGGCCTGATTCCTAGCCCTCGACGATTCCCGCGCCCCAACTTTTGGTATCGGCTCAATCCCGCCCAGTCCGATCTCTATAACAGGAATCCAAAGATCAGGAAGAGCGCGCTTGCCGCCGTGGCGGCAGTCAGAGCGTACGGCAGCTGAGTGCGCACGTGGTCTATGTGATCAGTCGCCGCCGCCATAGACGCCACGATAGTGCTGTCTGAGATAGGTGAGCAGTGATCCCCGAATATCCCTCCGCCCAGTGCGGCCGCCAGAGCCAGTCCTGGGTGCAGGTCCAACAGCTCCACCATCGGCATCACAATCGGAATCATGATGGCGAATGTGCCCCACGAAGTGCCCGTGGAAAAGGCGATGAAACAGGCGAGCGCGAACACGATGGTCGGTACGAATCCCGGATGCACTGTTGCTTGAGCAGCTTGAGCAACGAAAACGCCCGTTCCAAGGGCCCTGGTGGTTGCACCAATTGCGAAAGCCAGGGAGAGCACGATAACCAGCGGAATCAGGCCCTGGATTCCCTTGATGATGTTGTCGCTGATCTCTGCAACGGTCATGATTCGCTGCATCAGGTAGAGAGCCGCCGCGGTCAGAACCCCGGTAATCACTCCCCAAAGCACTGCGCGAGATCCGCTTCCCTGCATGATGTTGCCGTCGCCGGTGAGCCAGAGAACGACTGGAACCATGGATACCATTACGACGATAGGCAGCACCATGTTGACCGCGCGACGCGGTACATCGTCTTTGGCGGCGGCCATCGCGACGTCTGCCGACATCATCGGTTCCGCACCGTCCCGCAGCAGTTTGCCTTCTTCCTGCACTCGCCGTTCCGCCTCACGCATCGGGCCGATGTTCCAATCGGTCAGTATCACGAAAAACACCACCACCAAGGCGCTGAGCGCGTAGAAGTTGAGCGGCAGAGCGGAAATGAGCAGAGCAACCGGATTCGCCACCTGCTGTGCGGCGAGGATCGTGATTATGTACGCACCCCATGCGTTTAGCGGGATGAGTATGCACTTGGGGGCACATGTGGCGTCTATGACGTAACTGAGCTTTTCGCGGGAGATACGGCATTTGTCGAACAGCGGTCGGGCCACCGAACCTGATACCAGGAGCCCAAAATTGGATTCCAGGAATACGCCCAGGCTCACGAACGCCGTGAGTAGGCCGATCGAACGGCGCGATTTCGCGATCCCCTTTCTTTCCACCAACCCGACGAATCCATCCATCCCTCCCGACGCCTGTGTCAGGGTGATCATTGCTCCGATCAATGCGCTGAAAATCAGGACGCGTGCGTTGTCGGGGTCCGTCGCCTGTGCGATGTAGGTGTCCACACCCTGGATGAGGCCTGCGACCGGGTTCCATCCGTTCATGATTGTCCAGCCGAGCCATACGAAGAGCACGAGCGAGAGGTAGACCTGTTTTGTTTTGATCGCTAGGGCGATTGCTACAACTGGAGGCAATATTGACAACCAGCCATAGGTCTCCATGAGCCGTCCTTCGTTTTAGGTACGCGTCTTTTTCAGGAACCAGAGACCTGCAGTGCAGAACAACACGTTGGGAGTCCAGGCGGCCACTACGGGCGGCAACAGCCCACTCCCTCCGATCGCCTGAGAGAGCTGAACGAACAGTATGAACACCAACGTTGTACCCAAGCCGACTGCCACGCCCACGGCGCCACTGGCTCTAGGTGCGGAGACAACCAATGGTGCGGCGAATATCGTGATGATGACACAAGCGACCGGAATCGCGATTTTGAGCGCCTGTTCGACCGTCAGGCGTCGGCCGTCTCCTCCCGAGCGCTCCAACGCTTCGATGTAGCTGCCCAGCTCCGCGTAGTTCATCTCTTGCGGGCGTTTTGGTTCCAGTAGCAGCTCGGCAGGCGTTTCCGCGAAGCTGCGCACCTTCAATGAATCGAAGAGAAATGCGACTTCTCGTCTGTCTTCCGGCAAGACTCGGAACCTACCTTCCCTGAGCGACCACGACCCCGTCGTGTCGTTGTAAAGGCCGATCCTTGCCTGTATCGCGAGTGTCGGATTGGCCTCGCCCGAGCCCTCACGCTCTAAAACAATGTCGGCCAATCGGCGCTGGTTGACGTTCAGCGACCTGATCGAGTAAACCCAGCCCCCTGAGGCCCGATAGACGAAGTTCTGTCTGGAGTTCTGCGACCGAATTTCCAGCTCACCCAGCAACTCCAACTTCCTGCGGGTAGTCTTTGGCGCGGTTTCGCCGACTATCCAGCTCAATCCGGCCACGAAAACGGAAACGAAGACCAGCGGCAGGAGCATGCGATGAAAACTGCGGCCCGACGCCTTTGTGGCAGTCAGTTCGGAATGGCGGTTCATGCCGCCAATGCTGAATACGGTGGCGAATAGCACGGCAGCCGGAAGCACGAGAAACACTGTTTCGGGTACGGAATACACGTATGCCAGGGCTATATCCGCGGGCGCAATGTCGCGAGCAAAGTACTCGTCGAGTTTGTCGGTGAGTTCTATGAGAATTACGACAACTGGAAAACCAACGGTCGTGACCAGGAAGATCTTGAGCCACAACCGCAGGATGTACCTGTCTAGGGTGCCCAATATCATGCGGTTGCAGTAGCCTCCGGGGCGCTCGAAT
>Ga0180435_10003186_pt1 | contig 16544 bp, 12 predicted proteins | sample SS_ome_3_FD_132467 | JGI IMG/M metagenome (GOLD analysis project Ga0180435, IMG submission 132467) | Hypersaline lake sediment archaeal communities from the Salton Sea, California, USA - SS_3_S_1 metaG | ecosystem: Environmental > Aquatic > Non-marine Saline and Alkaline > Hypersaline >...
CTGGGATAGGGGCTTATCGAGACATGAAGAGTTAGTGAAGGTGAGGGGACTATCAGCATTGGGAACCCGGGGGGGGGGGGGGGGCGGGGGGGGGGGGGGGGGGGGGGGGGGGGGGGGGGGGGGGGTAGTTCTAAGTCATTTTCTGCACACGGCTTGCGCAGTGCGAGGAAGGGCCAAAAAATTTTTCGCGGCGGCTCGGATTTCGGCCCTTTCCGGTCCGTCGTGATGCGCCGCGCCGAGGATTCCCGAAGATCCGCCCTGGCAGCCCGCCCTGCTGCGATAGACCGCCGTGGTTGACGTCGGGGGCGCCGGCAATCGCGGGAAACGGTCCCGCCGCGCCAAAGCGCGAACATTGCCACGGAAGGCAAGCATGTTGTTCGACTGACAAGAAGACGAGTTGATCCGATCGGCTGCTCGGCGGTTAAAGGGTCGCGAGCGGCGTTTGTTCATTGCCGAAGTCACCGTGGAACTCTGCGATGGCAGCGCCCGTGTCTCGGAGGGCCGGTTTGGCTGGAGGCGCGAGACGGCGAGCAAGGGCATGCGGGAGCTTCGCGAAGGCGCCGTCATCCAGCGAGCCGCCGGTGGTGGCCGTCCGAGCTGGGAGCAGCGCAATCCGCAACTGGCCGCCGACATTCGCGAGATTGTCGAGCCGAAGACGCAGACCGATCCCGAGTTGAAAACGAGCCGGCGCTACACGAACCTGTCGGCCGCCGAAGTGCGGAAGGCGTTGATCGAAGAAAAGGGCTATCGGGAAGAGGATGTGCCGGCCGAGCGCACGTTGCGGGACATCCTCAACCGGATGAACTAATCGGCTCAAGCGGATTCAAAAGGGTCGACCGCTGAAGAAGACGAAAGAGACCAACGCCATCTTCGAGAACGTCGCGGCCGTGAAAGCGGCGTCGCGCGGGGATCCGGAAACCTTCATGGCCCTTACGAGACCTCGTTGATTACGTGCCGGAATAGGCGGGTTTCGGTGCAAAGCGCCGGTTCTTTCCGGAGCTGTTAAGGATCTCGGCCGATACCAAGGCGAAGGTGGCCATCGGCGACTATTCGCGTGGGGGAAAAAAGCAGGACCGGCTCGGACGGCAAACCGGCTCAGGCCTGGGACCATGACCCGCCGGCAAAACAGAAGCTGGTGCCGTTCGGTTTTCTGGTCGTGGCCACCGGCGCGTTGATGCTCGTCTTTGGGCTACACGAGACGAGCGACTCTTGGGTCGACGCGCTGCAACTCTGGTGGACCCACGTGCGCGGGCGCTTCGCGCACATCAAGCGACTGGTCATTTACATGGACAACGGGCCGAACAACAGCGGCCGGCGCACGCAGTTCCTCAAGCGGATGGTGCAATTTGCCGATTGGTCGGGCTTGGAGGTCCGGCTCGTCTACTACCCGCCGTATCACAGCAAGTACAATCCGGTCGAGCGCTGCTGGTCGGCGCTGGAGCGCAAGTTCAATGGGGTCTTGCTCAGTTGTGTGGGCCTCGTGTTCGCGTGTGCGAGCCGAATGACCTGGAAGGGGCGGCATCCAGAGATCGCGCAACTGCCGGGCGACTATCCGTCGGGCGTGAAGCTTACCCGGAAAGAAATGGGGCCCTGGGAAACGCGACTGGAGCGGTCAGCGACGCTTCCCAAATACGACATTACCATCAGGCCAAAAAGTCAACCAGCGGCGGTAATTTAGTTCCCGCCGCTCGCCTTAGCGCGTAGTTCCCTCGGGGCGAGAGCGTGTTTCCGCGCCTTGGAAAGCTTACGGACGCCCGCTATTTGTCAGTGGCGGTGGAATTGCCAAGCGGGCGATCCGGTCCAAAATTGCTGCAAACATTTGTCGAGGGATGGCGACCTCCGCCAGTTGGAACCTGACATACTTGGCGTGCCGGGTCACCTTGGCCCCGATCTTGACCAGCTTTTCCCGCAGCGTCGTCAGGGACCAATGCTCGACATCTTGAGGCAGTGCCAACCGCCGCAAGAAGTTCGCCAGGTTGTACGCCAAGGCAAACAGTTGAAGCCGCGTTTGGTTGTCCCTGAATGTCCGGCAAGAGAGCTTGGTCCACTTCACGGCGTTCTTGCCTTCCTTGATCCACTGCTCTGCCGTGCCGCGTCCGTTGTAGAACTTCACCACGTCCTTCGCATCCTGGTCCAGGTTGGTCACGATGAACCCGACACGCGGGAACACTTCTCCCGCATGCCATTCGACCTTGGCGACCACACGCCGGGATCGTTGCCACGACTTGGCTTGATACTGAAAGCTGTGATAGAAGACCTTCGGTTTGAGCGGAGGACGACCCACGGGGCGCTTCAGCAGGTGTTTGATTTCTCGCTCCAGCACGGCATTGGCCTTGATGCGGATGGCATAGCGATAGCCTTCTTCCTCCAGCACGAGGTACAGCGCCGGAATGGCAAAGGCCGCATCTCCCCGAAAGAACTTGGGAATGTCATAGCGGCGATAACGCTCGATGACCGGCAGTAGCACGCGTCGCCAGTATTTCGCGCTGGCTTTGTTGCCTCGCCGGAGCATGGCGTACTCCAGATCGCCAAACTGATTGAACAGGAACAACGGATGGTAGCAAGTGCAGCCGAAGTGTCCGTTGTAGGCCGAGCCTTCTTGTTCGCCATAGGTCTCGCCGACCGAACTGTCGATGTCGAGGATCAATTCACGCAGCGGCGTGTGGCGATGGACCTTGTCGATCCACTGGCCGGAGAGATTCATCAACGCGGTCAGGTTATGCCGCCGACTGAGCATCTCCGTCTCAAAGCGACCGACGCCGCTCGTTGATGCGGCCTCGTTGTCCGCTTCCGCCGCTCGACCGCCCACAACATGACGCATGGCGGGATCGACCGCCAACCGCTCGGCATCGTTCACGTCTTCGGAGCCTGCCAGTCGGCTGTAGATCGACTGCCGCAAGAGCGGAATGAGCAGGTGACGCTTGTTGCTGCCCAAGCGGGAATCGGTCAGCAAGTCTGCGGCCATCTCGGTAAGACCAAGCGTCTCGTCGAGTTCGCGATAAGCCAGAAGTCCGGCGTCGCTGGTGACCTTGCTGCCGCAGAATCGCAGCTTCAGACGACTGTCAAAACCGACCCGCAAATCGTCGTTTTTCGCGTCACCCATTGAGTTCCCCTGTCACCTTGGCAGATAGATCGTCCAAACCCCTGGTTTTCAAGGGTTTGGCGCAAATCGTGTGCCAACGGGCGGGAAGTCATATGGGAAATACGGGATAAAAATTCCGAGCCGGCCGTTTGACAAGCGGCCGCAGGTCTGATAGGATCAGCCTCCTCACGAGCGATTCAAATCGCTATCAGTTAAATTTGAGATGCCCGTTGTATCTGATTTTACTGACGCTACTTCACTAGTTCGACTGTAAGATTTCTATTGACGTGCCGCAAGTTTTTTTGTATTAGCAACTTCCGTGGTTTGGAGCAAGGCCATTTCTCACGGAAGGAGCACTCGCATGGAAGCGAAATACGAGACTCGCAAGCGGGAGTTGTTGGAGGAATGCACGGTGCCGCCGGAGGTGATGGAGCGTGTGCTGCCGCGGCTGGAACAGTTTATGGAGCCCTTCGTGGACCACCTGGTTCGCACCGAGCAAGTGGAGCACGCCCAGACGTTTGTGCAAGGTCTGCTGTCGGACCTGAAGCACAAGAACGTGGAGTCGATCGCGTATCGGTTCGGCGAGGACCGCATGCCGTTGCAGTGGTTCGTCGGCATGTCGGATTGGGATCACGAGCCGCTGCGAGATGAGTTGGTGCGTCAGGTGGGCGAGCAATTGGGCGAGGAAGACGGCGTGATTGTCTTCGACCCCTCGGGCTTTCCAAAGTCCGGGAAAGAATCGGTCGGCGTCGCGCGGCAGTGGTGCGGCCGGTTGGGCAAGGTCGATAACTGTCAGGTCGCCGTCTTTATGGGGTACGCATCGAGCAAGGAGCACGCGCTGGTCGACACGCGATTGTTTCTTCCCAAGGAGTGGACGCAGGACAAGAAGCGACGCGAGAAGGCGGGCGTGCCGAAGGAACTGCGCTATCGCACGCGGCATCAACTGTGCTTGGAGATGCTTGCCGCACACGGCGACCGGCTGCCGCACGCCTGGATCGCCGGAGACGACGAGATGGGCCGCCCGAGCTGGTTTCGCAGGCGTTTGAACGCACTCGGCGAGCAGTACCTGTTGGCCGTGCCCTGCAACACGCAGGTCCGTGACCTGGAAGTAGACCCACCTGCCTACTCGGGGCGCGGCCGCCATCCCAAGCGGCCGTGGACGCGCTGGCGGGCATCCTTGCGCCAGGCATCAAAGTCGTCTCCGTTGCGATTTCGCCACTGCTGCCACGAGTAAGGAAACGAGAGCCGACCGGCCGCGCTTTCACGGAAGACCGGCAGCAAGTCCCGGACCCCGCGCTGCTGATAATCCTCCGATAGCCCTTGATCGGCGGCATTGTCCTGCGCCAAGCCCCGGCCCGCCAGCAGCAGCGTCATCGCTGCCACCGCGGCCAAGAAACGGCAACCAGGTGAAACGGGGGTGTGGCAGCGCAACATGGCTATCTCCTCAGAGGTCATCGCGCCGACTGGCAGCCTGACACGTCCAGAACCTCGAACAGCTTCCTCCTTGCGTCGCGGTAGGCCCGGACGTCGGTCTCGTAGTCGTCGTATCCGCGGAACACCGACGCAATGATCTGGCGGCAAAGGGCCGGATCCTTGACGTCGAGTTGGCGAAGCAGTTCGCGGTCTTCCAGCCCGATCCGCTGCGCCTCGAAACGAGTTGACGACCAGGGACACCCGGGGCCGGGATAGAGGATATGCGTATCGCCGGCGGGCAACTGGTTGTTCGAATGGGGGGCGGCAGGGTGGTCGACCACGCTCTGCTGGAACGGGTCGGTCACGAACCGGTTGAGGCCCCAGTGCAGGTAGCCCGTGGTGCCGAAGCACGCGGCGCCCCAACCGATGTACACCGGCCGCAGGCGCTCCATGTCGATGAGGCGGTTGACCCACGGGCCGGTCGGGGTAAGGCAGGTGTAGACCCAGCAACGGTCGCCCTGCTTCCGCCGCCGCTCGAAAAAATCGCGATGGCGCTGGTACTGGTCGACCGTGGGACACCAGATGTCGACCGCGCCGGCCAGTTCGCGGGTGACCGTGGCTTCCAGCACCGGCACGCGCGGCAGGTGTTTATGGACGAGATCGGCGACGAACTTGTAGTCCCCGGTGAGGGTGCCGCCCGGCTCATCCTTGATGTGCTGCAGCCAGCGGTCCTGCAACTTCTCCTTGGCGATGAACTCGCGGAGACACGCGAGGGTCTCGACGAGTTCCGCGGTTCCCTTCGTGCTCTGCACCGGTTCGCTGCCGAGCCGGGTGGCGAGGCGGCCGCCGCGCAGCTTGACAAGGTCGCAGCCCTCGACGTAATAGAAGCCATGCCGCTCGAACAACGCGATCAGGCGCTTCGTTCGTTGCTCGTCAAGGACAATGCGGCCCCGGGCGTCGGAACGCAGCCATAACGGGAGCCGAAACGTATTCTGCCGGCCCTTAGCCATCATGGCGGCATAGCGATCGAGGATTTCCCAGGACGCCTCGCTGCCCGGCGCCGCTTCGGTTCCTCGCAGCATGTTGCCCTCGGAATACCAGTTCGTCACGCGCAACGTATCCTTGCCCGCAGGCGGCACGGTCGCGGCATGGACGCGGAGGATGAGCCGCTTCTCCGTGCGCTCGGACCCGATGCGGATCGCGATCTGCAAAGGGTAGTCGCCCGGCTTCGCGTCACGGGGAATCGTGTCCACCTGCACGGCAAGGGCGACGACCGCCGCGCCCGCCCGGGCCTGCGCTTCAAACGGCTTGAGCACCTCGAAGATCCGAAACGGCGCCCGCCGGATCACATAGGGGTTCCGCTTACCGTCCCACTTTTCGGTGCGGCTGTGCAGGCCGGAGTTGATCTCGACGGGGACATCCAGCAGGTGGTAGAAGCGGACTGCCGCGGCCGGCCAACCGTCCGAGCCGGCGGCCTCGACCTGCAGCGACGCGTCCGGGGACACGTCACGCAGGAGGATATGCACTCCCGCGATCGTGCCTCGCGCGGCATCGATGCGGACCGGTTCGGCCATGGCCGCCTCCTCGATCCGTGAATCCGGGTACAGCGGCCGGAGTTCATCGACGAAGGCGGCGCGCAAACCGGCAGCGCCGGCCGCGGGGCCAAGTTGATTCAGCTTCCACAGCGCATCCATGCCGCCATAGCGGAGAATGCCGGGCAGGAACATGGGGTGGTCAATGCGGTCGACAGAGTCGAAGGAGAATTCCTGGGGGTCGACCGTTACCTTGTCGATCCGCTCGCCCAGCGCGAAACGGGCAATGAGGGCGACGGGCCCGACCTGCTTACCGACGGCCGTGAGGTGGATACGTTCGGGTTTTCGCTCGCCATCTTCGCGACGCAGGAATTCGACCAGTGACATCACGTCGTGCACACGCTGAATCAGCAACGGCGGGTTGTAGCCGAAGTGGTAGCACGCGGCCCGCTGGTAGGGCTGTTCGCCCTTGCCCCGCGGAATGACGCGGACGCTTTCGAGGGCATTGCCACCCTTGACGAAATCTCCCTGCCCAAACAGGTCGATCGCGGCCACCGCCGAACCGTCTTTGACTAGGGCGAGAACCTCGGCAATGGGCACGCCGTCAGCGCCGAGAATGCCCGCCTTGCCGGTGTCGGTGAGCCGGACCACGACATCGCGATTCCAGTTCCGCTTCGGAAAGAGAAGGAGAACGGGCAACTGCTCCCCGTGGGCGGTGACCGTCAGCAGGCCCGGCTTCAACACGGTATCGCCGCCGTCGACATCCGGCGCGGGCTCCCATTCCACGGGGCCGACATCTTCCGGCGTGCGGCCCACCATTGTGGTGATCCCCTGGGCGATCAAGGCGCGGCGATCATTCTCGCTCATCTCTGCCAGGGCGGCCGCTGTCGCCTGGGCCCACACGGCCGTGAGTTTGCGTTCATGCGGCAGACCCACGTTGTGGCCGCCGGGCTTGGGATATGCGTCGGTCCAGACCGTGGCCTCGGTTACCGGGTTCAACGGCCGGTAATCGCGCTCGACGATCGGTTCCGGCAGGCCGAGCTTCAGGTGGCGGTTCATGAAGTGGTACATGTGCTGCCGGTTGACCGCGTTGTAGTTGTGCCGGAACTCGAAGTGGAAGTGAGCTTCGTAGCGATCCGGGCAACCAAGTAGCTTATAGAGGGCCTTGAGTTGGGGGTGGCCGTCGGCTTTCAGCGCCCGGGTCCAGTCGTTCGCACAGATCAGCCCGAGCGGCCGCGGCGCCGTGGCGGCGGCGATGTCGACGTTGCCCTGTCCAATCCTGAGGTACTGCGCGTTCTCGCACGTGCAGCCGCCTTGCCCCGCTGACGATACCATGACCGCGGGCATGGAAGCGGCAATACGATCGTCAACCGCCCCGAGGATCATCGACTGCGTACCGCCGCCGGAGGCGCCGGTCACGGCGATGCGATCCGGATCGACGTCCTCAAGCGAGCACACGAAGTCGAGCGCGCGGATCGAATTCCACGTTTGCAGTCCGAACGGCGTCTGGCCGTGCAGCTCCGCGCGAGGCGACAGCAGAGGGTATCCCGCCGGGTCCGAATCGTCGGGGCGCGGGCCCGTCCAGTGGTCGGCGAACTGCACGCTGTCGGCAAACCCCTCCATGTCGTATACGAAGACGACGCATCCCATGCGGGCGAGCTGCACGCAACGCGCCTGGATCACGTGGCGGCCGCCGACCTCGAAGCGCTCGGCGCCCCCGGCAATCTCCTTGCGCACCTGCTCGAGTCCGTGGTCGTGAAAGCGGCCCTCCTTCCAATGACCATACGGACTGAGCACGGCCGGACGCTTGCCCGCGGCCGGTGCCTTGGGCCGGTACAGAGAGCCGGTAACGTAGTGCCCGGGGAACGATTCGAAGATCACGCGTTCGACCGTGTATTCCTCGCGCTCGACCTTGCCGTGGACGACCGCGCCCAGCGGCGTGCGCTTGGGCAGCGGGTGCAGTCCGGCCGCGACGAGAATGCGCGTGCGGATTTCCTCCCGGTGCGCCGGCCACGCGGTGGCATCCGTCATCGGCTGCATGGGAAACTCACTGTCGTCGGTCGAGTGCAATGTGCCCAGGCGCCGGTCGTCGGGCCGTTCTTGCTGTGGTCTCCCCGTCCCATCGCGTCGTGTCGTGCTGGTCGTCGCGCTTAGCCTCCTTTTCGCGCCTCGCAGCACTGTGTCGAATAGCGGAAAGGCGAAGTCGCCGTTCCAGCGATGCCCGCCTTCAAGGTGATCGTAATGCAGTTGGTCTCGAGCGCCGTACGCTGCGTAGATTTTCTCCAGGCGCGCCTTGAACTTCTCATCCCAGCCGTCCTTCACGAGGAGCCCGTCCGTCGATCCCATCTCCCAGACGCAGGGACGCGGGGCGATCAGGCTGCCGATCTGGCTGAAGTCCCCATACTTCAGGAGCGCGGGGATGATCTGCATGCCGTAACTGGATCGAAGGGAGCAGCGCTCCTGCAACGGTTCAGGGCGCCGCTGACGGCCGCCACTTTGATGCGAGGCTCCAACGCCGTGGCCATCATCGTCATCCGGCCTCCGTACGAGAGCCCCGCGCACCCGATCCGCTCCCCGTCCACCTCGGGGCGGCTCTGCAGGAAACGGACCGCCCAGCGGATGTCGCGCACGTTCTCCGCGATCGGCACCCCTCCCAATGCCATCATGCGGACGAAGGTCACGGCGCACGGATCCGATTTGTACTTGTCCCGGTCCACCCGGTCCCCGAAGGGGATTAGGCACGGGCAGGCCACCACGTAGCTGCGACGCACAAACTGCAGGCCGTAGTCGTAGTTCGCCCCTTCGATGGCCTCCGCCACGCCCGACATGTCTCTGCGACCGGCGACGGCGTGGTGGCCGTAGTCCCCGTGTCCGTGCACGGCCACCACCACCCCAAGGGGCTCTTCGCCACCCCCTCCTTTCGGAGTCAGCAGATAGAGCGGAAGATCCGGAGCCCCCTCCGCCTTGAGCGTGAGCCGGAGCCTTGTGTGGTCGGCGAGTTTCTGGGATTCCACGACGGTTTCCCAGCGTTCCGGTGGCGTCGTCGGACCCAGCAGTCCGTTCAGGCGCTCGCTGAACCTCCGCTGCCAGCGCGCCGCATCCACGGGCGACTTGCCCTCGAACAGCATCGAAAGCTCGGCATCACCGAGCCGGCGGCTCAGCTCCGCATCGACGGTCTTCGTATCCTGAGAGAATGGCGACTGTACCAGCAGGCAGAGCGCGAAGAAGAAGCTGAGCATTTGTTTCATGGCTTTTCCTCTTAGGCAGCCCGCCGGAAATAACCTACCTGTCTCCTGGAGACCTCCGGTCGGGCGTTTCGGCGGGGTCAGGAGACCCGCGCCGGGCCCGTGGTAGACTATTTCCGGCGTGCTGCCTTAAATCCCTATTTGTTCGACCCTGCCTGGGCCTACCGTCCCTCCTCCTCGTCCGGGTTGAAGTTGGGATTGTGGGTTGGCATGATTGCGCCGGTTTGCGTCCTCCAGTCGTGAAGCATCTGCCTCATGCGTGCGGTCCGTTCCGGCTCGGCGTTTGCGAGGTTCATCGTTTCGCCGATGTCGTTGGCGAGGTTGAACAATTCCACCCGCCCGTTCTCGTACCACTCAATGAGTTTCCAGTCACCCTCGCGCACGGCCCCGGCGGGGGCGCCGCCCTGGTTGCCGTAATGGGGATAGTGCCAGAAGATCGGCCGACCGCGGGTCCAGTCGCTGCCCGGGGCCAGGACCGGCTTGAACGACACCCCGTCGAGGTGTTGTTGCGGCTGAGGGGCCAGGCAAGCCAAGTCGAGCAGGGTCGGGTAGAAATCGGCGGCGAAGATCGGGGTGTGGCTCACGCTGCCCGGACGCTTCAGACCCGGGGCGCGCACGATGCACGGGACGCGGATGCCGCCTTCATAAAGCCACCCCTTGCCGGCGCGCAACGCCAGGTTGCTCGTCGGTGCGTGTTGCTTTTTGCCGGTGGACAGCCCACCGTTATCCGAGAAGAAGACGACGATGGTGTTGGCGGCGAGGTCGTAGCGGTCGAGGGCGTCGAGGACCTTACCGACGGCCTCGTCCACGGCCTCGACCATAGCTCCGTAGACGGCGTGTTCCTGAAAGTGCCTTACCGACACCGGGGGCTCCTTGCCCCAGATCGTGCCGGCTTTGAGGCCGTCACGCTTCCGCTCGTATTTCCCGACCAGGTCGGCCCGCCCCTGCAGCGGGGTGTGCACCGAGTGGAAGGCCAGGTAGGCCAAAAAAGGCCGGTTCCGGTTGGCCTCGATGAACTTCACGGTTTCGGTGGCAAGGCGGTCGGGCAGATGCTCACCGGGCGGGCCGTCCTCGAGGCGCGGGCAATGGTAGGGAGGGAAATACCCGTTGCCCGGCCCAAAGAGGCAGCCGCGGTCGATCCCTCCCCGATTCACATCGAAGCCCTGGTCCTCGGGCAGGAAGCCCTCGACACCCAGGTGCCACTTGCCGGCGAAGAAGGTGGCGTACCCGTGCTGCTTGAAGGCCTCGGCCAGGGTGAACTCCCCCAGCGGCAACGGGTCGGTGTAGGGCGCCGGCAGCAGGCGCGTGTTGCGACGCCACTTCCCCGGCTGATTGCCGCCGAGATGGTTGATGTAATCGGTGATGCCCGTCCGCGTCGTATACTTCCCCGTCATCAGGGTCGCCCGCGTCGGGCTGCACACCGGCGTCGCGTAGGCGCTCGTGAAGCGCAGCCCGCTGTCAGCTAATCGCTGTATGTTTGGCGTGTCATAGAACGTGGTTGGGTTGTTCGGCGACACGTCCGCCCAGCCAAGATCGTCAACGAGGAGGAACAGGACGTTCGGCCGCTTCGCATCCGCGGGCGAATCACCGTCAGATGGCATCGAGACCTCGGCATCACCGAGCCGACGGCTCAGCTCCGCATCGACGGTCTTCGTATCCTGAGAGAATGCCGAAGGCATCAACAGGCAGAGCACGACACACATGCTAAACGTGCGTTTCATGGTTTCTCGGTTCCAACTTCTCTTTGTTTGCCCCCTGGCGGCGGACAGGACTCCAATGCCCGTGGCTTCAGTTCTCCCCGGCAACGGCGGCGCCATTCCGGCAGATCTTTGGTCAGCAGCCCCTGAGCGTAGGGCCCCAGCCACGAATAACCGGTGCGTCGTTCGTACGAGATCTCCGCAAGCGTTCGCCTGGGCACTCCGTCGCAGCTGCAGAAGATTGGCTGGTTGGTCTTGATGTCGTAGAACCGCGCCCACATCGGGGGCGCTTCAAGATCCTTGACCACGACATAGTCGAAGCCCTTCGGCGTCGAGGTGTCTTCCTTGCGAACCAGCTTGATTCCCTTCAGCTTCGACCGCTCGAACCAGGCTGCCGCCCCCTCGATCGCACGGATGACTTCATCGTCCGGATTCTCGATCCGCATCAGGAAGCGAACGATGCCAACCGACTCCAATCCGCTGAGCGACGCCAGTTCGTAGGACCGCGCCAGCCGCGGTTTGAGAGTGACGTGATCATGCTGGGCGCACCAGGCCGTCGGCTTGCCGGCGACCACGATCTGGCACTTGAGGATGCACTCGAGACCGCGGTGGACTGCCTGCGCGCACTCCTGCCGCACGTGACCGGGCACGAACGGATACTCGACCTTGCTGTCGGCGACGTCCTTCAGGAGATTCATGATCCCGACCATGGCATTGTCGTTGAACGTAATGTAACGGTGGTAGCCCTTGGCGCCAGGAAAGCTCTGAGGCCAGCCCCCGTTCTCGTACTGGTCGTCCAACAGGTACCGAACGCCCCGCAAAGCCGCCTCCTTGAAACGGTAGTCCTCGGTCTGCGCGTACGCCTCGGCGAGAAGCCGGATTTCCGTGTGCGTCGCCCCGTTGTCAACCGTGGCATCGTTCCGGGACCTCTCTTTCATGACGCGCTGCCGCTGCGCATTCGTCAGTTTCTGTTTCCGGTCGTAGTTCTTGGGCCATCCCCCGCTCTGGCGCTGATACAGAAGCACGGTTTCGGCAACCTACAAATCCACGGCGGATGCGGACTCAGCGACGAAGACGGCGCCGAGCGCCATCAGCACCGTGAAAACGATGGCTACCTTTGATCTCAGTATGTTCATAGCGGATTCTCCCATATTTGCGTTCGTTGTTCACGCTCTTTAAGGAGCTGAGTATCTTCTTCCTGGCCTTCTTCGGCAGGTCGTTTGGCGGTATCGTACACAACGAGCTGGCGTTTAACGGCCCGCAGGGCGTCGGTTTCCGCGAGTTTGAAGCGGGTGGTGACGATGGACGAGCCTCCCTTCCCCGTGTACGGGTAGCGGCAGTAGGTGATGCCGAGGATCGTTCCATCCGGCAGGCGTTGGAGTTTGCCGTATCCGCCGTAGCCCAAAACGCTAATGAGATACTGCCCCTCGCGGCCTTCAACAACATCCTCGTAGCACCCGATCCAGACGGTGGTCTTGCCGCTGCCCCAGACCGGGATCCCGCCCTTCTCGTGGTTGGCTTCGTTCTTCGGCACCGGCCGTCGATTACGGAACATCACCACCAGGCGACCGTCTGCGGCATAGACGGCGGTGTGGCGGTCGCCGGTCAGCGCCGCGGGCAACTCCTTCGGTTTCGACCAACTCCGGCCCTCGTCGTTGCTGACGGCATACAACGAGTTATAGCGCCTGTTGTTCTCCCGCATCAGCATCAGCAATTGCTTGCCGTCCGGCGAGCGGATGACCTCCGGCTCGCAGGGGTGCGCATTCGCGAACCGGCCGGTATCAATGACCGCCCGCTGCTTGCTCCAGGTCAATCCACCGTCGGTCGATTCACACTGCAGCACGGTGCGTTCGTGGGTCCATGTCAAGAGTTTCCGACCGCCTTCCACCGGAATGACCGTCATCGGCGGCACAACGCCTCGAAAGCCCGCCGGCTGCATAGGCGACCACGTGCGCCCGCCGTCTTCCGAAATCGACTGCACGAAGCTGCGCTTGCGATTATCGCGGGCAAAGACAAACAGCCTGGCCTTTCCCGCCGGATCCACCAGGCGGTGGACAGTCGGGCAGTTGCGGAACGTGTGCCAGTTGTTGGGAACCTTGAGCAGCTCGCTCCAAGTACGGCCGCCGTTGTCACTGCGTTTCAGAGGGCCGCAGGTTCCGCCGTGTCCAAGCGTCCAGGCCGCGAAGAGCGTCCGGCCGTCCGGCATCAACAGCATGTGCGGATGCTGCCAGTTCTCCTTTTCGTTCCTCCGGGCCAGGACCACGTGCCGTTTCAAGTCTTCCGGATTGGCCTCCCCCGACAGGTCGATTGTCGGAATGGTGATGTGGTGACGATCGGGCAGCGCATCACTGGCCGCCGCCTCGTGGATGGTGGGTACCGGCCCCGGCTTTTCTGCGGACACCGCCCAAATCCGCGGCGCGCCCAGCACACACGAAAATACGACGACCCTCACGGTTGATCCTGTAAGCATCCTTTGCGAGACTCTCATTAACATGGTCGACTCTTTCGGTTCATTTGAGATTCATCACTTCCTGTGCACCTTCGCCGGCGTGAGGTGACCGTTGTCCGTCGCGCCGGGAAAGGCATACCAGTGAGTGGTCGTGGCGTAGTCGTTTCTTATGTTTGGCTGCCAGTGGTACAACTCCATGTCGAATCTGAATGCGGTCTTGAACGGAATGCGGTCCAGGACCCGCCCCCGGACATCGGTGGTGTGGCCGATGCCCCAGTTGCCTTCGGCGCTCGGCTGAGTATGAAACGGCGCCTCGAAAGGCCGGGGGTGGTTGAAGGCGTAGCCGTAGTAGTCCTCCGAGCCGGTACCGAAGTGAGACGGAAACGTTTCCCCGTCGACAAATATCTTCTCATCGCCCTCGCCCCACCACGGACCGAGGGGTCCATTCATCACGGGGCGGTTGTAAAGCGACAGCGAATCACCCACATAGACGCCCTTGCCGGCGATCGTGACATAGTTCCAGTCCTTGATGTGTTGCGGGTCACTGTTGCTGCCGAACCGGATCATGGTTTCGCCACGCCAGGCGGTATGGAAATACATGGTCCCGTGGGTCCACGTCCAGTCGGCGATGCCTAGCTCGCCGAATTCCACCTCGACGGGCGCGGTGGCGTGGTGGTTGGTCACTCTCACCTCCGCGGACTCCTTGAACGGCATCGGCCACCAGCAGGTCATTCGACCGTCCTTGTCTACACTGCTCCACCAGCTCTGGTACGGATTGAGGCCCGTGCCCGACCCGAAAAACTCGCCCACGGGCGCCGTGACTGTCCGCATGCCGTCGAAGTCCGCCGTGATCACGGTCGAGCGCAGCGCCTGCGGGAGGTCCTTCGCGGCGAGTTTCAGGCGCAGAACGGCGATCGCACCGCTGCCGTCGACCCCCCGGATCATACTCTCGCCTGGCTTGAGCGTTTGCTTGCCGCCTTCGACTGTGCGCCGGATCGGGAGGGCATGGCGGGCCGGTTCAAGCAGTCCCCGCCCGACCTGTGCGATTAGTGCGAGGTTGACGTCCAGGTCCGCCCGGGTCAGGGACTTCACCGCCGTCCCGGCCGCATACTGCACGTAGTTGATGTTGTAGAAAAGCGACTCGTTGGTGAATGGAGGCGCCGCCTTCGTGAAGTCGGCATCGGCTTTCGGACTCTCGAAGGTAATCCGGCAATGCCTGCGGAAGGGGATTGGTAGGTACAGGTTTCGCCCGCCCCCCACGATAGCCGCAAGCGGCGGATCGGCGAGCATGTCTCCGCCGACAAGCGTGCTGCCATCCCCCTCGACGAGCGGTTCTGACGCACCGTCAAGATAGATCCGGATGGTTCCCACGTTGTGAAACTGCGTCAGCCACCAGCGGGTGACGACGCCCGGCCCTTCCGTGTCCAGCATGATCCACTCCCGGCGTCCCTCCACCTCGATGCTGCCGTAGAATTGGTCAAAATCGTGGCCGGCGAACCACTCGGCGTTGCCCGGCGTCCTGGAGCGCCTGTTGTAGCTGCTTGCCTGCCGGCAGACGAACTCCGGGTCCGGGAACTCGGCGACCCGCGCACGGTCGATCATCTGTTTCAGAAGCCCGCCGAACTCGATCGGCTCCGCGGAAACGCCGGTCCCAGCGGATGATACAACCCCGGCAGCCAGTAGCACGAAAAACAACGTCTTTGGCATCACAAATTTCACTCTCATCTACTCGCACATTTCCTGGCGCTACTTCACAGTCGCCTCCCGCCGAATCATCTCGCCGACTTCCCGTAACGTCTTCACGTCGATCTCGCGCAGCTTCCCATCATAGCCGGGTCCGACGTTCAGCGAAAATATGTTTCCGTATTGTACGCCCTCGACGTAGTGCTTGTAGAGGTCGCCCGCTTTCTTGCAGAGGTTGTCGTGCTTCGGCAGGGAGTAGAACCAGTTCGCCCCGCCCTCGTGCGGAGGAAGGATCGGGTAGGTGAACTCCGCCACGAGGTAGCCGCGTTTTTTTTCGACCTCGTCAAACGGCCCCGGCCGGCCCATCTCCCGCATGGTCATGCGAGGTCCCATTCCCTTGTGGGGATACCCGACAAAGGCATTCGGCTGAAACCGGTGAATCCAGTCGATGGTCGGCTTGCGACCCAGCCCGCCAAGCCCGACGGCGGTGTCCATCCAGAGGAACTCGATCGGGCCGTACCGGGTCAGCAGCTCCGCGAGCTGCGCCTTCTTCATCTCCGGGTTGTGTCCGCCACCCATGTACTTCCCGTCCTTCGCCCCGGGCCAGGTCCAGTCGCCGGCTGAATAATACAACGCCAGCTTGAGCCCGTGCTTGTCGCAGGAATGCTTGAGTCTGGCCAGCACATCGATGCCCAGCGGACTGTTGGTCACCTTCAGTTCGGTCGTGTCGGTGTCCCACAGGCAGAATCCGTCGTGATGCTTCGTCAGGAACAGGATATAGTTCATGCCCGCCTCCCTGGCCGTGCGGCACCACTGGTCGGTATCGCAGCCGGTCGCCTTGAAATACGACGCATCCTTGCCGGTGGTCGGGGTCCACTCCTCCCCGTGAAACGTGCTGAACGACCAGCAGATGAACATCCCGAACTTCAGGTCCTTGATCTGCCGGGCCCGCACGTCGTCGGGAAGCTTGACCGTATTGATCTGCATTGCCCACTCGGCGGACCGAGAGGAAGCATCACGAACCGTTGAATCGGCTGTCTGGGCGTACCCGTTGCATGGCAAGGTCGCCAGACCGCAACAGAGTGTCAGTATAGCTAATTGGGTGTTTCTTGTTTTCATCGTTACAACCTCCCACATCCTTCAGTCCGCAAATGTGATTCGCCAATCTATCGCCGTCGTAGTTTTCGGAACGATCCGGACCGTGGCGACATCCTTTTCGTTCGCGAACCCGGCCTTCTCGCCGCCGATCTCGGCGGCCTTAACGCGGAAGCCGTCCGGGAGATGAACCGTCAACACGTACGGGTCGCCTGCGACCACGGCGCTCCTGCCGGAAAGGGTCTTTCCCGCGGCGTCCCAGTTGAGGCCAAGCAGGCTCACGCCTCCCTGCGAGAGGTGGCGCGTGGTGGAGAGCACCCAGGGATGCTCACGCGCCTCGCGGATGGC
>Ga0180435_10003187_pt1 | contig 16544 bp, 12 predicted proteins | sample SS_ome_3_FD_132467 | JGI IMG/M metagenome (GOLD analysis project Ga0180435, IMG submission 132467) | Hypersaline lake sediment archaeal communities from the Salton Sea, California, USA - SS_3_S_1 metaG | ecosystem: Environmental > Aquatic > Non-marine Saline and Alkaline > Hypersaline >...
CACGCTCTCGACCAAGGATCTGGACGCCTACTTCGTGCCCAAGAAGGCGGGTGTGCCGGACGATCGCGCGGAAGCGCGCGCCTACCTGATGCGGCTGGGCCGCGGCGTGGGGTACACCACCTCAGCGGCCGACTACGTCTTCCGGAAGGCCGCGTCGTAGCACTGGCTCTCCGAATGGGGGGGGAGCGCGCGCGCTCGGCCAGAGATCCCCTTGGTTCGCTTCCGCTGTCACGACCTAGAGATCGAAACCGGAGAAGGCGGCAGCCCTGCCGGTGGCGTGAGTCCCGTGCCCTCGGCACGTGCGGCATCAGCTTCGTTCGTGAAGCCTACATCCGTCGAACCGTGTTTGAGGATAATGATCAGTGGTGCCGTGTCCCTATGGCGCCTGCCAGACAGGCGAGGAGGAAAGCGTATCGATGCTATCACCCACGCAGAAGGTGTCCCCGGACGCCATACGCCGGCTGTGGCTGGTGGTTGCCCTTGCCGCGTCCGTGCTGTTATGCGTGGGATGCGATGGTCGGCAGGCAGCAGAGCCTACGGTCCCACCACCCCTGGCGATCGAAGTGGACGTGATCTCAAAGACCCTTCGAACTCAAGACGGTATGGTGATGGTGTACGTGCCCGCAGGCACTTTCACGATGGGCGCGGATCTGGCCCCAGACGACCAAAGCCCGGCTCACGATGTGACCCTGGATGCGTTCTGGCTTGATCAGACAGAGATGACCAATGCGCAGTACACCCTGTGCGTGGCGGCAGGGGTATGTGCGGCGGGCGAATACACCACGGATCGCGACCTCAACGCCGGCGTGCAGCCGGTGGTCGGCGTCTCCTGGCATGACGCCGAATCTTACTGCAGCTGGGTCGGTGGCCGATTGCTGACTGAGGCGGAGTGGGAGTACGCGGCACGGGGACCTGAGAGCCGAACGTACCCTTGGGGTGAGGAGCAGCGAGCCGGCCTGGCAAACTGCAGTGAGGACGACTGCGCGGATGGATTCACTGCAACGGCTCCGGTAGGCAGCTTCGCCGATGGGGCGAGCTGGGTCGGCGCTGTGGATATGGCGGGCAACGTCTGGGAGTGGGTCAACGACTGGTATCGGGGTGGCTACTACGGTTGGTCCCCGGCGGAGAACCCGCCCGGACCGGAGACGGGCAACGCTAAGGTCCTCCGAGGCGGGAGCTGGGAGTACAACTGGGCCAATGTGCGTTCGCGCATCCGCAGCGGCGCCGGGCCCGGCTTCCGCAACGACCACGTTGGGTTCCGCTGCGCGACGGATGCGGAGTAGGCCGCAACACGACCGTCCGTATCAGACCTGATCTCGGCGACGGTCGTCGTACCTGAGGACGCGGCGGGCGCGCGCGCATAGGGTGATCAGCCGTGATAGGTCACCGTGCCGTCCGGCTCGCGGGTGAAGTGGCACAGGTACGTGTCCCACGTGAGCTGCGCCATCTCCGCCGTGTAGGTGTGCGGGCACGCGCGCATCACCGTGAACTGCACCATGGGGGCGTGGTCCCCATCGTACATCACGAGCGTGTGGTAGTTGCCGTTGTCGTACCAGTTATCCGGCTGCATCTCCATTTGGTTGGCCTTGCAGTAGGCGGCGAGCGTGTCCCACGCCACCGAACCCTCGCTGAGATCGGCCGAGAAGAAGTCGTACTCCCCGATCACAAACCAGGCGGGACGCTGGACGTCGTCCGGGAGGGGTTCGACCTGACCGGGCGCCCTCGCCGCGAGGGCGCCGGTGGGGCTGAACGCGGCGAAGCGTTGGGGCATCGCGCGGGCGAGATCCTGGACCATCATGCCGCCGTTGGAGTGGCCGACGGCATAGATGCGCGATGTGTCGATGGTGTAGGTGCCGGTCACGTCGTCGAGCAGGGCCTCGAAGTAGGGGATCTCGCTGACGTCTCCCTCTCTCTGCAGCGCCCCGCACGCCCAACGGGGGAGCTGTAGCCTGGCTTGCATGCCCCACTGAGGATATGCGGATGGGAAGACCACGAAGAAGCCGCGCTCCTCGCCCAGCCTGTACCAGTCGCTGGTCTGCTCGAAGTACTCTGAGTTGCAGGAGTAGCCGTGGATTGCCAGGACCAGCGGGTACCGCTTCCCGTCGTCGGGCTTGTAGTAGGAGGGTACGTAGACGTCCCAGTAGCGGTCGAGCCCGTCGATCTCCCGATGCACGCGCTCGACGCCCACCTCTTCCAGGCTCCGGCGCGGGCGCAGATGGTTGTTGCCGAAGCCACCCCACCGGGCAAAGCGCAGCACGAAGCTGAGCATCTCCTCGTCCAGTGACTCGCGGCTCATCCCGGCGGTGCTCGCTGCGTCCGCAATCCAGACCTGCGAGATCGGTTGGTCGTTGACGAAGTAGGCGCCGCGCCGGGGCTGCTCCAGATAGACCTGGGCGAAGCCGTTGGAGAGGTGCTCGTCCTTCGCGCGGATGATCTCCTGCATGTAAGCCGCGGTCGCATCCGCGCGGCCGCTTCTATCCACGATGAAGCCAGGCAGGGCGATGTCCGTCTTCTTCAGCGTGTCGATGCCGTCGGACGGCAGGTTCCGCAGCACCTCTAGCAGCTCCGGATCCACGGCGCAGTCGCCGTCGGCGGCGAAGGCCGGATATGTGGCGCTGTAGGTGAGGGCGAACGCCGTAGCGATGTAGGCGCCGTCGCCGAAGCCAATGGGCGTGATGAACGCCTCGCAGATGTCCACCGTTGCCCGTGCCTGGTACTCCAGGTCCACGATCTTCTGGGCGTAGTCGAACTCCTTGGAGACGTCCTCTTTGTCCCAAGCCTCGCTCTCCAGGACGATGAGCGCCACACGGTGTCTCTCAGCCAGCGCGGTCCAGTGGCCCGACCCCAGGAACGCCTCCGCGGTCACGCCGCTGTCGGGGAAGATCAGGGTCGCCGGACCCTTGGAGGGCATGTCGCGGGGCACGTAGATGGCGTAGGGGCGCCGGTACGTCCCCATGTCCGCCTCTCTGAGGAAGAGCCCGGTGTTGGGCTGGGCGTACGGGTTTGCCGGATCGATGGGGATGATCTCATCGGGGGGCGTGAACTTCCGGCTCGGTGTATGTTTCGTCCCCTTGGGGACACGCGGCATGAGCATGGACCGGTTGTTCAGCGGGCTGAAATGGAAGCTGGTGTACTTGGCCACGTCATTGTCCTCCCTGAGGCGGCTCGGCGGTCTCATCTGTGGAGACTGTGCTCCCAAGGCCGTCCAATGTCAAACACGCACGGCAGACGGGCAAAGGCGACGCCGCGACGTCTCCGTCGCGGCGTCGCTGTGCGTTGCCCAGCCGGTCGGTGAGGCGGAGGGCGATTCGCAAGTCGCCCCTGGTTCGTGGGTGAGGCACGGCGGGCGAATGGCCCCTACAGCAGCGCGTAGTGCTCCAGGGTGGCGCGGAGATTCGGGTTGATCATCCCCAGCACCTGCTCCCGCAGCTCGTCGGACCTGAATGGGGTCGACTGGCATGACCAGGTGATGGGATGCACGGACTGTCGAAGCGGCGAGCATCCCACTGGGTTCGCCGCCATCGACATACACCTCGATCGCGTGGCGTGCCAGACGTGTCACATACCGAGGATCGCACGCGATTCCGACTATCCGACCTTGGTCCACAAGGACTGGACCGACGTGAGCCTCCAGGAGAACGGACTTTACGCGCCGGCTATGGCGCTGGCCAACGACATCGATCCGGTCTACCGCTGGTGGAACGGTCAGGCAGAGAGCACGCCACCTTTCCCGCTGCCGTAGAGGTACGCGGCGCCGGTTCTTGATGACACCAACGGGGACAAGCCACGGCTTGTCCCCATCTGCTTGCCGGGGTGTTGGCGCCGGCAGAAGAGAAGTGCTAGAATAGGGTTAGATTGGGTGACGCACCCTGAGCACACGGAAGGTTCCTCGTTCCAGGAAGGCGGTGCATCTTGGCGAACACGGCTCTGGCTGGCAAGACTGTCGTGATCACCGGTGCCACCTCGGGCATCGGCAAGGAGACTGCGCGGGGGCTGGCGGCCATGGGCGCCACGGTCGTGATGGCCTGTCGCAACCCGGCCAAGGCCAGGGTGGTTCGGGACGCTATGATCCGGGTGACCGACAACGCTTCCGTTCTAGCCAAGGATCTTGATCTGGCCTCGCTGGCCTCGATCCGTGCCTTCGCCACCGAGCTCCGAGCGGCGTACCCCAGTCTCGACGTCCTGATCAACAACGCCGGCGTCTTCAGCACCTCGCGTGAGGAGACGTCGGACGGCTTCGAGCTGACGATGGGGACCAACCACCTGGGCCCCTTCCTGCTGACCCACCTTTTGCTCCCCTCGCTCAAGAACGCACCCGCCGCGCGCATCGTCAACGTCGCCTCTGAGGCCGCTTTCTACGGCAAGATCGACCTCGACGATCTGCAGATGACGCGATCCTATGGGATGGCCGGCTTCAGCGCTTACGCGGCCTCCAAGCTGGCCAACGTGCTCTTCACCCAGGAGCTGGGCGAGCGGCTGGTCGACACGCCCATCACGGTCAACGCTGTGCACCCTGGCGAGGTCAACACGAACATCTGGCCCGATCACAACCGTTTCTGGCGGTTCCTCAACCGGGTCCAGAAGCCGTTCCGCCGCAGTGCCAAGACAGCCGCTCGGGACGTGATCGATGCCGCCACGGCACCGGGGCTGAAGCGGGTGACGGGGAGCTTTCTGTCGAACGGACAGGTTAAGGCCGTCCGAGGCGCCTGCCTTGATGTCCAGCTGCAGAAGGGGCTCTGGGCGGAGAGCCAGCGACTCACGGGACTGGCTAAGTCACCGTAAGTCGCTGTTTGGGAGGAGAGGACGGCCTCAGGCGGTGCGCCTAAGCGCTTTGATCCAGTCGATTTCCAGCTCGAAGGTCCCGGTCTTCTTGTCCGCGATCATCAGGCCGATCTGCCTGATCTGCGAGCCATCCAGATCCGGCACGTTGCGCAACCTGCGGCCACGGAACGTCGGGGTCATCTGGCTGAAAGGCAAGTCTGCTGTGGTCCATTTGCCTGCCTCGGTCTCAAACTCCGCCTCGTAAGCCGGACCGTCAAAGGTCCCGCCTGTGCGCACCCGCAGCTTGTACTTGCGCCCATCCCCTCTGACACGAAGGCGGAAAGCGGCATAGTCGTCTAGCTGCAATGCGCCTGGGTAGGTTCTCACCGAGGCGAAGCCGCCGTTGTTTTCTAGGGACAGGGTGCCACGGAAGATGGCGGTGGCCTCCTCAGATAGCGCGAAGTTGCTGTCCGAGATGCCGCCCATCACACCGTCGTTGACAATCATCCACCTGCCCGATGTCTCCGGGGATGCGAAATCGAATACTGTCAGTCCGCCGATCTCCTCTTCCATAGTATCTCCTCTTGTAAGTGTGGTTTGCAGGATCGGTGTCATCTCGGACACATCCGCGGCGGTGTCCGGCTCGAAGCCCAGCGCGATGGAGTTCATGCAGTATCGCAGGCCCGTGGGCTCAGGTCCGTCACTGAAGACGTGTCCAAGGTGGGAGCCACATCGCGCGCAGAGGATCTCGGTTCGATTCATCCCCAACGATTGGTCTTTCTCTTCGACCACCGCTGTCTCTGCGATGGGCGCCCAGTAGCTGGGCCAGCCGGTACCTGAGTCGTACTTGGTGGCGGAGCTGAAGAGGGGATTGCCGCACCCGGCGCAATGGTAGGTCCCCTGGTCCTTGTGATCGTTGTAGATGCCGGAGTAGGCGCGCTCCGTGCCCTTCTCCCGCATCACTCGGTACTGGAAGGGTGAGAGCAGGTCGCGCCACTCCTGTTCGCTCCTGATGATCTGTGTTCCGTCGACTTCTTCTAGCGAGAGGCCGGGCGCCCGGTATGGCCCGTCGTCGCTGTCCGACGCCGACACCGCCGGAAGCGACGGTAACGAGCAGCCTACCAGTCCGGCCGCAGCCCCCAGTGCCATCCCAAGAAACGCTCGTCTCGATATCTGTCTAGCCATTCTGTTTCTCCATTGTCTTATTTATGAACAATTATATTATACAAAATCTGCGAAGTCAAGGGGAACCGGGACGGCTAGAGGCTAGGCCGCCTCTAGCCGTCCCGGTTCACTGGGTGCAGCTTCGCCGCCGGCGGTGCCGGATCTGCTGGGGCGCTGTCGTTGCGGAGGATGGGTGTGGGCGTAGAATCGGAACCGGAAGCCAGATACTCCTTGCTACCGGCTGTGGGTATCTCGCTGAGAGCGCGTGGGCTGACCCACGTTGGCTGTCCTGTGGCTCGTCACTCATCACTCGTGGTTCGGGATTCGTGATGCGAGGTTCGCGATTTGGGATTCGAGACTCCCTTTCCACTAGTCTTAGGCATTGATGCGAGCACGACGGCGTGCAAGGCTGTTGTCTGGGACGTCGCCGGGCGTGCTGTGGCGGAGGGCCGGGCGCCGCTACAGCTGCTGACGCCGAGGCCTCTGTGGCACGAGCAGCGCGCGGAGGACTGGTGGATCGCGTCGGTCACGGCCGTCCAGAGTGCGATCCGAGGCAGCTCCGGCCTCGTTGACCGGATCGTGGCGCTCTGCATCGCCCCACAGCGTGAGACGTTCGTGCCGGTCGATGTCAATGGCGTTCCACTACGGAACGCGATTGTTTGGATGGACGAGCGTGCGCGCGACCTCTTGCCCGAGATCGCAGCCGATCTGGACGAGACGGCGTTTCACCAGTCCACCGGCAAGCCACTCTCGGGTAACCTGGCCGTGGGCAAGATCCGCTGGCTGGCGCGGCACGAGCCGGATGTCTTCGCTCGGACGGAGAGGTACCTCGACGTCGCCGGCTTCCTCGTCCACCGGCTGACGGGCTTGTTTCGCACGGGCTGGGGGTGTGCCGATCCCCTGGGCCTCTTCGACCTGCGCGATAACACCTGGGCTGGGAGGGTTCTGGACACCCTCTGCATTCGTCCCGATCAGCTGCCGGAGGTGCATCGCACTGGTGCCGTGATTGGTGAGGTGTCCCAGGCCGCTGCGCAGGCCACAGGCCTGCGGCCCGGGACGCCGGTGGTGGCGGGCGTGGGCGATGGACAGGCGGGAGGCCTAGGAGCGGGCGTCACCGGGCCGGGCGCAGCCTATCTCAATCTGGGCACCGCGGTCGTTTCGGGGGCGCACGCCGATGCCTATCTGGCGGACCGCGCCTTCCGCACCATGACGGGCGGCGTACCGCGGACCTACAGCCTCGAGACGGTGTTGCTGGGCGGCACTTACACCGTGGACTGGTTCCTTGACCGGATCGCCGGGTGCGCGGATGCCGCGGAGCGCGCGACGGCGCTGGCACGCTATGACGCGGCGCTGGACACGATCCCCCTCGGAGCCGAGGGCCTGCTGTTGGTGCCCTACCTGAACTCTGCGATGAACCCCTACTGGGACGCCGGTGCCAGCGGCATCACCGTGGGGTGGCGTGGCATCCACACCCTCGAGCATCTCTACCGGGCGATCCTGGAGGGCATCGCCTTCGAGCAGCGATTGCACACCGAGGGCGTCGAGGCCGCGCTGGGGCAGCCGGTGGAGCACTACGTGGCGATGGGCGGCGGCGCCAGGAGCGATCGCTGGTGCCGGATCATCGCCGACGTGACCGGGCGGCCCGTCGCACGGGCTGTGGCGCCAGAGGCGGCTGCGTTGGGCGCCGGCATCCTTGCGGCCTATGGGGGCGGGCTATACTCATCGGTACAGGATGCCGCTGCCGCGATGACGGGTCTGGGCCCGAGAGTCTTCGGCCCCGACCGTGGTCGTCACGAGCAGTATGATCTTCTCTACGATGAGGTCTACCGCGGCCTTTTTCCCGCGCTCCAGGATGCATTGGGGCGGCTGACGACGCTGGCTGAGGTTAAGACGGCGGTGTGAGTTTTTGGTGCGTCGACGACGGCTTGCTCACCTTGAGGGCAGCAGAGTGATGGCAAACGATACAGAAACGGTGCGGGTCCAGTACTTCAGCCCAGACGGGCAGCGGCAGCGTGACCTTTCGGTGGACGACATCGGCAGCATCTTGCGCGCTCAGAAAGGCGTTCTCTGGGTAGACTTCGCGGAAACACCGCCTGAGTATGCGCGTCCCATCTTGGAGGATCTGTTCGGCCTCCACCCCCTGGCGGTTGAGGACGCCCTAGAGGAGAAGCACACCGCGAAGGTCGATGACTGGGGTGAGTATCTGTGCCTCGTCTTCAAGGCTGTGGCGCTTGAGGAGGACCAGGATCCCGAGCTCCGGCTGTTGGAGCTAGACTGCTTCCTGATGCCTCGTTGCCTTGTGACCTATCAGGCGCGTAGGGGAGCCACGGTTGACCGCTGTTGGGACACAATCCGCGCGGATTCCCTACTCCTCGAACGTGGGGCTCCCTATCTGTTGTACCAGCTGCTGGATAGGCTGATGGATGATTACATGGCGACGTTGGACGCCCTTGACGGCCAGGCCGACGCAATTGAAGACCAGCTGTTTGCCAAACCCACGGAGGCGCTGTTGGAGGAGATCTTTGGACTCAAGCGGACCCTCTTGAGACTCCGCAAGTCCTTGGGCGCCCAACGTGAGGTGCTGAGCAAGCTCACGCGCAGCAACTACGCTGTGATTGACCGAGCCGACGTACTCTACTACCGGGACATATACGACCATCTCGTTCGTCTACACGACATCGCTGATACGATGCGAGAGCTTGCCGGCAGTGCCCTGGACATGTACCTGTCCGTGGTCAACAACCGCATGAACGATGTGATGAAGACGCTGACGGTGATCACCACGCTCTTCATGCCGTTGTCGTTCTTGGTTGGTTTCTTTGGGATGAACTTCTTCCAGCCCTCTGCCACCATGCCCGCGTGGACAGGTACAGTGTCATTCGGGCTGACGGTCGGCGCGATGGTCGTGATGCCGTTGTTGATGTTCTGGTGGATGCGCCGCCGCGGGTTGATCTGAGCGAGCTGATATCGAGAGCATAGACCCTGCCGCGAGGTCGTGCTAGGTGCTCTGGACCGAGTGCCTCGAAGAGCCTCCCGGACTGGCCAACCCAACTGACTGGCGTTGGCCCGGAGGAACTCAATGCGATTGCATCCTCTGCTAGATAGACCATGGCAGATCCTGTCTGGTGGCGCGATGATCATGCGAAGCAGACATCGTTGATGATTACATCACTTAAGAACGCCAAAGTGCGGCTGATCCGCGACGTCGCGGCCAACCGCCGCCGGCGGACGCAGGAGAAGGTTTTCTTCGTCGAGGGCGTCCACGCGCTCACGGCAGCCTACCGCCACGGGTGGGACATCCGGCATCTGATCTACAGCCCCGAGACGCTGCGGACGGATTGGGCACGGGAAATCGTTGAGAAGACGCCCGTGGCGTCCCGTGTCGAGGTGAACGCCTACGTCCAGGGTGAGCTGAGCGACCGGGCGTCCCCATCGGAGCTGATGGCGCTGGTGGAACAGCGTCCGGACGATCCAGGACGGATCCCCGTGAGCGACGACCTCCTGGTGCTGATTATGGACCGGCCCAGTAGCCCCGGCAACATCGGCAGCGTGATGCGCTCTGCCGACGCGCTGGGCGCGCACGGGGTGATCATCACCGGGCACGCCGCCGATCCCTACGATCCCAAGGCCGTGCGCGCCAGCATGGGCTCGCTCTTTGCGCTGCCCGTGGTGCGCGTCCAGGCGCACGAGGCGCTGGAGGCGTGGATTGCGCAGGTCCGCGCGGTATTGGGCGCCTTCCAGGTTGTGGCGACCAGTGCCCACACGTCGAACGTGGCCTACGAACACGACCTTGTCGGGCCCACCGCCCTGGTCATCGGGAATGAGGCCCGCGGCATCAGCGCCTACTTCGAGACCCTGTGTGACCACTTCGTCACCATCCCCATGGCGTCCGGGGTGGCCACCTCGTTCAACGCATCAGTAGCTGCGTCGATCCTGCTCTACGAGGCGTCGCGCCAGCGCGCCGGCAAGCGACAGAAGACCTGAGCGATGACCAAGGACCTAGGCCCGAATCTGCTCTACATCCATTCTGACCAGCACAATCCCTACGTGACCGGGTGCTACGGCGACGGCGTCGTGCAGACCCCGGCGCTGGACCGGCTGGCGGCGGAGGGCGCGCTCTTCTCCAACGCCTACTGCCCATCGCCCATCTGTGTGCCGTCGCGAATGTCCACGCTGGCGGGCCAGCATCCACATCGCACGCACGTGTGGACCAACGACCACTGCCTGAGCAGCGGCATACCCACGTTTGCGCACGCGTTGGGCGCCGCAGGGTACCGGCCCGTCCTCATCGGCCGCATGCACGCTATGGGGCCGGATCAGCTGCACGGCTACGCGGAGCGATTGGTGGGCGACCACAGCACGAACTATGTCGGCGGCACTGGTGTGCGGCGCGGGCTGCCGCCGGGCACCGCGGGGCCGCATCGCATCAGCTTGGAGGCATCCGGCGCTGGGCGGAGCGGCTACCAGGTCCACGACGAGGCCGTCATCGCCAGCGCTCTGGCGTTCATCGACGGACAGGGCCGTGCCGCAGGCAACGATCCCGGGCGCGCGCCTTTCTGCCTTACGGTGGGGTTGATGCTGCCGCATCCTCCGTACGTGGCCGAGCCGGCGGACTTCCGGCTTTACGAGGGCCGCGTGCCGCCGCCGCGGATCCCCGCGCCGCCGCTAGAGACGCTCCACCCACACATCCGCTGGCGGATGGCACGCGGCGAGATCCTGGAGACCGATCCGGACGACGTGGCCCGTGCGCGGGCCGCGTACTGGGCGCTGGTGAGCCGGATGGACCGGATGATCGGGCAACTGCTGGACGCCCTCGATGCCAACGGCCTGGCGCAGAACACACTGGTCGTCTATTCCTCCGATCACGGCGACTCGTTGGGTGAGCGCGGCCTTTGGTGGAAGCACACGTTCTATGAGGAGTCGGTCAAGGTGCCGCTCATCGCTCGCTGGCCTGGGCGGATCGCGCCGGGGCAGCAGTCGGACCGTGTGGTGAGCTCGCTGGACCTTACCGCGACCCTCGTTGATGCCCTGGAGGCACCGGCGTTGCCCAACACGCAGGGGCGCAGCCTGCTCCCGCTGCTCGAAGGCGTAGAGGACGCCGATTGGGACGACCTGGCGTTCTCCGAGTACTGCGACGACCTGTTCGGCCCGCCCGGCGGCTGCTACCAGCGGATGGTGCGGCGCGGCGACTGGAAGCTGATCGTCTACCATGGCGAGCCATCCCAGCTCTTCAACCTAGCCGAGGACCCCGACGAGGTTCACGATCGCGCTGCAGATCCCGCGTGCCGCGACATCGTGGAGGAACTTGCGCACTCGGTGCACGCCGACTGGGACCCGATCCAGGTCATCGCCGAGATGCGGCGGATACGCGCGGACAACAAGGTCCTCGCTGACTGGACGAAAGCTGTCCAGCCGGTTGAGCAGATTCGCTGGGAGCTGACGCCGGAGATGGAGTATCTCGCGAGTGAGATGTGAGTGCTGAAGCTCCGTCCACCGCGAACCTTGAGTCTCGTATCTTGTGTCATAACGCTTGGAACAGGAGGACGCACTGATCGTGGACCCCAATCACCAACCCATAGATACACTTCGTATCGGCTTCGTCGGCGTCGGCGGCATGGGCACACACCACGTCAAGAACCTGGTGCGCATGCCCGGTGTGCGGATCTCGGCCCTTTGTGACATCCGCGAAGATCACGCGGAGCGTGCCGCCGGGATTGTCCGGGAGGCAGGGCAGCCTGCGCCCACGCTCTACACGCGCGGAGAGCGCGACTTCGAGCGTCTCTGCGCTGAGGCCGATGTGCACCTGGTGTACACGGCGACCCCGTGGGAGTGGCACACGCCGGTGTGCCTGACCGCGATGGAGAACGGCAAGCACGCGGCAACTGAGGTGCCGGCCGCGGTCACGCTGGAGGAGTGCTGGCAGCTGGTGGACACGGCGGAGCGCACCGGTCAGACCTGCTTTATAGCCGAGAACTGCTGCTATGACCGCACGGAGATGATGATCCTGAACATGGTGCGTCAGGGCGTGCTGGGCGAGCTGCTGCACGCCGAGTGCGGTTATCTGCACGATTTGCGCAGCCTTCTATTCACGAAGGGGGGCGAGTCCCTCTGGCGCCTGGCCCACGTCAGGGAGCGCGACGGTGACCTGTATCCGACGCACGGGGTCGGCCCGGTTGCGCAGTGGCTGGACATCAACCGTGGCAACCGGTTCACGCGGCTGGTCTCGATGGGCACGCAGGCCAGAGGGCTCGGCCTCTACGCCGGACGCCAGTTCGGCGCGGAGTGTGCAGAGGCCGCTGCGCGGTATGCCAAGAGCGACATCGTGACCTCGCTGATACAGACTGCGGCGGGGCAGACCGTCCAGGTGCGGCACGACACGCTCTCGCCGCGTCCCTACAGCCGGGGCATCGTTCTGCAGGGCACCGGCGGCATCGTCCGCAAGTACCCTGAGGAGAAGATCCACCTGGAGACCAGGTCCGAGCCGGAGGCGTGGGAGGATTTGGCGGACTACCAGGACGCGTACGAGCATCCGCTGTGGCAGGCGACGATGTCGACGCTCAAGGACGTCGGCGGCCACGGCAACATGGACTACCTGGTGGACTACCGGCTGACCCAGTGCCTGCGAGCCGGGATCGCGCCCGACATCGACGTCTATGACGCGGCGACTTGGAGCGCTATCTCGGCGCTCAGCGAGCAGTCCATCGCAGGCGGCAGCGAGCCTGTTGAGTTCCCCGACTTCACGCGAGGTCGATGGCGCGAGCGCCCGCCGCTGGGCATTGTGACCGTCTAGCTGTCAGCAAGGGAGGAGTTTCCGTGTCTACCATCCACGAAGTGATCGACACCATACTGGACCAGATCCAGCGGGGGCGGCTTGAGGAGACCGTGGACACGGTCAAGTGCGGTGACCCATCCCAGCAGGTGACGGGGATCGTGACGACGTTCCTCGCCAGCTGCGAGGTCATCGAGAGGGCCGTGTCGCTGGGCGCAAACTTCATCATCACCCACGAGCCGACATTCTACGGTCACCTTGACGAGACCGACTGGCTGGCGGAGCACGAGATCTACAAGGCCAAGCGTCGGCTGCTGGATGACAACGGCATCGTCGTGTGGCGATTCCACGATCACTGGCACCGCCATGTCCCCGATGGCATCGTCACAGGTGTCACCGCGGCGTTGGGCTGGGAGGGCTACCTCAGGCCGGGGAAGGGCGCGCTATTCACGATGCCTGAGACGACGGTAGGGGCACTGGCCGGCGAGGCCAAGGCCAAGTTGGAGATCGACACAGTGCGCGTGGTCGGTGATCTGGAGATGGCGTGCACGGGTGTTGCCCTGGCGGTGGGGGCGCCGCGGGCAATGCACCAGATGGCGCTGTTGGCGCGGGACGACGTGGACGTCCTGCTGACCGGCGAGCTGAACGAGTGGGAGACTTCGGAATACGCACGCGATGCCGTTGCGCAAGGTCGCAGCAAAGCCGTCATCGTGCTGGGCCACGCTCAGAGTGAGGAGCCCGGGATGGCCTATCTGGCAGCGTGGCTACGCCCGTTGGTGAAGGACGTGCCGATCACGCACGTGCCGGTGGGGGACGCGTTCACGTACGTGTAGGGCTGCTGGTGTGTTGTCGCTGGATCGATAGGAGGTGTACGCGGTGAGTACGAATGACTTCTTCCGTGAGATCGAGCATGCCGAAGTACCCTGGCGGGACTACAAGCTGCACGTGCCGGTGTTCTATCCGGATATCATGTTCATGACGGCGTCGATATTGGCGCCACTCGAGGGGATCCGGGCGATTCTGCCCTCGACGCGACTGAAGCCTTACCGGATCACCCCTTGGCATGGTGCTGTGTCTCTCACGGCCTACTGCTATCGGGAATCCGATATCGGGCCGTACAACGAATTCCTCATCGGCGTGCCGGTGACCATTGATCGGGAGACACCGATCTTCACCGGGATCCTCAGGAGGACGCCGGCGATGTCGATGAGCTACATCCACTGTCTGCCGGTGACCACGGAGATTGCGCGCGTGGTCGGCGCCGAGTTCGCCGGATACCCCAAGTTCGTTGCCGACATTGAATTTAGTGAGAGTGGCGCTTGGCTGACCTGTGAGCTAGGTGTCGATGGCCGGCACATCCTCACGATGCGTGGCCGGAAGCTGCCGACCGTGGAGGTCCCCAGGTACCGTGCTAACCCGCTCACGTTCCGCAACGGCACCATCCTGCGCAGCCAGCTGATGCTCAGCGAGCGCGAGATGGGCATGTCACGGAGCGGTGACGATGTGACCCTGGAGTTGGGTGACCATGAGATCTCCGAGGAGCTCAGGGGGCTGAATCTCGGTCGGGTGCTGATGTGCGGCTATTGCCCGCACGCGCAGGGTATCCTGACGCCGGTTATCGAGAGCTTCGCCGGCTGACGCGAGCAGCGTGGCCTTTGGGTTGTCCTCCTGACGGCGCTGCGGGATCTGTGGCCTCCAACGCGCACGCCGCCGCGGCCTGAGACCCCTCCCTCTCAGAGCTGCCCGTCGCCGTTACCCGTCCGACCTGGTCGGGATGACAGCGACGGAGAGAATGTCTGAGCGTGCGGCCATCCTCGGTTGTCGGTGGGCGCGCCCAAGCTACAATCGACAGATACAGGCACTGCCAGGAGATGACAATGACACCGACGCCCGCTGTTGACGATCCCAATAACACCGTGTTCTTCGATCCAGACCGTACCATCGAGGAACGCGTGGACGACCTCGTCTCCCGCATGACGCGGGAGGAGAAGGTCTCGCAGATGATACACGGCGCGCCCGGCATCGAGCGGCTGGGCATCCCCGCCTACAATTGGTGGAACGAGTGCCTGCACGGCGTCGGACGCGCGGGCATCGCCACCGTCTTCCCACAGGCCATCGGGATGGCCGCCTCGTGGAATCTCGACCTGATGCACCGCACGGCGGTCGCCATCTCCGACGAGGCGCGCGCCAAACACCATGACGCGATCCAGGAGGATGGCAGTACTGACTGGTACTATGGCCTGACTTTCTGGACGCCCAACATCAACATCTTCCGCGATCCGCGGTGGGGACGCGGTCAGGAGACCTACGGTGAGGATCCCTATCTGACGGCGCGCATGGCTGTGGCCTTCATCAAGGGGCTGCAGGGCGATGACCCAACTTACCTCAAGCTGGTGGCAACCGCCAAACACTACGCGGTGCACAGCGGGCCGGAGCACGAGCGCCATGAGTTTGACGCCGTGGTCAGCGAGCGAGATCTGCGCGAGACCTACCTGCCTGCATTCGAAGCGACTGTGAAGGAGGCCGGCGTCTATTCGTTCATGGGCGCGTATAATCGCGTCTACGGCGCGCCTGCCTGTGCCAGCAAGCTGCTGCTCCAGGACATCCTGCGTGACGAATGGGGCTTCGAGGGCTACGTCGTCTCGGACTGCGGCGCCATCCGCGATATCCACGCCAACCACAAGGTGGTGGGCACGCCTGAGGAGGCCGCCGCTGTGGCGATCACCCATGGATGCGATCTGAACTGCGGCGAGACATACAAGTCGACGCTCATCGCGCTGGAGAAGGGGCTGATCGACGGTGCGACCATCGACGTCGCCGTCAAGCGGCTCTTCACCGCGCGGCTCAAGCTGGGCATGTTCGATCCGCCCGACCGTGTGCCCTGGGCGCAGATTCCCATCGAGGTCAACGACTGCGACGAGCATCGCGCTCTGGCGCTCCAGATGGCGCAGGAATCCATCGTGCTGCTCAAGAACACGGATGGCTTCCTCCCACTGGCCAAGGGCTTGAAGAAGATCGCTGTGATCGGCCCCAACGCCGACTACCCGCTGGTTCTGCTGGGCAACTACAATGGGTTCCCCTCCAGTTCGGTCACGCCGCTGGCGGGTATCAAGGCTAAGGTTGGGCCGGAGACCGAGGTCGCCTACGCCAAGGGCTGTACGGTCCGCGGCGCCGACGCCTCTGGCTTCGATCTGGCGCTGGCTGCCGCTGACGGTGCGGACATGGTGATCGCCGTGATGGGGATCTCACAGGCGATCGAGGGTGAGGAAGGCCAGATGGAAGGCGTCGACGACGGCGGCAGCAGCACGGGCGACCGGACCGAGATCGGGCTGCCCGGCGTGCAGGAGGACTTGCTCAAGGCGCTGGCGGAGACCGGCGTGCCCATCGTGGTCGTGCTGCAGAACGGCAGCGCGGTGGCGGTCAACTGGGCCGAGCAGCATGCTGCCGCCATCGTAGAGCTGTGGTATCCCGGCGAGGAGGGCGGCACGGCCCTGGCCGATGTGCTCTTTGGGGACGTCAATCCGGGCGGGCGCTTGCCGGTGACCTTCTACACCTCGGCGGATCAGCTGCCGCCTTTCCGCGACTACGACATGGAGGGGCACACCTATCGCTACTTCCGTGGCGAGCCACTCTATCCCTTCGGCTTCGGCTTGAGCTACACCACCTTCGGCTACAGCGACCTGGCGCTGAGCGCGACGAGCCTCGGTCAGGGCGACCTGCTGGAGGTAGCGGTGACGGTGACCAACACCGGCAGCGTCGCCGGCGACGAGGTCGTCCAGGTCTATGTGACGGATGTCGAGGCCGGCGTGCCGGTGCCGATCCGGCAGCTCGTCGGCTTCGACCGCGTGCA
>Ga0180435_10003190_pt1 | contig 16528 bp, 10 predicted proteins | sample SS_ome_3_FD_132467 | JGI IMG/M metagenome (GOLD analysis project Ga0180435, IMG submission 132467) | Hypersaline lake sediment archaeal communities from the Salton Sea, California, USA - SS_3_S_1 metaG | ecosystem: Environmental > Aquatic > Non-marine Saline and Alkaline > Hypersaline >...
AAAGATAACTTGTTTGGTAAAATATCAAACCATATCAATGCAATCAATCCTGGAACCAATGTTCAGGAGCCAAATTTAGGAACAGGCAGTGATTCCGGAATTTCGGATTTAATCCATTCTTTATTTAGAAAAAATGTTAAACCGCTAACGATATCAGCGACGACTTTGGACAGATCCATGAAAACCTCTGTTAACAAGTATCTGAAAGATGAATTGCTTGTACCGGAACTAATCAACCGGGTGAAAAGCATAGCAAGAGCCCGGGACGTTATTGCGGAATTTACTGCCGATGACCCCTCTTTTTCCAAAGGAGAAGTTATCCTGGCGACAATTGAAGATAAAGACCATACGCATTGGAAAGATATCGTTTCGCTAATTTTTCATGGGTTTGGATATATAACCCAAGACATAGGAGACAATCGCTCCATCGATCAAGTGGTCCAAACGGTTAAAAGTGAGGAGCCCGATATATTGTGCATCGCGATGCCTTCAATATCCACATACCCGGATGGTCAGCCAGCCTATAGAACTTCCGCAAAGCCAATAATTAAGAAGGCCCTAAAACAGCTTTCAGAAAAGGGATGCCGCAAAGATTTAAAGATTATGGTTGCTGGACCAATCCCTGGGATCGAGTCAGTCGACGCCCTAGACTCGGATTTCTACTGCCAGAATATGTATCAAACGATTGATGCGATTGGTCAACTTAGCCTCTCTGTATAGGTCCAGAGAGCATTCTCAGAATCACTTTCAAATATCCAATCCATCAAACTTTAGACCGGTGACAAAGGATCAGATTAATCGGACATCATTATCCCTACCTGTTATGTGGACCCTTTGATTATAGTCCATGCTAAATCACCCTCCGAGTAATTGTATCAAATGCCCAGAATCGATGATGATCGTCTTGCATGATTTGATGTTCTATTGGGACTGATAATGTCCTGTTTTTAATTTAGATTCCCTGGAAAAGGACCAGTACTAATGGGGGAAAATGGTTTATACATACAGATGTTCAGCGTACATGGCCTGTTACGCGCAGAAAACATGGAACTGGGTCGGGACGCCGATACCGGCGGCCAGATCAACTATGTCGTGGAACTGGCGCGGCATTTGGCCCAACAGGAGGGTGTGAATCAGGTGGATCTGTTTACCCGCCTGTTGGTGGATCGAAAGGTTTCCGAAGATTATTCCCAGGTGGAAGAGGCCATAGCTGAAAATTGCCGCATTGTACGGATTCAGTGCGGGGGCCGTAAATACATACGCAAGGAGTTGCTATGGCCTCATTTGGATGAATTCGTGGACCGCACGATTAAATTTAACAAACGGCAGGGACGGCTGCCCGATATACTCCACGGCCATTATGCCGACGCCGGTTATGTTGCCATGCAGCTCTCGCGAATCTTCGGCATTCCCTTTGTATTCACAGGCCATTCTTTAGGACGCGTTAAAAAGGACAAACTGTTGAATGAAGGGATGAAGACCTCTGACATCAATAAAAAGTATAAAATTGACCAGCGTATTTCCGTTGAGGAAGAGATTTTAAAGTACGCCGACTTGATGATCGCCAGCACCCATCAGGAAGTCCAGCAACAATACGGGGTATATCGCTATGACCATCGACCGACATTCAAAATCATACCGCCTGGATTGGATATCGACAAATTCTATCCCTATTATCATGACATGCTCAATGAAGGGGAAAAGAACGAAGCGCAAATATATACCAAAGCATCCTTGCTCACCGAATTGAACCGATTTTTCGGCAACCCGGAAAAACCGCTGGTACTGGCCCTCTGCCGGCCGGACAAGCGTAAAAACATTTCCGGGCTCGTTCAAGCCTTCGGCGAAGACAAGGATCTGCAAGCCATGGCCAATTTGGCGGTTTTCGCCGGCATTCGCAAAGATATCGAAGTCATGGAAGACAATGAACGGGATGTTCTGACCAACATGCTGCTGTTGATGGATAAATACGACCTTTACGGGAAGATGGCCATCCCCAAAAAACACGATTTTGAACAGGAAGTGCCGGAACTGTATCGAATCGCCGCCGAAAAGCAGGGGGTGTTTATCAATCCGGCCCTGACCGAGCCCTTTGGTTTGACACTATTGGAGGCATCCGCTTCGGGATTACCCATTGTGGCCACCGAGGACGGTGGGCCCAAGGATATCGTGGATAACTGCCAGAACGGAATCTTGGTGGATCCCACGGATGCACGGCAGATCACTGGGGCACTTAAAAAGATCGTGGCCGATGAAGAACTCTGGAAAAGGTATTCCAAAAATGGCACCCTCAATGTGCGCAAACACTATACCTGGGAAAATCACGCCCGGGTCTACCTTGAACAAATGAAACCATTGGCTGAGAAAAATCGTTCCGACTTAGCAGGGCCGATGAAACCCAGGATTGCCATCGGGCGGCGTCTGAACCGCCTCAACTATTTTATCATTTCCGATATCGACCACACCCTGATCGGTGCCGACAACAGCGGGTTGGCCCCCCTGAAAAAACTGATTGAATCCCAGCGGGACCATATTGGGTTTGCGGTCGCCACGGGTCGTACAGTTGAATCAGCGGCCCAATATCTTAAAAAACATGACGCGCCCGATCCGGATATCATTGTTTCCTCCGTCGGAACGGAAATTTATTACGGTTCACGGTGCCAATATGGACAAGGCTGGCATACCCATATAGCCCACAAATGGAATCGAGACAAAATTACGAATTTACTCAATGGATTCGATTTCCTCGAATACCAGGAAGAGGAGACCCAACGGATCCACAAAGTCAGCTACTACATGGAACCCGGCAAAGATCGCCTGGCTATGGTCCATGATCGATTACTGGGGAACAAGTGTCGCTACACCTTAATCTATTCCCATGATCGCTACCTGGATATTCTCCCGGCTCGGGCCTCCAAAGGCAAGGCCCTGCGTTACCTGAGCTACAAGTGGGAAATCCCCCTCGCCAATTTTCTGGTATGCGGTGATTCCGGCAATGATGAGGAGATGCTCAAGGGCGAACCCCTGGCGGTGGTGGTGGGCAACTACAGCCCTGAATTAGAAAAGCTCAAAGGCCGCCGCAATACATATTTTGCCAGACAGCCCTATTCAAAGGGCATTTTGGAAGGCTTGGAACGCTATCAATTCATCAACAAAGCAAGAGGTTCCGTGTAATGGCCAATCAGAATCTTATTTCCAGCCTGCTCACTAGAACCGGTCGCAGGGAATTTAAAGAGTATATCACCCTGCTCCTGGATAAGGAAAAGAAATTCCTCCTGCGCAATGAAATTTTATTGGTATTCCATGAATATTGCGATACCCACAAAAAAAACAAACGTTTTCGCGAAAAATCTTCGCTGTTCAACTTCTTAAAGCAGATTCAAGAGCTTTTTGTCAGTGACGGCCATATCGTTGCGGTCCATCGCCATGATATCGCCAAATACCGCTTTTACCTGTTGCGTCCGGACGGCGCCTATATGGAGGCCATCACCAGTGCGCGCTATCTGGAATTAAAGGATTACTACGTTGGGGGCAGCAGTCGCCGAACCAAGCCCGTAAAGATCGATTTTTTGCCCTTTTATGACTATGTTCCCTCCATTAAAGATCCCCGCAATATCGGGGATGGCATCCGCTATTTAAACCGTTACCTATGCAGCCAAATCTTCACAGCTCCGGATAAATGGCATGCGATTCTGTTCGATTTCATCAAGCAAAACAAATACAAAGAAAAACAGCTGCTAGTTAACGGGACTTTGATAAAAGACTTTGCAACTTTTTTCAGCGCATTGGAGTCAGTATTGAAATGGCTCCGGGAGCAGAAACCGGAAACCCCCTACACCAAGGTGGCATCCCGACTGAAACGGGCTGGGTTCGAGGTCGGATGGGGCCACACAGCAGGCCGCATCGTTGAAACCATGCAGTTGCTAATTGACCTCATCAATGAACCCGATGCCACCCTGCTGGGCCAATTCATTTGCCGGGTGCCCCTACCGCTGATCGCCAACATCGCGGTGATATCTCCTCATGGATGGTTCGGCCAGTCTAATGTATTGGGCAAACCAGACACCGGCGGTCAAGTCATCTATATCCTCGACCAGGTCCGGGCCTTGGAAAAACACCTGAAGGAAGAGATCCGGCTCACCGGTCTCGATGTTACCCCCAAGATTATCATTCTGACCCGGCTGATCCCCAATGCCGGGGACACCACCTGCAACCAACGCTTGGAAAAAGTGTTTCAAACGGACAACGCCTGGATCCTCAGGGTGCCGTTCAGGGATGCTCAGGGTCACCTGCTCCAAGATTGGATCTCGCGGTTTGATATCTGGCCCTATTTGGAAACCTTTGCCGATGATGCTGCCCAGGAACTGCTCGGTGAATTCCGCCAGCAGCCCGATCTGATCGTCGGCAACTATTCCGACGGCAACCTGGTTGCTACGCTATTGTCGGACAAGCTGGATGTGATCCACTGTACCATTGCCCATGCATTGGAAAAGACCAAGTATCTCTTTTCCGATTTGTATTGGCAACGCATGGAAAAGGACTACAATTTCTCCCTGCAATTTACGGCTGATTTGCTCTCCATGAATAAGGCCGATTTTATCATTACCAGCACCTACCAAGAGATCTTCGGCACGGACGATACCATGGGGCAATATGAATCCTACCAGTTTTTCACCCTCCCCGATCTTTACCAGGTGGTCAATGGGATCAACCTCTATGCCCCCAAGTTTAATGTTATTCGCCCAGGTGTCGATGAAACCCTCTATTTCCCTTACGATAAGAAGGACAAACGTTTAAAACAGAAGGCCAAAACCTGGGAACAGCGCCTTTTTCACGACAAAACCGAAGACATATTCGGCGAATTAACCGATGCCACCAAACGCCCCATCTTCACCATGGCACGCTTGGATCGAATTAAAAATATCTCCGGTCTGATTGAAGCTTTCGGCATGAGTAAGACCCTGCAAAGGCATTGTAATCTAATCTTTGCTGCAGGTACCACGCGGGTTGAAAACTCTAAAGACAAGGAAGAGCAGGCGGAGATCCGCAAAGCCCATGCCTTAATTGAACGTTACGATTTAGCCGACAAGGTACGCTGGTTGCCCAGCATTAACAAACTGGATACCGGTGTCGTCTATCGTATTATTGCCAGACATAAGGGGATGTTTGTCCAGCCGGCTCTGTTTGAAGCGTTTGGGCTGACCATCATTGAGGCGATGGCCTCCGGACTGCCCACTTTTGGACCCAAATTCGGGGGCCCCCTCGAAATCATCGAGTATGGTGTCAGCGGATTTCTGTTGAACACCAGTGAGCCAGCGTTGATTGCGGGAAGTCTTGAAAAATTCGTTCTGGCGTGCGAGCAAGATCCGACCTACTGGGCGGAAATATCAAAAAACGGTGTGCGTCGGGTGGAGGAACATTTCACCTGGAAACAGTATAGCGATACGCTTGTTTTCCTGACCCGCCTATACGGCTTCTGGCGCTATTCCGTGGCTAGCAAGGGTCGGATTAAATTGGATCGTTACTGCGATTTTATCTACCATTTTCTTTTTCAAAACCGTGCTGAAAAAATAGATTAAATGTGTGATCCAGTGCGTAAGACTATCTGTAAATCTGGAGAAGGATAATGGATAAACTGATGGTTGCCGGTGTGGGCGAAATCTTATGGGATGTAATCGGTGATGCGGAGCGACTAGGTGGGGCGCCTGTCAATTTTGCATATTATGTCAATTCCTTGGGTGCCACAGGCATCCCGGTATCGACCATCGGTGATGATGATCGAGGCTGGCACGCGCTTGAAGTACTCAGTCAAAAGGGGCTTTCAACGGATGCCGTCAGTCTCGATCTTGCCCACCCGACCGGATATGTAATGGCCAATGTTGATGATCAGGGTGTGGCCCACTATAGATTCCCCGATGAAACAGCCTGGGACTACCTGCACATAAATGGATTTGCACGCTCCATTGCCGATAAACTATCCGCAGTGTGCTTCGGGACCCTGGCCCAACGCAGTACCATGGCAAAAAGGAGTATTAGAGAATTCATTCACTGGATTCCGGATAAGACCTTAGTAGTGTATGATATGAATTTACGCCAGGATTTTTATAATCGCAGGCTCATGGAGGAATCTTTAATATTATGCAATGTGCTCAAATTAAATGATGCGGAACTTCAGGTAGTCGCCCAAATGTTCGGTATTTCCAATAAAGAGTGCGAAGCGTTATCTGTTTTAGTTGAGAAATTCAGTTTACAGCTTGCCATCGTCACGAAGGGAAAAAATGGCAGTCTTATGATTTCTCCGAAAAATAAAGCTGAACATCCTGGATATCCCACGAAGGTTATAGACACCATTGGCGCTGGTGATGCTTTTACAGCGGCGGCCACACTAGGTCTCCTTCAAAATCATGATCTTGCCGACATTAGCGAATATGCCAACCGATTTGCCGCCCATGTATGCTCACATAAAGGGGCTATGCCAATGATTTCCATGGATATGAAAATAGACCAAGGAAATTGATAATTGCTTTAGTTCATGAGTGTGTACAGATGTACCTCGCCCCTAGATATGGGATCCGCTATAAATCTATATATCAGCAATTTGAGAGTCGGATTGTTTACCCTGACGATACTCAAAATTGGGTGCAAACCGGATATTTTTTCTGATCTATTTTGGTTTGGCAGAACGGCACCATGGCGATTCAATTATGCACCCCAAAAATTGGCAGGCAATTGTGAACAATGCTTTTGCCATTGCCCGTTTCTAATTACTAATCTCAATGGGATTTCACACAACTTACACGTAAGCCACAGAAAAAAAGTTAGATAATAACCTCGAGGGGCCTCTCAGTCAATTATCATTTGTAATCAGGTATAAGTGGTTTCCTTTGAGACGGATGAACTTGATAATCTCTATTTTATTCGAGTAGGATACGTTGTGATCAGGGCAAAATCACTATTTCCTATTTTATAGCTGGTAGTAATATGTTGCTTGTCTTCTACAACAATCCTGTCGGGCCAGACCGCGAATAGCCGGCCAATATCTCGGCCATCGATGAATAGTCTATCCCCGAAACCCACTCGCTGAGTATTGACCATGAAAGGCTTCTCAACAATGTTTACGTTCTGACTCATGTCGATCTCCGTTTTTTCAACAGGCCCTTATGTTCATAGGATCTGCGTGTCATTCTTCTATGCAGAGTGTTGGATCTTCCGCTAGAAAGAGGGCCCGGCGGAAAATCCAATGTTAGATGAATAAAGGTCACAGTGTTAAGTTTTAGCGCTAATCCTCGTCATTATGATCGACAATGAAGCAGGTTTCCACGGCGGTCTGATTGTGAGTTACCTCGCGTACCAGAATCTCCAGCTTGAACTCTTCACCTTGCTCTGTAAAAAATGCGGGAAGTTCAACAGAGGTAACATCTGGGGGAACTTCGACACTAAAAACCAAACCGCGCTCCTCATCTTCGACAACCACTTCATACTGGACCACTTCGATGGGCTCATCAGTTATGCCCAGTTCCGAGTGAGACAACTCTACCGCGTCCCAGCTGATCTCCACGGGCCCTTGGACCTCCGGGAGGGGGTCGGCGTCACAATCTTCTGCCGCCTGTACTCCGTTGAGTGTGATATTCGCAGGTGGTGCCGGTAGGTAATGTGTTAGGTAGGCGACGCTTTCCATCTCCTGGTTTTCAAGAGTTTTGCCTTCAATCTCATAGAAACCTTCCGGGAAACGCCGGAAAAAGCGTTTCGGGTCAAGTTCATCAAAGGTCGGTTCGGCACTTTCAAAAAAGATTTCAGTGAGACCTTGTCGGCGCAGACGGCCCTGAACAAAAATATTAAGCATTTTGCGCTCGAAGGGATCCTCGATGATCAGCCGCTTCCACGGTTCGCCGTCAATTAGGCTGTGAATCCCCAAATCACCGTCGGTGTCGTTGAGTTCAAAATAGAGTTCGGCTTCATCGAAAGGGATTTCATTGTCGTCATCATTCGCCCAGGCGCTGGGGATGCTGAAGGCAATACAAAATACCACGATCAGCCCAAGCAAATTTACCATGAGGTTTTTGGTCAAACGGTTTGTGGATTGTGTCTTGGCATCTCTTTGAAACATTTTTTAACCCCCTTTGTTTTGATTGTGGGCCTGCCGAATTAGGCAGTGCCTGGGTTTGAAGGACAACCCCGGTTGTCCTTAGCTTTGATTAGGAATATAAGGGATGAAAATTACTGTGAGCTTACGGGGAAATTACAATTTGATAATGATGCGTGATTGGCGGGCAGGAAAACAGGCTGATATTTAGGCAGCTTGGGGAAGATTGATAAAAAAGGTGCTGCCGTCGTTCAAGCGGCTTTGGGCTTCCACAGAACCGCCAAGGTTGGTGGTGATCGCTTTGACTAAACTCAAACCCAAACCGTTGCCCGGTTGGCTGCGGCTCTGGTCGGTGCGGAAAAAGCGGTCGAAGATGTGGGGCAGATCATTGGGTGCAATACCGATGCCGGTATCCTGCACCGTGATGACAATTTGATGATCCCTAGATTCTCCGCAAAGTGATACAGAACCACCCTTGTGGGTGTATTTGATAGCGTTTTCCATCAGATTGCAGACAATCCTCTGGAGTCCGGAACGGTCGGTGCGAATATGCAATCCCTCAGTAACGTTCAGATTAAGGGTTATGCCGCGCTCTGCCGCCAGAGGGAGGAACAGTTCGCAAGCTTCTTCCAGCAGTTGAGGAATATCAATATCCTCCAGTTCGAATTTTTGAACGCCGGCCTCGATTTCCGTTAAATCGAGCATGGTGTTGATCATATCAATTAGATTGTCGCACTCCTCAATGGTGTTTTCTGCGGCCTTGGCCGGGGTCATGGATCCGGTTGTGCTGATGAGGCTCATCTCGGCAATACCCCGGATGCGGGTTAACGGACTACGCAAGTCATGGGCTATGTTGTCTGTGATTTCCCGCATACGCTGAATCAGATTCTGGACACGGTCCACCATTATGTTGAATGCGGCCACCAGGCGGTTAATTTCAATGTAGGGAGTTTTGATCTCTACCCTTTCCTGAAAACGGCCTTTGGAAATCGATGTGGCGGTGCGGGTCACTTCCGCCACCCCTTTAAGCGCTCGATTGGCCATAAGCCCGCCGATCAATCCGGCCATCAATAACGAGATGGATACCACGCTCCAAAAAAGCTGCTGGAAGATTTCTAAATACTCCTGGGCGTCTTCGATAGATTGTCCATGCTCGAAGATCAAATCGGGATTCATCTGCACGGTTAAAATCCGTGCCTCGGAGTCACCCTCGTCTATCGCTATATTTTGGACCAATTTTTCATCTGGTGAGTTTCTTAAATTTGTGAGTTTTTCTGGATTAAGTTTCCTCATGGCCCATGGTGGCAAATCGGTGGATGTTAAAAGGACGCCTTGGCCATCGAAAATGCTGAAATAAAATTCACTGGACTCCTCTTCCAGGTTCTCCTCAATCATGAGTCCTTTGAGGCCCTCAAGACCGTCATTCGTCCAGACCTCCACAAGCTCTCCAACCTCTTCGGTTAATTCCTCATCTACAGCTTCCATAGTGACCGAGGATAACTTGAAATAAAAGACGCTGAAGGCGATCAAAGCGAAAAGGAAAGCTATGCTACCATAACCCACAGTCAGACGGAAAGCCAAGGTTTGGGTGAGGTTACGACCGATCTTCCAAAACATATCCCATCCCCCGACTAGTGTGAATCAGTTTGGGTTCAAATGGTTTGTCGATTTTTTCCCGCAGATAGCAGATTCGTGCCTCGACCACATTGGTCTGGGGGTTGAAATTGTACTCCCAGACGTTTTCCATGATCATGGTCTTGGATACCACATGGCCGGTCCTGCGCATCAAGTATTCCAAAATCTTAAATTCCATCGGTTGGAGGTCGATCTGTACTTCATCGCGGTAAACCTTGCGGGAATGGATATCCAAAGATAGGTTGGCAACTCTGTAGGTGGTAACAGCGGTTCCATTGCCGGAACGCCGCAAGAGCGCCTGAAGGCGCGCCAATAGTTCACTGAAGGCGAACGGTTTAACCAAATAGTCATCACCGCCCCGCTGCAACCCCTTGACCCTATCATCCACCGTCCGCTTGGCACTTAATATCAGCACCGGCGTGTGGATTTTTTTGCGGCGCAGGGTTTCGATGAGGGTGAGGCCGTCCAATCCGGGCAGCATTAAATCCACGATGGCAATATCGTAGGATTCCGTCAATGCTATGTGTAGTCCGTCCTCGCCATGGGCGGCATGATCCACGGTGAACCCGGCCTCCTTGAGGCCGTGGGTCACAAACTGGGCAATTTTAAGGTCATCTTCGACCATTAAGAGCCGCATGTTATATCCTCGATCAATTTACAGCCGGTCAGAATTCCAGGGTCAGCTGGATTTGGGCCATATCCTGGGAACCCGCCGCTTCACTTTCCACTTCCCTTTCAAACCGCGAATGCCGGTATTCGAAGGTGAGGGTGATATCTTCCGCCAGAGTCCAGTCAAAAGTTTCACCCAAGTCGACATTGCAGCCGGCAACCCACTGATCCATCAGGACCTCGTCCCTGTCCGGTTGGGTGTCGTCCTGGAAAACCTCGTAACGGGCCGATAGCTGCAAATATTCCAGCAGATCCAAGGCCAGCCCGGCCACAGCGGCACTCTCCAGGTTCTCCTCGCCGTTCTCCCCCTTTTCACGGGTCAGGGCGGTGATATACTCCAGGTCCAGGGTGAAGGGGTCAACCAGCAGGGTCAGTGCTCCGCCCAGGGATTGGTTGCGGGTGCCGTCACCTGGTTCGTTGTCGTAAAATACGCTCAAGGCCAGCACCTCTTCCATGGGCACCAGACTCACGTTGGCGATGAAGGATTCGAATTTGCCATACTCGGGTGCCTCCGCGCGTGCCTCGTGGGTGTTGAAATCCTCCAGGTTTTCCATGACCTGGGGATTCCGGTAGACCGAAAGGGAGATGTCCAGTCGGTGGTAATCCGGAGCGAACCCGAGGGTGGCGCCCCACTGGTCAACTTCGTACAACTCTTCGGTGAGGGTTCCTTCAATAAGGTGGTCTTCGAACACACCGAAGGGCATCCCGGTTTTACCCAGGGCCAGGTAGAAGGGTGCCCAGGGAGTTTCCACGGTTAGCAAAGCGTCATCCGCCCGGAGTCGGCCGGACTCGTCATGCCGCCCGATGTCCTCGGCGGTCACTACGACCTTGGCTTTGATCCACTCACTGAAAAAGGCCCGGAGAATAAGTTCTGCCGTGCTGAGATAAACATCCGTGCTCTTTCCGCCCTCGTCATCGCCCACATCATCCGGATTCAAATAGATGGCGTTGAACTCAATGCCGCCATTGAGAGTGATGTGTGGCTCTCGGGCGACGCCAACACTTTCGTCCTGTTCACTTTGAGTTGTTATATTTAATCCGCCCTCCATTGGTGGGCTCGAGGCATTTTCAGTGTGCGTTGCAAAAGCGGTTACTGGACGATTCAAAGCACAGATCAGAATCAGCCACAGTATTCCTTGAACCGTGAGTAAGGCCTTTTGGATGAAGGTTGTTCGGCTCACAGACCCCAAGTTAACTTTGCGAAGGATTGAGTACATGCCTTGCCTTGTTCAATGGTTCTGATAGGGATGCAATAGAGACTGAGTATTTTCTAAGAGCAACTTAGAACGATACTCTATCTTACCCTGCGCACCCAATAGTTTTTCAGGACCGTTAAATACTGTATAATAGCTTGGTTATATTATCCAAGGCTTACGCTAACATTATCTTTTGGTAATAAACTTCACGAGTGGTGGACGATTCTGTGATAGCATCTTTCTGGATGGCCCGGATTTCTCTGGTGATTATTCATTACGATCTATGGCGAATTTGGACCCAAAAAATCAGTGATCACTCTAACAGAGAAAAGGTCTCCCAAAAACCCAGATACTATGCTGAATATTGCAAAAGTATAAAGGGTTCGTTGATCGCAAATATTATTAAAAGAAATGTAAATATCAGACAAATCAGTCGTGTAGTGATTTAAATTGAGATCACCACCAGATCTGCTAACCTGGTGATGTTATCATTATCAGGTCAATCGGCAGCCTGTCAAAATACGGTGTGCTGTACCTCCTAAAGTGACGTCGGTAAAAGCCAATATCCTATTCAGGCGCCTGGCTCAGATAATTTGACATCTTGATATGGTGCCTTGGCAGATAAACAAAGCCGGCCTGCGATTCCTTGGCAGGAGATACGCGGGCCGGCTATTTTTATCCACTTAAAAAATATTCCAGAATGCTGGCCTCAGTCAGGTACAATATGTGGGATAACCCTGAAATTACAGGGTCTTAGGACTTAGAGTCGCTTTATGCACCCCTATGATGATCAGAGTTAGGGACAAACCGGAGAATTTTTATGGTCAATCTTGGTTTCACAAAACCGCAAAATGGCGATTCAATTATGTACCAAAGAATCGGCCGGTAATTGTGAGCAATGCTTTCGCTAGTACCCATTTCTGGTTATTACACTATCGTTATCTGCGTTCCCTGTTGGCGCCGTGCATGGTAATTCGTGTCCATCCACGGCAATAACTACCTGAAATAAATAAAAAATGCGCATTTTGCAGTAGCAATTTTTCTTGGTCTGTAGTATAGTGGAAAGCGGTAACAAACCAAAATAACTACAGAAAACGAAAAGGAGCCAGCTGCAAAATGCGCAAAAAATGGGAACCTCAAATGCCCCTGATGCCCGCTGAGACCGATCATCCCCAAGCCAAGGAGCTTGCCGCCATCAGTCGCATCATTTCCAGCAAGCCTATCATCTGTGAACTCGTACTGCAAGATCTGGGGGGCCATCGCAGCACGGACAACAACAGCGGGGCCAAAGGTATGAGCGCCGATCAGGTGCTGCGGGCAGCCATCGTAAAGATCCTGTACGGATTCTCTTATAAGGATTTGGCTTTTCATATCGTTGATTCCCAGAGCATTCGGCGCTTTTGCCAAATCGGCATTGCAGATAAGGGGTTTAAGAAATCGGCCCTGAACAATAACATCAAGGCGATCAGCGATGATACCTGGCACGCCATCCATACCGAGATTATCGGCTACGCTGAAGATCAAAAGGTTGAAAAGGGCCGTGAGGTTCGTATCGACTGTACGGTGGTCGAAAGCAATATCCATGCGCCCTCGGACTCAACCTTGCTATATGATGCCGTGCGGGTTTTGGCCCGCTTGCTTAATTGTGCCAAGGATATGTTAGGTTCCAGAATCATTTTTCAGGATCACACCCGCAGGGCCAAAAAAAGAATGCTGGCGATCCAGTATGCCAAGAATGATAAAGAGCGCAAACCCCGCTATAAGGATCTTATCAAGGTCAGCAAAAAGACTCTTGGCTATGCTCTCAGTGCCAAGGAGCGGTTATCTGCTGTGGTTAGTCCATCGGCCCTAGGATTGAGCCTGGAATTGGAAACCTTTGCCCAGCTAACCGAACAAGTGATCGATCAGGCCGAACGTCGGGTCATTAAGGGCCAGCAAGTACCGGCGGCCGAAAAGATCGTCTCCTTGTTTGAACCCCATACGGACGTGATTGTCAAAGACCGCCGGGACACCTATTACGGTCATAAAATCTGTTTAACCGGAGGAGCATCGAATCTGATCCTGGATTGCCTGATCGTTGAGGGCAATCCGGCCGACACGAGCCTGACCGAGACCATGCTCGACCGCCAACAGGGGTTATATGGCCGCTATCCCCTCAAGGCCGCCTTGGATGGGGGCTTCGCATCCAAGAAGAATCTTAAGATTGCCAAATCCAAAAAGATCAAGGATGTCTGCTTTGCCAAAAAGCGCGGCCTTGCCGAAACTGACATGTGCCGCAGTCACTACGTCTACAAGCGACTGCGTCGGTTCCGTGCCGGCATCGAGGCCGGTATTTCCTGGTTGAAACGTAGCTTCGGTTTGGACCGTTGCACTTGGAAAGGCTGGCGGTCATTTAAAAGCTATGTCTGGGCCACGGTGGTGTCGGCCAATCTTCTAACCATTGCCCGAAAGCAACTGGCATAGCTGCTGTCGAGCAGTAAACAACAGATCGGCTAAGGGAAGTACACACAGGATAGCTGTTTCCAAAATTCCAGGTTTTCTGCTGTTTTAGGCTATGCCGAGCGATTCAGATACTGAACGTCGTTCGACCATGGGATTTTCTTCCCAGACGAAGAATTTCCCTACCTGAATCCGGGGATTTCTGGACGGACACTAATTCGTAAAAAAGCCTTCGTTTCCGACAACCGGCAGAGCGGTCTGCAGAGAGTGGCAAACGTCGATGGGCTCACGTCCCGCAGAAGGTTTGGTATGGCTGCGCCGAAGAGGGCGGTGGCAGGTGATAGCCGGCCTGCTCCGGTGGATCCTGGTAGGGTTGGTGCAAAAAACCCAGCAGTCTTTCCATGACCGTAAAATCGGACCGCTCCACGGCGGCCGCCAATGCGTCTTCCACCAGGTGGTTACGGGGAATGACCGCCGGGTTGTGGGTGTTCATAAGCCGGCGGGATGCTTCCCAGGAATCGGGCTGTCGTTTTAACCGGGCCTGCCAGCGCTCGAACCATTGCTTAAAATCCTGGGCCCGGAACAAGGAAGCCTCCGGTAAGGAACCGGATGCCAGATCGCGGAAGGTGTTGGAAAAATCGGCCCCGTGTCGGTACATGCAATCAAGAAGCGCCTCCACCAGGGCGTCGTCATCCGCTTCCTGGTTCAACAGCCCCAGTTTGGCACGCATACCCGCCATCCAGTAATGACGGAAGGTGTCTGAAAACCCAGAGATTGCCTCATTTGCCATCAAGATGGCCTCTTGCGAATCCTCGTGAATTAGGGGCAACAGCGTCTCGGCCAACCGGGCAAGATTCCACTGGGCGATCTGAGGCTGCCGGCCATAGGCGTATCGGCCGTTATGATCGATGGAACTAAAAACGGTATTCGGATCATAGGCGTCCATGAACGCGCAGGGGCCGTAATCGATGGTTTCACCGCAAAGGGACATGTTGTCCGTGTTCATTACGCCGTGGATAAAGCCAACCAATAGCCAGCGGGCCACCAGGGACGCCTGCCGCTCAACGGCGGCCCCAAGCATGGCAAGGTACGGATTTTCTTCCGAGGCCAGATCAGGAAAGTGGCGGCGGATGGTGTAATCAGCCAGTGTCCGGACCTCGTTGGGTTTGCCCCTTGCCGCCGCATACTCGAAAGTGCCAACACGAATGTGACTAGCCGCCGTGCGAGTGAGAATCGCCCCCTGCAGGGCGATTTCTCGGAACACCGGTTCACCAGTGGTCACCACTGCAAGGCTGCGGGTCGTCGGTATGTTAAGGGCCTGCAGGGCCTCGCTGATGATATACTCTCGCAACATCGGCCCTAAGGCCGCCCGTCCGTCTCCTTGCCGCGAAAACGGGGTCTTGCCGGATCCTTTGTACTGGATGTCGAAGCGCTCCCCATTCGGTGCCACTTGCTCACCCAGCAATATGGCCCGCCCATCGCCCAACATAGTGAAAGAACCGAATTGATGCCCCGCGTAAGCCTGAGCGAGAGGTTCGGCCCCTTCGGGGAGCCTGTTGCCCGAAAAAAAGGCAGCGCCCTCATGGCCGTTCAGAGCATCGGGGTTCAGCCCCAAAAACTGTGCTAGAGCTACGTTGAAAATAACGAGTTTCGGCGTGCGCACCGGTACTGGATTCAGCCGGACAGAGAAAGCTTCCGGCAACCGTGCATAGCTGTTATCGAAATTCCACCCGGCGTCCAGGCGGTTTTGTCTGCTGCTGGGTGTCATAAAATTCTCCCGCCACTCAAATGAAGTTCATGAAAGCAAAAAATTAGGCTTGGATACCCCGAGGTCAAGAGGGAGCGTGCACAAAATAACGCCCGTCAGGTTAACTTGGGTTTTCGTTTTGCAGGCACACAAAATCGCGTAAAGCCTTGGCGCACGGGCATCTATCACACTGAATGATATTCAGCGTGTGTCTACAAAATCGGGCTGTTTTTAAGGGGTTTTTTCGAGGTGAATGACTCGTTTGGGAGGTCTGATATCCAATTTTTTCAGTAGGTTGCGGGTTGGGCTGGAAATCTCGTTGCGTATGTGCACACGCTGATTTAAATTAAAAAATTTTGTGACTTGCAGGGCGTCCAGATCGCGGCGGATTTGGTGCCAGGGTTTGCTGCAGGCGCGCTCGGCGAGCCGTTCGATCATCAGGGCCAACACACAGATTTTGACATGACTCTCAATACGCCGGGAGAGCCAATGGTACATGGGGGTCATCTTGATCTGGGTGCGCTTTAATGATCTAAAGCAGCGCTCAATAACCATTAAGCCTTTGTAGCCCCGGGCGGCGTCTTCCAGGCTGATGGTGTCATCGTTGGTCTCGATGACCCACTTGCCGTCATACCTGGCGGCGTTGCGGATGGCGGTGCGATCGATGCGGATCTGCTTGCCCTTGGTGATCCGCAGATAGCGTTTATATCGCCGGGAAGCCAGCAGCTCGATGGCCCACTGGGCCGTGGCCGATTTATT
>Ga0180435_10003191_pt1 | contig 16525 bp, 15 predicted proteins | sample SS_ome_3_FD_132467 | JGI IMG/M metagenome (GOLD analysis project Ga0180435, IMG submission 132467) | Hypersaline lake sediment archaeal communities from the Salton Sea, California, USA - SS_3_S_1 metaG | ecosystem: Environmental > Aquatic > Non-marine Saline and Alkaline > Hypersaline >...
AGTGCCATTCGGGAAGCGTCCCCAATTACCCCAATTACCCAAGGTGCTGCGTGAAGGCCCGGTCACGGACTTGCCGCAGAAAGAACCCGTCGCCCGCACGGCGCGCATCTCGAAACTGATGGCCTTGGCGCTGCGTTTCGACCGGCTGATCAGCGAGGACGAAATCATCGACCAGGCGGAGCTTGCCCGACTCGGCCAGGCCAGCCGCGCCGGCGTCACGCAGATCATGAACCTGCTGCTATTGGCCCTCCGACATTCAGCAAGAGATTCTGTTCCTGCCGCGAACGCATCATGGCCGCGACCTCATCCGCGAACGATACATCCGCCCGCTTACCACCGTGCTCGACTGGCGTAAGCAGCGTCGATCGCGGAAACAACTGCTCGACGAAACGCTTCCCAAGGCCAATCAGAACACTGGACCCATGTCGGGACGACCTCGTTCTTGTCGCCGAGAATCCCGGCTTGCTCCCGTCATTCGGCGGGCTTTGCGCCAAGCCAGTCCCAGGCCTCTGCTTCACGGTCGGCCGGGAAGGTTCGTATCTCCACGCTGGGGAACATGGGGTTGACGGCGGCGGCGATCTTCTCCATCCATCCCGGCGCGCCGACGATGGCGTACCGCTCGACCTTCTGAATGGCCGCGAACTTCATCGACAGAAGGCCGCTCTGCAGGAAGACGCTCGGGTCGATCCCGCCGAAGCACTCGACGCGATTGAGCAGGCGGATCGATTCGTGGCCTTCAAGGAAGCGGTCGAACTGCTCGATGAATGGGGCGAGATCTTCCGGGTTTATCACACCATTGACGGCGAAGGCGAAGACGTTGTCGCCGGTGGACGACAGGGCGCGGACGGCCGGTCCCTGCTGATCCGAAGTTTGCCCATCGACCTGCGAGGCCCAATCCATGGCCTGTTCTCGCTGGGCTGGGGTGAACACCTCCGCCTCGACGCCCGGGAGCAGGGCCTGATACCAGCCGAGGATCGCGCGGGGCCACTGCTTGTCAGAGACCATCGCCATGCGGTCGACCTGCCGGACATGCGTCAGGAAGTCCAGGTCGGCTTTGGCGCCTTTGGTGAGCGCCTCATGATCGAGGTCGGACAGGCCGGTGAAGTCGATACAGACGCCGATCCGCTCATGCTTGTCGAGCTTCTCGTGCATCTGCTTCTGGTACTGGTCGATATCCTCGCCGGATATCAAACCACTGAGGCCGAAAGCCATGACATTGTCCGGGGCATTCAGTCGTTCGTACATGATGAACTCCTCTGGTAAGGGGCAAGAGCTATGCTGCCGACACCGTGTCGGCGTGCATGGTTTTGCGGGTCAGTAATAAGTATAGGCACGGCACGATCAGCAGCGAAGTCACGGTCGAGACGGCTAGGCCGAAGATGATCGCGTAGCACAGCGGCCGCCACATGGGGTTGGAGATCGCCAGGGGGATCAGGCCTATGATCGTGGTCAGGCTGGTGCTGATGATGGGCCGGAGGCGGTCGGATGCGCCGCGTGCTGCCGCCGTGGCCACGTCGATGCCGCCGTGCAGGTGAGTGTTCATGGTGTCGACCATGACGATGGCGTCGTTGACGACGATGCCGATCAGCGAGATCAGCCCGACCATCGCGAAGAAGGAGAACGGAATCTGTAAGAGGAAGAAACCGAGGAGGGTTCCGATCAGCGCCAGCGGCATGGTGGCGATGACGATGAATGACTGGCTGTACGAGCCGAACAGAAGCACCAGCAGGCCGAAGACAAGCACGACGGCCACCACCAGCATGTATCCGGCCGAAGCGAAGGTCTCGGCGGTTTCCCGGGTCTCGCCGCCGAAGCTGAAGCTGTAGCCGCCAGGCCAATCCTTCTGCATCGTTTCGAGCTGCGACCGGAGCGTTTCGACGATCTGCGCAGGCGGGGTGTCATCGGTCTTGGCCAGCACGGCGATGGACCGCTTGCCGTCCTCGTGGGTGATGGCCGTGGGCGCGACACTGATCCTCGGCTCAAGCAGCGACAGCAGTGAGACGGTCTGCCCGTCGGGCGTAAAGGCCCGCACCATCGCCATCTCGTCGAGGCGCGTCGGCCCGCCAACCTGTCCGTTGCGGCTGGGCCAGGCCAGGCTCAACTGGATCGGCAAGTCGTCTTCCATATCTCCGACGGCGAACTTGCCGATCTCGCCGACGCCCATGGCGTAGCGCACCTGCGCGGCAAGCTCCTGCTGCGACAGGCCGTAGAAGTCGATGGCCTCGCGCCGGGGCACGAGGTTGATCTCGGCCTTGACGCTGCCGACGTTGTCGCGCACGTCGACCGCGCCCGGAATCCGGCGCAGGGCCAACTGCACCTGGTTGGAGATCGCCCGGAGTTCGTCCATGTCGTTGCCCGCCAGATCGACCCGCACGGGCGCTTCAGCGCTGGGCTGACCGGTTTCCGGCACGACGACCAGCGACGCGCCGGCGTAGTTGGCCTCCAGCACGGAGTTGATCTGTGTACGCAACCGGTCGGCGTAGACGTAGCCGGGATGCTCGCGATCCTCCCGGGGCAGGAACATGGCTGAGAACCCGACGAAGTTCTCCGAAACGCTGGGCCGCAGGGCGTCAGACAGGCCGGTGCTGGCAAAGGGGCTTTTCTTGCCGACGAGCTTGACGATGCTTTCGAAGTAGGGCTTGTCGCGCAGGATCGCCCCGACGCGGTCGGAGACCTCCTGCGAACTCTCCAGCGTCGTGGAGGGAGGCAGTTCGATGCTGATGCCCAGTTTCAGGCCATCGCTCTTGGGATACATGATCATGGGCACCTTGGTGAAGGCGACCGCCGACAGAATGAAGATCGCCAGCGATACCGCCACCCACGCCGCCGCAATCCAGCGGTTGCGAAGCGTCACGGCCAGGCTCCAGCGTTTGAGCTTGTCTGAGACCGTGGCGGTGATGTGATCGATGGAAGTCCTGCGCTCCTTCTTCTTCGTCACGTGGCTGAGCAGGTAGCGGGACAGCGGCACGGAGACCAGCAGGGCGACGACGAATGCCATGGCGAGGCAGACGATGGTCGTGGCGGGAAGGACGCGGATGAACTTGCCCGCCACGCCGCTGATGGCCATAAGCGGCGCCAGGGCGAGGATGGTGGTGGCCTGTCCGGCGGCTGCGGGAATCGCGTAGCGCCTGACGGTGTTGACCGCGGCCTGGTCGAAGCTCAGATGCTCGACGAAGATGGCCTCGTGCATCCCCTCCATCATCAGGATGAACACATCGACCAGCAGGCCCAGCGCCAGCACCATGCCGATGATGACCAGTTGGTTGAGCGAATGCCCCATCGCCCAGATCACGAGCATGGCCCCGAGGAAGGTGAGCGGCACGCACAACCCCGCAATCACCCCCTCCCGCCAACTGAGCATCACAAAGAGGATCACAAACACCGCCAGCATCGCCTGCCATGCGTTGTCGAGCACGTCGCCCAGCGAATCCCATATCTGTTCGGACTCATCCTGCGTGATGCGGTACTTCATGGCCGGGGGCCAGCCCTGGCCCCGCGCCGCGTCCGCCACCGCCGCGCGAACGTTGTCGATCACGGCGATGGTGTCCGCGCCCGGAACTTTCTTGACCGAAATCTCCACGCCCGGCGCAAAATCTTCATCCTGCCAGGAGAAGAATGCGCGGGTGTCTTCGGATTCCAGGTCCCGCCGGACGTCGGCGATCTCCTCCAGGCGCACGATCCGTCCGGTGCCGGCCGGGCCGAGTCGGGTGATCGGCAACCGCTTGAGATCCTCGATGTCGCGGAATCGACCGTAAAGGCGAACTGTCGCCCCGATCTCTTCGCTCTCGATCTCGCCCCAGGGGGTGTCGATGTTGGCCGCAACGACGGCGCCGCGAACCTGCGTGGGCGAGATGCCCAGAGCCAGAACCCGCTCGGGAATGAGTTGAATCTGGACGACCTCCTCGCGCAGCCCGCCGATCTCCACTTCATTGACGCCCTGAACCTGTTCCAAACGGTCCTCCAGGTCTTCGGCCACACGGCTGATCGTGCGGTCGCTGACCTGCCCGTAGAGCACGATGGTCAGGATCGGGCGGTCATCCACCGAGATCTGATTCACCATCGAGCTTTCGGCATCGGGGGCGACCTCGGCCTCGGCGTCGTCGATCTTGGCGCGGAGCCGCTGCATCGTGTCGGTCAGGTCGGCGCCGGCCTGGAACTCCACGGCGATGATCGAGTAGGAATCGAATGAGGCGCTGTTGACCGACTTGAGGCCCTTGAGCGTCTTGATCTCTTTTTCGATCGGTTCGGTGACTTCCTGCTCGATGGTCTGGGGGTCGGCCCCGGCCCAGAAGGTCGACACCGTCGCTTGGGGGATCGCCAGATCGGGCAGCGACTCCTTCACCAGCGAGAGATACGCCATGATCCCGCCGAGGATCAGCAGGATCGCCAGCAGCGTGCCGAAGGTCGGACGCAGCAGGAAGAACTTCGCCGCGGTCGATGGTTTCGATATGTCCGGGTCCTGGTCGGCCCGATCGGTCTGGCGCTGGTCAGTCACGGTTGGCCTCCCCGGCGACATGGCCGGCGTTGTCGAGCAGTCTCACATGTGCGCCGTTGCTCAATTGGAAGCGACCGTCGGTAACCAGCAGTTCTCCGGCCTCGACGCCGGAGGTGATCTGCTGCACGCCGAAGCCCTGCAAACCCAGCGTCACCCGGCGAAGGACGACGCTGTCCGATTGGCGATTCACCACGAACACATACGGCTGGTTGTTGCGGTAGGTGAAGGCGCCGACTGGCGCGACGACAACATTGGTTCGCTGCTGGGCGGCGATCCAGACGGTGACGAACATGCCGTCTTCAAGCCGGTTGGCCGGGTCGTCGGCGCGGACCTTGACTTGGATGGCCCGGCCGCCCGGGCTGATGGCCGGGTTGACCGCGAAGACAGCCCCCCGCACCGGAGAGTACGGCAGTTGGGCGACATCGCTGTTTTCTTCCTGTTTGAAATCAGAACGGCGTGTGGTCGCTTTTTCGTCTTGCCCGTCGCGCGCCATGTCGAGGATGTTCTGTTCGCCCGCGGCTATAAGCGCCGTCTGCCCCGGCTCGATGCGCCGTCGTTCGTAGGACGGGACGTTGACCGTGATCTCGAACCGCGCCGGGTCGATGATGACCATCGGGACGCTCTGCAGCGCGGCTGTTTCATCGTCGGTGCGAATCTGGGTGGGGGTGAAGTAGCGGCCGGTCTGGATGTTCTTGTAGGCGATCACGCCGTCGATGGGCGCGATCAGTTCGGTTTCTTCAAGATCAACCTTGGACTCGGTCAGTTTCGCCTCGGTGGTATTCAGTTGCGCCTGGGCGGCAAGCACCTGACTTTCGGCGCGATCGACGGCGGCCTGCGACTTGTCCATCTGCGCCTGGGCCTCATCGTATTCCTGCCGGGAGGCGGAATGCTGTTCCAGCAGACGCTCGTAACGGCTGAACGTCGTCTTGGCCAACTGGTGGTCGGTCCGAGCCTGGCGAAGCTGCGCCCTGGCGACCGTGATTTGCGTCTTGGCCTCGTTGACCGCCGCCTCGGCGGAGATGACCTTGGCGTTGGCCTGCCGCTGATCCTGCCTGGCCAGAACATGGTTCTTCTCCACGCGATGACCTTCCCGCAGTTCGCCGCCGTCGGGGCCTGGCTTGACGTAAGTCACCCGACCGGGATTCTCGAACGTCAGGTACTCCCGCAGCACGGCGCGAGCGGTGCCCTCGGCGAACACCCACGATTGGACGGAACCGAGTTTCGCCTCGACGGCGCGAACAGTGACCGACGGACGCCGCCGCTGGGCCGACGGAGCGTCTGTCCCTGTAGAGGCGCCGCTTGCCCATGGACGCCACACGGCCAGTGTCACCGCTGCGGCCAGTACGGTCACGATCGTCGCGATAGTGATGATGCGTTTCTTCATGGGCGGTCCTCGGTTCGGTTCTTCCTTGGCGTCAATTCGGAGTTGTCGGCGATCGCCGGAACGGACGGCATGAACGCCTCGAACCCGCCGCCCAGCGCCAGGTGCAGGTCGATGCGGTTGGTCAGGCGCTGACGGCGCACGGCCAACACGGCGCTTTCGGCGTCCAGCGCCCTCCGCTGGCTCTCCAGTACGACCAGGAAGTTCTCGACGCCCTGGGCGTAGCGGTTGTGCGAAACCTTGACGGCCTCTATCGCCTCTTCAGACGCCTTCTGAAGAGCTTGCTCCCGATCGGCCAGGAGGCTCGTGGTCGCCAGGGCGATCTCGACTTCCGAGAAGGCCTGAATCGCCTGCTGAGCGAAACGCGCCGTCGCTTCTTCGGCTCTCCCCTTCTCCGCGTCGATCCTCGCCCGCAGGCGTCCGCCCTGGAACAGCGGCTGAACGAGATTGCCCGCGATGGTCCAGATCAGGTAATCGCCGTCTAGAAGATTACGCAGTTCATCGCTCGACGTGCCGGTGCTGGCGGTCAGGCTGAAACGCGGGTAGAGCGCCTTTTGGGATGCGTCGACGCGCTGGATGGATGCGGCGAGTTGACGTTCGGCCGCGACCAGATCCGGACGACGCCTGATGATGTCCGCCGGCAACCCCACTGGCGGCAGGGGCGGCGTGACCGGCAGTTTGGCGGCGCTGTCCACCCGTCCGTCAGGGTAACGTCCCAGCAGCACTTCCAACTGACGCCTGGCCCTGGCGAGCGTCTCGCGCCGCTGCTGAAGCAACCCCTCGGCCGAAGCGAGATTGGCCGCGGCCAGGTACTTGTCCGTTCGTGACGATATGCCCGCCTTGACGCGGTCGGAGGCCTGCCGGGCCGTTTCGCGGTAGGTCGCGACGGTTCGCTCGGTCAGGGCGATCTGCTGTCGGGCCTCCACGACGGTGACCCAGGCCTTGGCTGTCTGACCGGCGACGGACAACATCGCCGCGGCATAGTCGGCCTGGGTCGCCTGAAAGTTCGCCGCCGTCGCCCGCACGGCCGATCGCACCCGACCCCACACGTCCATCTCCCAACTGACGTCGAGCGACACGCCGAGGTTGCTGGTGCGAAGCGGCGTGACAGCGCCGCCCGGGCCGGCGTTGTTGGACCGCGACCGTGAGCTGCCGAAACCGCCATTGAGTTGGGGGTGGAAGTCGGCCCCGGCAATCCGGGATTCAGCCGCGGCGGTCTCGATACGCGCAGCGGCCGCTTTCAGATCGTGATTGCTGGCCAGCGCCTCGGCGATCGTATCGTTCAGTCCCTTGTCTTTGAAGCTCGCCCACCATTGATCTAGAATGGGCCGACCTTCGCCGCCGACGGCGACCCAGCCGCCGGGCGCCTTGAAGCCCAGATCTGTCGACAAGGCGCCTGGCGGCTTGACGTCGCAGCCAGCCGGACCGCCGAGAAGCGCCAGCCCGAGGACTGTCATTGAGAAAATATGTCGACACGGGGAAGGCCTCATGATTCGTCTCCAAGATTGCGGCGTATCTTCGCCAGGGTCTGCTGAAGCATCTTGAGTTCTGACCGCGACAAGCCCGCCGTCGCCCGCTTCTCCATCCGCTCTCCGCAGGCGATGATCTCGGACCACTTGCCCCGGACCTCGTCGGCGGCGCTGATGACCTTCTTGCGGCGGTCTTCCGGCGACGGATGGCGTTCGATCCATCCGTCCCGCTCCATCCGGTCGAGGATGCGCACCAGCGTGGGCGGCGCGACGTGCAGCAACTTCGCCAACTCGGCCTGGCATTGCCCGTCGGACAGCGCCAGACAAGCCAGCACCTGCACCTGACGAAACGTCACGCCCGTTCCGGCCAGTTCGTTGTTCATCGCCTGCTCGAAAATGTGGGTCGTGATCCCCACCCAGTAGCTGACGCTCTTGTCGAAGTCGTACTCGATCATCGCTTGCCTCGTTCGTGGTCCGCGCATTTATTGCTTGACTAACGATTAGTCTAGGCATAGACTTCATTGAGGTCAAGCGGATTTCCATCGACCGCGAAAAGGATCGTGCAATGGGCGTGCTGAACTGGGCGAACTCGAAAGTCAGGAAGATGACCTGGGTACAGATCGCCGTGATAGAACTGTGCGTGGCGGCCTTCGCCCTGCTGATCGCCAAGCTCTGGCCTGGCGTGCTGGGCCTGGAATGGTACTGGTACGCCGCCGTGGGCGGGCTGTCCTACGTCTACCTGATGGCGTTCATGCTGCGGCGATAGAAAACCTGAGTATTTTCACGCTGAGCACCTGGCGCGGTCGGCGATATCGTGCCAAGAGTACAAAGACGAAAGGATCGTGTCATGGGACTTTTCAAATGGGCCGAGTCGAGGATCAGGACCTTCACCATGTGGGACATGGCCATTATCAAGTTGTGTCTGATCGCGTTTGCGTTGATGGTCGCAAAACTGCTTCCGGACGTTCTGGCGCTGGATTGGTACTGGTACGCCCTGATCTTCGCCGTCACTTATGTTTGGATCATGGCTCGACTGCTGAGAAAGCAGGAGCAGTAGGCCCCGCCAAGACGGGCGTCATGGCGGCCTGAAGCAGGCCATTCGCGCGTGGCGGGTCGCCTGCATGACAATCAGCATACTGGTCTTGCCGGTGAACAGGTTTTTGAGGTCACCGAGTCTCTTGACTGTACGGTTTGATTGGGCCATGTACTTGTTCCGATTCAGTAGAACCCGGTCACGCTATGACGCATAATACTGTTCGACGAGTGTGGCTTTGTCCAGTACGCTCTGTTGGGCTTCGTAGCTTTGGCGGTCACTGCGGTACAGCACGCCTATGGGAATTTCCTGTCCCCATTGCATGGCCAGGCGCAGGGCGGCGTCGCGATCGGTCGAATCGTGGGCCGAATCGATTGGTTTCACGCGATCCTTGTACCACTTGAATGTGTTCACCTTGTTGAATGACACGCACGGCTGGAGAATATCCAGCAGTGCGAATCCCTCGTGTTCAATCGCCTCAACCATCATCTGCTGTAGGTGTTCGGGGTCGCCCGAGAAGCTGCGGGCGACAAACGAACAGTCCTCGATTATCGCTGTCGCCAGCGGATTCAGCGGCTGAAGGACAACCCCGTGAGTTTGGATTTTCGTTACGAGCCCCAGGTCGGATGTCGGTGAGGCCTGCCCCTTGGTCAGGCCGTATATCTGGTTGTTGTGTACGAACGCCTTCACGCCGATATTGCGTCGGAAGGCGTGGATGAGGTGGTTTCCGCCCTCGCCGTACATGTCGCCGTCTCCGCTGGTTATGATTACGTTCAGGGCGTGGTTGGCTGTTTTGATCCCGGTGGCCGCGGGCAGAGCCCGTCCGTGAAGACCGTTGAATACATTGTATTTCAACTCCGTATAGTGCGGGAGTTTCGCCGCCTGTCCGATACCGGAGACCAGGACGGTCTGTTTGGGATCGGCTCCGGCTTCCGCGAGCGCCGCGTCGATTGTCTTGAGGATTTGGAAATTCCCGCAGCCCGGGCACCATGCCGGAGAGGTGTCTGCTTCGGCTAGTTGATAGGCGGTCATTTGTCGAGCCTCCTGGCGATCTCCTCGCCGGTAAAGGGCAATCCGTCGTAACGACTCATCAGGTCGCACTGGCCGATTACGCCGGCCTGTCTGAGAATAGATGCGAACTGGCCTGTTGCGTTGCCTTCCACGCAGACGATGCGCTCCGGCGAGCCGATCGCCCGCCGCGCCGCTTCGATGTTCAGCGGGTGAGGTTGGGCGAAGTGCAGTGAAGCAACTGCCCCGCCTTGCTTGTTGATCAAGTCAACGGCCTCTCGTGCCGGGCCGTAGGCCGATCCCCAGCATATCAGCAGCGTCTCGGCGTCTTCGGGGCCGTAGCGTTCCGGCGCCAGGGCTTCAGCCAGCAGGCCGTCAAGTTTCCGCAGCCGTTTGTCGACCTGCTCGATACGAACGACCAGATCCTCGGTGAGGTGTCCGTCGGTTGTGTGTTCGTCTGAATCCGATACTATGGGCGCCGCGCCGCCCGGAATCGCCCGGGGGCTGATCCCGCTGTCGGTGAGGGCGTATCGAAGGTATCCCTCGCCCGCTTCGACGACGCATCGATCGATCGGTCGGTAACTGTTGTCCGCCTCCGGAAGATTCTTCTGCATGTCCACGAGGTATTGATCCACGAGGATGATCGCGGGCGTCTGGTGCTTGTGAGCCATTTCGATCGCATGTCTCGTCAGCAGATGGGCCTGTTCGATCGTGCCGGGGGCGATAACGATCCGGGCGAATTCTCCGTGGCCTCCGTTTACGGCGAATTTCAGGTCCTCCTGACCGGTGCGGGTCGGCAGGCCTGTCGCCGGCCCCGGTCTCTGTGCCAGTACGATAACCGCGGGAAGCTCCATTATCCCGGCCAGACTGAGCCCTTCGCACATCAGGGCGAACCCCCCGCCGCTGGTGGTCGTCATCGCCGGCGCACCGGCGTAGGCGGCGCCGCAGACCATGTTGATCGCCGCGATTTCGCTCTCGGCCTGCTCGACGACGATGCCGTACTCGTCGGCCGCGGCGGCCAGGACGGTGAACACGCCCGTTGACGGGCTCATGGGATAGGACGCCGCCAGTTTTATCCCACTGGCCGCCGCAGACATGCCGATCGCCTCGGCTCCGCTGATTACCCCGCAAGGCGCATCGGCGGGCGCGGGCGGCCGCAGGACGCCTCTATGCTGCTCGCCAATCAACTCGGCGCCCCGCCTGGCGCAGGACGCATTCTTTGCAGCAGTATCCGAATCTTTGCTGAATCGGTTTTCCAGGAAATCGCACAGCAAGTCGATATCGTATCCCAGCAATCCGAAGACGCACCCGGCCGCAACGGTATTGGACATTATGTCAGTTCCGCCGGCATCTTTCGCCACAGCGCTCAAGTCGATCCCGATCACCCCTTCGATCCGAGACCCGTCATGCACTACTACAGAGTTCTCGGTGACGTGCCCTTTAAGTGCGTCCAGTGCCGAATCAGTAAGGGCTACGAGCAAATCGGCTCGTTGTCGTCCGGCGAAGAGCGGCTCGTCGGCGATGCGTATGTCGAACCAGTTCAATCCTCCGCGAATCCGAGACATGTAGCTCTTGGTCGACAGCACGTACAGGCCTGTCTGAGCCAGCGCTCCGACCAGCACATTGCCTGTGGTAAGAACGCCCTGTCCGGCTTCCCCTGCGATTCGTATATTGAGATCCATTGGGCGAACTCCTTGAGTCAAAGATACTAAGACCAAATTTGACAGACGACCTGCCGCCGAGACCGTCTTTAGGCTTTGCATGTCAGTATCCCTTCATATCGAGGGATTGTCAACGACTCCCTGAGTCCGATTGCCCGAGGGCGGGGATTACCGCATAATGCGGCGGAACGCGCGTAGTTAATATGTCGAGACCGCGATGATGGTGAAATCGGCGCCGGGCCGGGTAATTCCTGGGCTTGACGCCGTCGGGTTACGAGTCCGGCCAAAGCAGCGACCGCAAGGGTCGCATAACGCATCAGGGTCTGTCTCGGATTCGCAAAGTCCTCCGCCGGGCGGTCTGGTCTCGACTTCGGGTCGAGGCGTCGGAGCGTGAGGCTTGCGATCGTCTGGTTGCTCGCAATCCCCGCAACAAGAAGGTGGCGGCGGTCGCTCGAATGCGAGTGTTGGCGATACGAATGCGGCACGACGGGCTGGCGGCCCAGGAGGCTATGGAGGCGGCCTCTGGGGATGCTGCCTGATAATGAACTTATAACGTGACGAGGTCACGAGAATGTTTGATCGTTTGTTAATTACGGGACGAGACCGTTGCGCCCTGGGTTAACTGCCCGACTGAAAGATTGATCCGTCCCAAGCGTACAGATAAAGTGATCTCCGCAACAGGTTATGCGGACGATCGGACAGCAGGCTGCACGATTAGCATTCAGATGTGAAAAAGAAAACTCGGCTGTTCGAGTAGAGGCTTGACGTCCGGCTACATAGCAGGGCGAAATTCGCCATACATCATATGTGTTGCGTCCTTCAGGGCTTGGTTTCTAATGTACATGTCTACCCAGAGCGGCTCCCCTGACGATCAATACCTGCGCCTCGCAACTTCTGGTGCGACGCGTTTTGTCGTGAGGTCATGACGTCGAGCCCGCTTCAGCGGGCTTTTTGCCCGGTCGAAGGCCGGAATAGGCCCGGGCTTTTAGCCCGGGTTCTGCGGATGCAAATCTCGTTTTTGTCCTTCAGCCTGCTTCAGCGGGCTTACCGTCACCGCGACGGCTTTAGCCCCTGACGTTCAATAGCCGACGCGACGAAGGTATCCCGCCAAGCCCAATGGCTAAAGCCGCCAGCCACATCGGTAAGCCCGCTAAAACCGGGCTAATACAAGAAGATAGAGAATTGTGCGGCCACTGAACCCGGGCTGAAAAGCCCGGGCCTATTCCCGCCTGCGGCGGGGCGAAAGCCCACTGAAGCGGGCTCCAAAGGCTTGATTTGACCATGATCCGCTTAATGCCAGGAGATGTGGATGGAGGTCAGCCGCTTCGCGTTGAACGCCACTCGCTCCACGCGCAGCGGCCGAAGGGAAAACTGAAGAAACCGACAGCGATAGACAAGGCGGTCGCAGGGAACCCCAGGTTCCGTTTAGGATGCGCCATTTGCTATTTCAAGGGCTGTTGTAAATTACGAAGAAGCCGAAGGCGAAGGCCGCGAGTCTCGTCCTGACCTCGATAAGAAATAGCCCTTGCCGCTCCCGCAGCAGACCTGAGCAATAGAGATCATACCGCAAGATTCGGATATCTCCAAGGTTATTCGCAGATTATGTCACGCCAAACTCCTGACCTGATAAGAAGTAAGGTGATTACCCTACATCCAATCAGTCGTCTCGGAGTCGTCTTGGGGATCGGCCCTTGAAATAGAAAATAGTGATTTCGGCTGAGATGTCGGTTTCGTAATTTGCCGTCATGGCCGGACCGTTCGCCGCCGGCCCTTGCTGCCAAGATTTCAGAGCCAGAAAAGGGCGGCGCAAAAGGAGGATGTCTCTGTGCATCCTAATCGCAGTTGTGTCGCCCTTTTCGGGCTCTGGATTATAGAACATTCATTCCGGGCCCTCCCGGACCCGGTCAAGGTCGTCTCTGGCCTTCGGCCCTTATGCGGCTCGCCGGGTCGCGGTTTGGCCTGCTGCGTTGACAACTACTCATCAAGCGGATGCCTGATGATCTACGAATCATCGAAGCCGGCGGGGTCGGTGTTGTTTTCCAGTTCGATTGTGTAGATGTCGTCGCCGTTGACGTCGGAATTCTCAACGCTGCTCTTCCGGTTCACCGCGCTGCTTAACACTTCATACTCCCTTGTTCTCGGATTGGGAATTGCATTGTCATTGCTGTCTTGGCTTCGCACAATAGTATATGTCGCAGGAACACTGGTCTGCTGACGGGAAAAGTGTGCGGGCACTTACGCTTCGCTCCAGAGCCGGTCCCCTTTTCCCCGGCACTGTCCGTTTCACCGGACCTGCTGAACATGTGTGCACGATGGTGTGCGAGAAGTCTGTTGGGCTATGGCCCAAAGTCGAACGTTTTCTGAATTCAGTCGGTCTCAGGGAGTCGGCACATGGAATGCGAGAAAAAGGGCGTTAATCGTCGCAACTTCGTCAAGGCGGCCGCCGCAACTCCGCTGGTCTTCAGCATTGTTCCCGGCGGCGTGCTGTCCGGCGGGCGGGCCAAGGCTCCCAGCGAGAAACTGAACCTCGCGTGCATCGGGATGGGCTGCCAGGGCCAGCGAATGCTCCACGTCCTGCTCAAACGCACCGATGTCCGCGTCACGGCGGTCTGCGATCCGAACACCGAGACCAGCGATTACCTCGGCTGGGGGCGCGGCGACGCGACGACCGGCATGGCGGGCGGTCGGGCCGTCGGAAAGCGGATTGTCGATGCGGCCTATCGCCGAGCAAAAGGGTCCGGACCCCGAAAGGGCAGCAGCGCATACGCCGATTTTCGCGAAATGCTCGAGAAGGAAAAGGACCTCGACGCGGTCCAGATCATAACCCCGGACCACACTCACGCCACTATCGCCGTCGCGGCGATGAAAGCAGGCAAGCACGTTGCGATGCACAAGCCGATCGCCAATCGCATGTACGAAACTCGCCTGACGGTCGAGACCGCCGGCAAGACCGGCCTGTCGACCCACCTTCACGCCTGGCGGGAGTCGGCGGATGTGCACCGAATCCGCCACTGGATCGACCGGGGCGTCATCGGTCCGGTCCGGCAGCTCCACCGCTGGACGAACAGACCGATCTGGCCGCAGGGCATGGCGACGCTGCCGACCAATACGCCGCCCGTTCCCAAAGGTTTCGACTGGGATCTCTGGCTGGGACCCGTTCCGCACCGCCCGTATTCGCCGGACTACACCCACGCGGTCTATCGCGGCTGGTGCGAATTCGGGGCCGGACCGATGGCCGACATGGGACTCTACGGTTTCTGGATGGACTGGCGGATCCTGGGCCTCGGAGCCCCGACCAGCGCCGAGGGGTGCGCCAGCTTCACCTGTGCGGTGCGCGGTTTCCGCTGCGGGAGCGTAAGGAACGACGTATCGTTCCCGCACGCTTCGACGGTGAGGCTCAGTTTCCCCGCCGGCGGGGGCAAATCGACGGTCCGCGACGTGTTCTGGTACGATGGAGGAATGCGCCCCCCGACGCCGGATGTTCTGAGCGCATCGGGAAGGCAGCTCCCCGGAGAGGGCGTACTGTTTGTCGGCGACAAAGGATGCATTCTCGCCAGCTTCATGAACCGAGGGCCGCAAGTTTACCTGTACAAGTCTCCCGGCCGCCAGGCCGCCGCGCCGAATGCGCCGGATGTTAAGACAGTTTCGCTGTCCGACGAATGGATCGGCGATTTCCGCGCGGGCAGGCAGTCGCGCGGGAGCTTCCGGAACGCCCGGAACGTGGCCGAAGCGATATGCCTGGGCAACGCAGCGATCCGCACTAATGGGCGGATCGAATGGGACCAGGCCAAAATGCGGATAACCAACAACTCGTCAGCCAACAAGTACTTCCGCCGTGCAGAGTACCGCAGGGGATGGGAGTTGTAACGCGGCGGAATCGGCGTCAGTTACACAACAATAAAACCGTGAAAGGAGAGTGTCCGAATGCGTGAAATGTCAGCAGGAGTGAAATGGCGATGCTGGGTGAGCGTGGCGATCCTGTTAGTCGCCGCGGCTCTGGTCGCACAAGTCGCCTCGGCGGAAAAGAAGGCCGCTGCGAAGTTCGAATGGAGAAAGACCGACACGACTGTTGCGCTGCTCAACGGCGGCAAGGTCGTCTGGGAGCACCGCCACGACAAGGCTCCGGGCAAACCGCACATGAAGGTCTGCCTCGTCGACGGCGTCGAGCTTACCCGTCCCTGGCCGAAGCCCGAGGGCTACAAGGGGTACGACCATACCTGGCACAAGGCGATGTGGTGGTCCTGGAAGTTCATCAACAAGGTCAACTTCTGGGAGCACAACCACAAGTGCACATTCCCCACGAAAGTCGACGTCAAGACCGCCGAAGATCACTCAGCGAAGATCGCGATGGACATCAACTACCAACTGCCCGGGAAGGAGCCGGTGGTGACGGAGAAACGCATTATCTCCGTAAGCGCCCCCGGCCCTGACGGACGGTACACGATCGACTGGACAGCCGTCTTCACCGCCGGCGCCGAGGACGTGACCTTCGGCAAGAACTGGTACGGCGGAATGGCCCTCAGGATGGCCAAGAGGACATCGAAGTGGGTATTCCGCGACAGCGAGGGTCGACAGGGCCAGAAAGGCTGTTCGCGCAAGCGGTCGAAATGGGTCGATTTCAGCGGAGACCTTCCAGGCGGCAAGAAAGCGGGCCTGGCGGTTTTGGTCCACCGCGACAACCCCCGCCAGCCGCCGCCGTGGTGCGTGATCCAGGGCATGCCTTACTTCAACCCGGCGTTTACCGGGGCCGAAGACTACACCCTGCCGGCCGGCAAGAAGCTGACCCTCCGATACAGAATGCTGATCCACCCCGGCATCCTCACACGCCGGCAGGTCGAAGCCGAATGGAAAACCTTCTGCAGCAAACCGCCGCCGAAAGACGGGTGATTTTTGCAGGGCTGATCCCGGCTGCCGATGATTGCCCCGAGGTCGGGAGGATGAACGACGGTGCGTTCGATAGTTTTTTCCAGGGATGGATGCAGCGGCGAACCCTGCATGGACGGCTCAAGATTGACTTGTGCTAACGTAGTGTCGATGCGCGGTGTTTTTGTCGCTCGCTCAGGCCCGCAAGGGCCGGCGCGACAGTAGCCGGGTCCCGGGAGGGCCCGGTCAGCATCCCCACATATCCGGAGCCCGAAAAGGGCGACAGTGTTGTTGGCCTGCGAACCCGCTATTCTGTCGCCCTTTTCGGGCTCTGTTCTCATAGACCACGAATTCCGGACCCTTCCGGGCCCCGGCTACTGTCGCGCCGGCCCTGCGGGCCTGAACAACGACTAACGGCGCCCGATCGATGTGTTCTAACTCGTCAGGCCGCCTGTCGTGCTTGTCTCCTTTCCACTATTCATATCTCTACTCTGTAGCCCGGTAGACCGAGTTCTATCGTAGAGAGAAAGCGTATTCCTGCTCGGCGGCCGGGCCGACGGATGCAACAGCCTGGCGTCCGGCGGGTGGGGCTTGTCCTCTATTTGCGATTTGAGC
>Ga0180435_10003193_pt1 | contig 16505 bp, 8 predicted proteins | sample SS_ome_3_FD_132467 | JGI IMG/M metagenome (GOLD analysis project Ga0180435, IMG submission 132467) | Hypersaline lake sediment archaeal communities from the Salton Sea, California, USA - SS_3_S_1 metaG | ecosystem: Environmental > Aquatic > Non-marine Saline and Alkaline > Hypersaline > Sediment...
AGTCCCAGGCTCAACTCGGGAACATAAGTAACAATCATCAGTCCTGCAAATAGTATAATTAAAAATGGTATGGACGCCCTGTAAAGAGTAGTCACTGATTTATTAAACCTGAAGCAGGAGATAAAAAGGTTCATTCCCACCGGCGGAGTTGAATAACCGATTTCAAGGTTGGTTAGAAAAATGATGCCGAGGTGAACCGGGTTCACATTATAGCTTATGGCTATCGGCAGAATAAGAGGAACCACGACCAGCAGCGCGGAATAAATATCCAGAACGCATCCGACAATCAGCAGGAATACGTTTAGAACAATTAAAAATACAAACCTTGAAGATATGTAATTTTCCATAACATTAAGAATCGTCATGGGAACGCGCGCATCAATGATATAGTTCGTCAAACCATAGGCCGACCCGAGAATGACCAGGATGCCTCCGACCAGGACCATGCTTCTGACCATAATGTCGGGTATTTTCGATATTCGGATATCCCTGTATATAAAAACTTCAATAATCAGGGCGTAGACGATGGTTATGGTCGCCACTTCGCCCAAGGTTACAAAGCCGCCGTAAATACCGACAATTATGATAAATGGAATCAGCAGCTCCCACTTTGCTTCGTAGGTGGCCTTTAACACATCCTTGAAATAAAAGCGGCTTTTTACAACATCCTTTTTCTTTGCCGTCGTTAAACTGTAAACCGACAACAGTAAAATCAGAAGAATGCCCGGTATCAGTCCCGCAGCGAAAAGCTGGTTTATGCTGGTTTCGGACACGACACCGTAAAGAATAATGGGAAGGCTGGGGGGAAACAGCAGTCCCAGGCTTCCTGAAGACGTAATCAGCCCCAGGGAAAATTTTTCCGGATATTTTTCTTTTAAAAGCGCCGGATAAAGTAACCCTCCGAGGGCAATGATGGTGACCCCGGAAGCCCCTGTAAACGCGGTAAAAAAAGCGCACACCGCGAGGGATACAATGGCCAGTCCGCCGGGCAGCCATCCCAGAACCGCCCGTGAAAAATTGACGATTCGAACGGATGTTTTACTCTCGGCGAGAATATAACCGGCAAATGTAAACAGCGGGATGGTATATAGAAGCGGCGTGTTTGAAAATTTATTGTATATATCGACAATAATAACGGCAATCGGTATATCCGCCAGGTAAAACCCCAGCATCGCAAAGGATGAAATGACGATAAACACCGGAGCACCCAGTATTGCCATTACAGTGATAAGCGCAACAATAAACAGAGTCAAGTATTGTTCCCTTTCAGCAGTAAGGAAATATTGTCAACCAGCTGCATGATAAACCTAAGTGCAATAATGAAGAAACCCGCGGGTATGATCAACTCCATAATCCATACCGGAATCTGAAGAAACGGCATGACTTCTCCTGCCTCATACTCAATGGAAACAAATGAATAGGCGGCGTACACAAGACCTATGCATACGGTAATGGAAAAAACGTCCACAAAAATTTGAGCAATTGCTCTTGCTTTGGGTGGAAGCACTTTAGACGCGATGTCTATCCGTATATGACTTTTCTCTCTCGTTGCCAATCCTGCGCCCAGAAAACCGACCCATAGCACAAGATGTTTTACCAGGGAGTCACTGCCGACAATCCCGCTGTTGTAAAAATTGCGCAAAATAATCTGGATAAGAACAAGCACCACCATTCCGCCCAGGCAGACCGCTACGGCAAGCTTTTCAATTTCTGCCAGCATACCGGCTATTTTTTGCCACCAGGTTTTTAAATAATTGATTCCGGCCATTCTATTCGGGATTGTTTTTATATGTTCACTTAAAAGTACTCGTCCACCTCTGCCAACAACTCTTTTGCTTTGACCCGTGCAATCTCATTGGCAAGGTTTCTTTCCGGCAGAAGATTGGGGGGTGCGTTGATCACTTTATTCAGCGTTTCAACAAAAAGTTCCCTGTCCTGTATTTGCACCGCGTAATATCTCGCATATAAGAGATAAAACACCAGGTATTTTGACTCCGACAGTTCAAATGCCTTATCAAAATGGTATTTCGCCTTTACAGGCTTTCCACCGAGGGTAACGGATCGTGCCGCATAATAGGAGCCGAATCCGGCATGGATACTGCCATACATAAACGTCTCATCCAATTCCAAAACCCGCTCCATCATGGCCTCCACTTTCGGTAAATCCATGAGAGCCTCCGGATCGGTCATACTTAATGCAATCCACTGCAGCCATGAACTTGACGCAAAAAACAATGCGGGCACATCCTCTTTTCCAAGGCTGTCGAGGGAAGCGATATAGTCATCCAGCGACTTATCAAATGCCTCCCGGAAGTCGTCATTTTGTTTCAACACGCGCAAGGCATAGTCCCTTGCTTTTTCATTAAGCATTCGCTTCCTGTTTTTGTCTTTTACAAATGCAAATGCATAACCGGCATTTGCTTCCGCCCCCCGCAACAGGAGATCGCGATTGTCCGGTGATATTTCAATAAACCCGTCAAGTTGTACAAGGCTGGCAGGCATGGCATCCTTTAACAATTCAATATCCGAATTTTTATTGGCCGCAATTTTCATCTTATCCATCATCGGTTTCATATTATCCACCATCATCTTTGTTCTCGTGGCGGCGGTACATCCCCAAAGTGATGAGATACAGAAGATGAATAAGCATGCGGCAAGCAATCTTTGTCCTGGAATTCGGAACCTTTTCATGGAATTATCTCCTTCTTTGCAAGTCACAACTGAAAATTAACCACGATCATCATGCAACCCATCTATTCCGGTACTGCTCTTATCTAACAGCGGTTTTCACGTTCGTCAAGTTTGTTCTTTCCGGTTAAAGCGTCACCGGAAAGAATGCTCTCCCCACAACGAGTCAAAGAGTCCGGATGTCCGTTCGATTCTATTCGCAACACCCCGCATAAAAACAGTGTCATCCGATAAAATGACAACCTGTGATTTTGCCCGCGTTATAGCGGTATAAATCATTTCCCTTGTTAAAATGGGCATCTCTCTGTCAGGAAGGACAATAAGGACCCGCTCGTATTCGGATCCCTGGCTTTTGTGGATTGTAATCGCATATGCCGTCTCATACGAGGACAGTCGGTTGGGGTGAATTTTCCTCATCCCGTCTCCACTGTTAAAGAATACATAAATGGATTGTTTGTCATCCGGACCGTATGGTTCAGGATCTTTTAACGCAATGCCCGTGTCACCGTTAAAAAGCCGCAAATTATAATCATTCCCCGTTATGATGACAGGTCTTCCATGATACCACTCACCGTCGGCCCGAATCAGTCCCCTCTCGTCCAGAATGCGCTCGATAGACGAGTTCAGCGACAACACACCATAAGGGCCCTCCCGCAAGGCACAGAGGACCCTGAATTCTTCAAAGGCTTTGAGGGCGTCTTCCGGTCGTTCCTCACGAATGTAAGATCGATATCCATGGACGATCAAATCTGAAACAGCGGCTTTTATCCCGCCGGCCCCGGGAAGTCTTTTTATCCGGATATCATCATACCCGTGATCATGCAGGAGAGAAAGCGATTGATCGCCTTTTCCTTCCTTAACGCTTTTAGATAAAGCGGATATACCGCTCCCCTCTTCGAACCTGTAGCTCTTTTCCAGTTGGACAATAACGTCACGGGTATTGTTCACCGGCGAATCATGGCCGCCGTCCCCATGGTCAGCTCTATTCATTTCATCCGAATCAGCAGGGCCGCAGATGTCCCTAAAAACAGACCCCGCTTCAACAGAAGCCAGTTGATGACGGTCGCCTATTAATATAAGTTTTGTATCATCACGCAGGGCTTCGAGCAGTTTTGCCATTAATGATATATCTATCATTGATGCCTCATCAACGACAACAACATCAGCCGGAAGCCGGTTCTTGTTGTTATACCTTCCATGCGGCGTATGGGGAGATATCCCCAGCATTCGGTGAATCGTATATGCCCTGTCGGGGAGCCATTCTTCCGAAGACCCTGAGCCGGTATCTTTATCAATGGCTCTGCAAACGGATTCCCGGAGCCGTGCTGCGGACTTCCCGGTAGGTGCGGCAAGGCATATGGAAAGACGCTCCTTTCCGGAAAGATCCAGCAACAGGGACAGAATGCCCGCAACAGTTGTTGTCTTCCCTGTTCCCGGCCCTCCCGAAATAATGCAGAGCTGCTTATGGACTGAAACAGCGGCTGCCTTTCGCTGAAAGTTTATGTCATCAAATGTTCCTCCCTGGGGAAACAGGCGGTTCAGTCCTTCTGCCAATCTTTTATCATCAGGGGCCGGCAGTACACGTCTGCTTGTGTTGAGGATATACTGGACAATGGCTTCCTGGTAAGCATAATAACGGCTCAGGTAGAGCCGCGAAGACGGGTCAAGAATAAGGGGCTTAAAATCTCCCGGTGTGCCGACAACAGGACTCTGTTTTAATATGGACACCCAATTTTCAGGCTCGGGAAAAGACATTTGGAAATGCTGCTCCCACTCTTTTTTCGTTTCTTTTTTAATCCGGGACAAATCAAGGCATACGTGACCTTTGTTTCTGTAGCTGCTGACGAGAACCGCCGCCGCAAAAACCATTGGGTTTTCTTCGTGGTCAAGAGATTGCATCAAGCCGCCGAAATGAACATCCAATTCACTGAACAGCCCTTTTTCTACCAGCTCATATCGCCTGTTATGGTTCATGGTTGCTTATTCTCAAAATACCCGCAGAGCCTGTCAATTAACTTCTTGCCCGGCCTGTCAAAAAATACGCCGCAGTTGTCCTTCATGTCTACTGATATTCCGCGGAGAAACAAATAGTAAACGCCGCCGAAATCGTTTTCATATCTATAACGGGGCATCCTCAACGAAAGGTATTTGTGAAGCGCCACCGTATATATATGGTACTGTAGAAAGTAAAACCTGTTGATCATCTCTTTTGACAGTTCGGCATGGCCATAGTCATTCCGGTGATATCCTAAAAAGTTTGATTTCCAGTCCGCAATATAGAATCTGCCGTTGCGCTGAAACACGAGGTCGATGAATCCTTTCATGTAGCCGCATATCTCCCGTCTGCTCAATGTTTTTATCCTGCCGGAAACGGCTTCAAATAGACCTTGTGAATACGCCTCTGAAAACATGTTTCCCAGTTCCATGGGCATCATGTCGTGCACCGGATAATAGAATTCAACCTCATGCAGTCTATCCTTTTCAGTAATCGAGCTAAGTGAGAACTCGTTGCCGTCTCCACTGAGAGGCACGGACAAAACATGACGCACCATATTTTTTATGGTGTCGTTCCATTCCGATTCAAATCCATAATTGATGAGCGTATCCTCAACAATGGCGGCCGTTTCATCAGAATCCGGCTTTGTAAAATCTATGGTCTCAAATATTTCATGAAGGCATGTTCCGGCTTTTGCCCCTTTCGGGAAAAGAAATATTGAATCCCTGTAGCCGCCGTCTTCAAATTGACGGTCCGGATACCCTCCACCGGCTGAGCTGTCGTCTTTTAACGGTTCATCGTGGTCCGCGGGATCATCCCGATATATGCTATGGGCAATGGAAGAAAAGCTGGACACACGCCACCTGTTATCTATTTTCCCATTAAACTTCCGGGCTGAAAGTTCAACACCACCGACGGACATGGACGCATAGGGCCTGCCGCTTTTCTTTGGAAGCCCGGAAACAACTATCGTTCCCGACGATGCCTCACTCAGACGATCAAGATCCTTCGACAATCCGACTTCATCAAGGGACCTGTATCTCTCCGCTGTCTTCCGTGCTATATCGCCTTGAATGTTGTCCGGCTGATGAAGCAGGTAGGCAAGAGCGGAGGTTTCCGCATTTTTCAATCGGCCCCATGCCAAATAGCATCGATTTTTGGCACGGGTAAGAGCGACGTAGGCAAGTCTCATATTCTCGGCGAGCAGTTCCTTTTCCGTGTCGGCCCGGCTTTGATCCATTTGACTGGAGCCAAGATCCAGAGTCAAAATTTTACCATGCACATCATCATGAAAAAGAACCGGGGTATTTTTTCTCAGTTTTGAGCTTCCGTAGAGAAAAGGACAAAACACTACTGGAAATTCCAATCCCTTGCTTTTATGTATGGTGACAATTTTTACGGCATTTTCATCACTTTCAAGCCTGAGTTGTTCTTCTCTCTCTGTGGTAACAAGTGGATTCAATTGCCGCTGAAACCATTTTAAGAGATCGTCTGCATCAAACCGCAATTCAACGCTTCTTTTCTGAAGTATCTCGGCAAGATGCAGTATATTGGTTATCCTCCGTTCACCATCGAAAAATTCGATGAGCCGTTTCATCACATGTTCTTTTCTCAACAGCACCCTGAACATCTTCATGAAGCCATGGCTATACCATATACTTCTGCAATTTAGAAATATTTCCCGATGCTGTTCTATACCATCATTGGATTCATCACCCGTTAAGAGGTCATTCGATGTAACGCCGATCATTTCTGTTGCCAGCGCTGCTTTCAGCGCCGGGTCCTTGTCCGGACGAAGAATTCCGGCCAGTACAATTGCCATTTCTTTTGCTTCTTTTGATTCGAAAACATTCCCGCTGCCATAAACCACCCCTGGAATGCCCAGCCTGTTTAAAGACTCTTTGACCAGCCCGGCTTCGCGATTTGTTCTCACAAGCACGGCCGAATCTCCGGATTTGAACGGACGGCCGCCAAGCCGGATATTGCCGTTATCGGACAGGTTGAGAAGCCTCAATATCTCGCCGGCAACGCCATCCGCAATGGCCCGGTCCGCAGACGGAACGCTGTTGAATGTATTGTTAAGGTCGCCGGTTTTGTTATCCATCCGCCAGATGACAAACGGCGTTTTCTCCTCCCCTGATATGAAAAGCTCTTCCCGCTCTAAGGGCGGATGTGGGGAGTTGATCGTCTCAAAACCAATATTTTCATAAATAAACGGCATAGACGCCCTGGAAAATATCGTGTTTACGGCGGTAATGAATAAATGCTCGGATCTGTAGTTCTCCTTCAGTGTAAACATATTCTGAGCGTTTTTTGCAGCCTCCATATACGTGAAAATATCTGCGCCCCTGAATCCATAAATGGCCTGTTTTGGATCGCCGATGAGAAACAGAATGCCGTCATCGGAGCCAAAGATGGTTTGAAAGATGGAATACTGCACCGGATCCGTATCCTGGAATTCATCAATCAGAGCGGCTTTGTAGTTCCTCCTGATGGCGTCCGCAAGCAGTCTGCCCTTTTCTCCCTTTAAAGCGCTATGTACGTCCAACAAGAGATCATCAAAGGAACGAATGTTTTCCCTTTGTTTTTTTTCTGCGGTTTTCGTTCGGACATAGCCGATGGCATTTTTTTTAAACTCGATCACTATACTGTCATATATTTTCTCGAGATCCACGCTGTGGGTCCAGAGCGTTTCACACACGTCGAAAAAATGATGATCGGGGGCCATGTGATCTTTTTTAATGGATTCCGCAATCGCGCCGGAAGTGAATTTATAAAAGCCTTTAAACAGCGGCGGACCCGGCAGGGGGCGGGAGGCGGCAGCCAATTTCGACATCAGCCGGTCCATCTCCGCAATCAGGTTTTTTACGCTGTCTTTCCGGTATTTAGTACGGTTTAAACTATCCGAGTTCATAAGGATATGACCCACCTCGTCTTTAGACGAGTGCCATTCATCAAGGGTGCGAAGAAAAGACGCCTGGTAGTCGTTTTCCACTTTTTCGAGATCGTTCATATCCGTTGTCTCAGGAATTATTTTTAGCTGCGGACGAAAAAGGCAGGACCCGATGGATGACAGAAGTGTTTCCGGGGTTATCTTTTTTCTGGTCAGATAGTGGAGAAATAAAGAGGAAGAATGATGAATTCGCGTTCTCCAAAAATCATAAACCGCATCGGTTTCCAGGTCGAGTTGATTTTCAATGAGCTCGGTATCAAAAAGGCTCCCGCTCTCAAATGCATTTTCATAAAGGGTCCGCATGCAGAAACCGTGGATGGTGAATATGGATGCCTGGTCAAAACACCTGATGGCATCATTGATTCGATAATAGGCATCCGGCAGATGCTGATATTTCCCGACCAGTTGATTGATGAAAAGATCGCTGGAGGCTCCGTTCAGAAATGCATCCCTTGCATCAAGCAGCCTGCATCTTATCCTCTCTTTCAATTCTGCGGTGGCGGCCTCTGTATAGGTAACGACAAGTATCCGGTCCAGCGCAAGGTTTTTTTCAATGATCAGACGCAAAAACAGCCCGGTAATTGTATAGGTTTTTCCGGTGCCGGCACTGGCCTCAATCAGGTTCACGCCCTCTAGAGGTGTATGTGTAAGGTCAAATGTATCCATCGTAATAAAAGTTAGTGTCTGCCTTTTACAATCGCATATTGACCAGTAATGGAGTGAAAATATCCATCGCTGTCGGTTCGAAGTCCCCTGCAAACGGGTCCAGTCCGCGAAAACAAAGTTCGTAGTATGGGTTGTCCGATTCACCCGGACTGTAATCACTTCCATCCCATTTTTTGATGGCGCCCTGAAGTGCCTCTTTCCGTGTCTTGTTTCCCGTTGCCACCTGTTTTGCAAAGTGCATTGAGGTCTCGGGAAAGAAGTGAAGGGGCGACTCCAGCCCCTTTTTGTAGTGTTCAATGAGGCGACCCAATATATCGAAACATGTTTCTTCAGGACGGGCTTCTATGACCGAAATATTTCCCGCGCCGTCTCTGCCCACAAAAATCGAAGCATAAGGGCCGGTGCTGCCGTCATCGATACAATTTATTGCGAGATGAGATATCCACAACCTCAACAGATCCTTCGCCTTAATCGTTGCATTTCGATACATGACTGTCCTGCTTCCGTCAAACCCCTCTATTCCGCCGGTTAATCGAATACCGTTTATGGGCATATCTATGATGGCAGGGTCGGCCGGTTTGTCTTTTAAAAAGGACAACACGTGTTCAGCAAAGTCCGTCGCTTCTCTCACCATGTTGTTAAATACGATTTTCCCGACTTTCCCATGGGGCAGGCGGCCTGCCGCACGAAAAACATCAATCACATCCATCGGCCGGCGCTGGTCAAGAACTGCGTCAATCAGTTCCTTTTCCATAAAATATTTGTCCAGCGGATCAAGCCTGAAGACTTCCCTTTCCTCCAGGAGAGACGGCGTCTTATCAAAATAAAACCCAAGACGATGGTTTATAAAATATTCCGATGGGTTTGAAAAAAAGCGCATAAAGTCTTCCAGATCAACCTCCTGCAAGACCTCGTGACATATGTTTTCCCGGATTCCGCCCTTATGGTTTACGTCAGATTGCGGGATAAAACGGGGGGAGGTTTTTTCCTTGCCCGTCAAATCCTCTGAAACCTTCTTATTCTCTTCCGAATAGCTGAACAGTTCCCCTCCGCTGTTGAAATAATCGGAATTAAATGCCTGAAGCCGGTGGGTCTTTACCAGGTGGTGTCTTATGGGGGCGTCTTTGGTTTCATAGTTCTCATCAATATACTCCATAAGCCCGCTGACAGGCACAGCAGGGGGAATGGTTGAATTATCGATCCGGCTCTGTCCAACATAGCTGATATACAACACCTGCCTTGCAGACAAGATTGACTCCAGAAATAGATACCGGTCATCATTTCTCCGTGACCTGTCACCTTTTCGGGGGGTTTTTGCGATCAGATCAAAACCGGGCGAGCGTGTCTGTCTGGGATACGCGTCATTGTTTATTCCGATGAGACAAATCACCTTGAATGGAATACTCCTCATGGGCACCATCGCGCAGAACGTCACGCCACCCTCCAAAAACCCGAAGCCGAACCCCTGTTTACCGAAAAGGTTTGCCAAGTGCTGCCGGATGATGTCCAAGCCGACGTTTTCTCCGACACCGGCGGCAAGCGACACCTCTTTCAGCCCGTCTAGTGCCCGCCTGATCATTTGAAAATCTTTTTCGAGATGGGGTTCCGGCAAAAAAAACTCATCAAGGATCACGTTGAGCAGGGCGGTCCATTCGACGGCCGGTCGAGGTTTCTCAAGCATTAAAGCGACATCAAACAATTTTTCAGCAAAATGGACAAACCGACCCATGATCAGAGAAACCTCTCCCTCCAGTTCATCATAAGGGTAGATTCCCAGAAATGTTTTTTCCCGGCGACTTTTCATGGCGTAGCCCAACAAAAGTTGTCTCAGACCAAACCGCCACGTATTTTCATCAAGTTCCGGCAGAGTCATTGTGCCGCGATGCCCCGCATCAATGCCCCATTTTATCCCGGTATCCGTCACCCATTTCTCAATCAACGCCATGTCGTTTTTATTGAAATCGAACCTGGACCTCACAGGAGAAATTTCGAGAAACGATAATACTTGCGATATGCCAAACCTTGATCCGCAAAAGCCCAACAATGAATTGAATGCCCTGATCACCGGGCTTTCATTTAAAACCGTCCTGTCGGCAATGCTGTATGGAATTCGTTTCTCTTCATCTTCAGGCACATCAAACACGGCCTGAATAAATGGCGTATAATTTTCTATGTCCGGTGTCATCACAAGGATGTCACCCGGGATTAATGACGGGTCGTTATTGAATAAATCAAGCAGATGATCATAAAGTATTTCCACCTCTCTCATGGGGCTGTGACATGAATGTATCATTACGGAATGGTCTTCGTTGGATATTGTTTTTTTTTGGCCCCGGTCGCGTCGATCGGCAAGATTCAGAATATCGGACTGAATGCATGAAAGAAGGCCGGATTCACCGGGCTCCTCAAAAAACTCCTGTGTTTCGCACTCAACGTCCTGAATCAGATCAAAGAAATCCCGCCCGAGGACACCCAGGTCAGACAGCAATCTGTTGCCGGCCTCAAGGTGCAGAAGGCTGCGATACTCTGATGCCGCCCCTTTCTTCTCCGAAACTTTTTTTTTCTCCTTTTCTGACAGAATATCCCCCCAGTATTCCCGGCATGGGTTAAGTAAATATAAGTATACGTCCGAGGTTGCTGAGAGCGCATCGAGAACACTCATATGAAATTGTGGAAGGGCGGATATGCCGAACACTGAAATTCGATCCGGAAACTCAAAGGCGCCCTTCTGCGACTTCCGAAGTGTTCCGATAAACTGGTTTAATAAATGTGCCTTATGATACGCGCCCCTTTTCTCTTTTGCTTCATCAACCAATTGCCGCCACAGTTCCGCCTGCCAGGATTCGTCTTCTCCTCTTTCCCATCTATGGATCATTTCGGGTCTGAACACGAGATACTGGTCATAGACGTCTGCTATTTTTGATGCGAGCTGATAATATTTTCTGTCCCACAGGCTGTCTCCAAGATAGTACCTGATCTCCTCGAAGGACGGATTGTCAAGGCAGGCCGGTAAACGTCTCATGATTCGCCATGTCAAGACCTCCGGACTGAAATCAGACCTGTCTTCGTCGGTCATAACAACCCGCCCCATCATGTCCTGGATAAACGTATTTGGATATAAAAACCGGTTGTTTGCACTTACGCCCAGGTGTTTGGCGATTTCCATGGACACCCAACGTTCCATGCCATTGCTCTGAACGACAAAGAGATCCTGCTGTAACGGCGGCAGAGGGGACGCCTTTAACGTGTCGGCAAGGATAATGGATAATGTCTCCAGTCTGTTTCCGGTAAAAAGCCTGAGTCCCGACATTGTCACCCCGTAATTGTCAACATGGCATGTCACAAATCTTGAAAACAAGCCGGTCCATTACCATTTTGGCGTCCCGGCCGGTGGTTTTAAGAAGTATGTCGGCCTCCCCCAGTTGTTTCATGGCGTTTAACAATTCGTTTTTAGAAAACCGGTCGGCGGCAAGAAATGTCTGAAAAATCGGATAGGGATTGTTGGGATTTTTGACCAGGATAAGATCGGTCTTCGGTTGATTCGCCCCCGGCGTTCCGGATACGTCGCCGTCATCGGCCATCGTATTCTCTTGTTTTTCAATATACTGTTTTAATTGATCATCCCATGATATCATGGCCGGCACAATATTGTTTTTGAAGTAGTCATAGGAGATACCGCTCTGAGTCGCTTTTTTATTTCCAAACGTGGTCTCGGAGAAATCTTTTACCAGCAGCAGCTTTCTGATGTGGTTGGTTATGCCGGAAAGAATTTGAAGTGGATACAGCCCGTCTTCCAAGAGGGAGCCGATTAGGGATAGAGCTTTGCCGACATTCTTCTCCGATATGGCCCCGGTCAGTTCAAATATCGGATCTTTTTTTGTCCTGGCAATCAGCGCCGCCACATCGTCTGCCGTGATTGCATCTCTTTCGCCTGCATAGCTCACAAGTTTTTCAAGGTTTTTGGCAAAAATGGCCGGGTCGAATCCCGTTGAGTCCAAAAGGGAAGCAAATGCCTTTTTATCCATGGACTTCCCGTTTTCAGAAACAATGGTATTCATGCACTCAAACAGAACCGCTTCCTGGGCTTTTCTATCCGCCATTCTGTTTCCAAGTGGAATGGAACAGTCAATGATCATGCCTGATGCCTTCAGTGTTTTATAGAGCGCCCGCCGTTTGTCAACTTTTTCGGCCGTCAAAAGCAGTAAATGGTTGTCCGGAAATCCGCTTTCAATTGCCTCTTGAATTAATGCGGGTTCATCCTTGGCCCGGTCGGTTTCCGCATCTGTTTGTGCGTCTTCATTTTTCCGGCGGCTGTCCTTGGAAAACATCCGCGTAATGTCGACGCTGACAATTTTTCTTTCCGAAAAGAAGGAGTATGTATTCATGCTTTCAAGGACCGCCTCGACACTGCTGTCATCAAGATCGAATTTTTCGTAGTTGAACTCTCTGTCGGATTCGGGAATCAGGACATCAAGCATACCGGTCAGCACGATATCCACTAAAAAGCCTTCGCCGTATATAAGATACGCGTTTGGAGGTCTGTTTTGCTTCAGATTCGCCAGGTATTCTTTAAAGTCTTTGTAATGTATTTCAGACATTTTTTCCGGAGGATGCCATGGCCCGTCTTGAAAAAATAATCAGCATGACCAATGCCAGTAATGCCATGGACCATCCAATGACCTGTGAGATGGAAAAAATCTGGAAGAAAAACTCGCCCCGGAAGTCAGCCCTGAACATCTCGTTGATTGATCGGACAATACCATACAGCATGACATAGATCCAAAACAACTGACCGTGAAATTTCATTCGCCGCCTGATTAAAAGAAGTATTATAAATATGACCAGGTTGCTTCCCGAAGCATACAACTGGGTGGGATGAAGCGGCACGCCGATGGGTCTTGCCAACGTGTCCGGGTCGGTGAATGAAACCGCCCATGGAAGATCACAAACCTGACCGTAGCAGCATCCCGCGAAAAAGCATCCAAGTCGTCCGAAAACATGCCCGATGGCAACCCCGGGTGCAACGATGTCCGCCGTTTTCCACAGCGGCAGTTTATTTTTTTTGACGTAGACAATACCGGTGACAAAAGCGCCGATGAACGCTCCGTAAAATACCAGGCCGCCATTCCATATGCGAAACACTTCTAAAAAGTCATCAATGAACATTTCGGGAGTTGTCGCTATATAAAAAAGCCTCGAACCCACAACACCTGAAATAACCAGATAAAAGCATAAATCGATTATTTTATCCGGGTCTTCGCCCGTCCTCTTTGCCTCTTTTCTCGCCACAAAAAGAGCGATCATTATCCCGGTTGCGATCAAAAAGCCGTACGTATAGATGGTAAATCCACCTAATTTTAGAAGAATTGGATGCATGGTCAGTATTCCAAGGGCATTTTTTTAAACACCAGGTGAAATAAAAATATGGCCATTCCGACGGATATTGCGCTGTCCGCAATGTTAAACGCCGGCCAGTGAAGATCCTTGATATAAAAGTCGAGAAAATCAATAACCGTGCCCAGTCGAATCCTGTCAATCATATTCCCGATGGCTCCCCCGAAGATGAGGGCAAAGCCGGATGCCAGAACCGGATGGGTTTTAGGGGTGTTTTTATAGAAATAAAAAATGAAACCTATGGCGATGGTGGATACCACTAGAAACAGAATCGTTCGAACAAAAGTGCTCTGTCCGGCCATAAAACCGAAGGCCCCGCCCGGATTGTAGATATGTGTAATATTAAACACGCCGGGAATGATGGTCTTCGATGTATACGGCGTAATCAGCTTTACGATCATTGCCTTTGATATCTGGTCTAAAGACACAATTAAGAACGAAATAACAATAAGAATCTTATATTTACCCATATTGATCATGACCATGTCCGTGCCGGATCAAATCGCTTGTCCGCTTGTTTCGCTGATTTCCAATAGGGCCGTGCGGCATCGTTTGCATACAGTGGGCTTATCACCATCGTCTCCAACCGTCTGGTCATATACCCAGCACCGTTCACATTTTTCACCGGGTGCACCGGACACCACGACGGACAACTCCTCGATCTCTTCACTCTTATAGGGTTCGCCGTCCGCGGGCGGTTCCTTTTTCAGCGCTGTTTTGGAAACAATGAAAATACGCCTTAACTCCTGTTCATATCCGGCAAGAAACGACAAAAGATCATCATCGGCACTGATCACCACTTCCGCATCAAGCGGATGACCAATCAGCTTCTTCGCCCTGGCAAGTTCCAACGCCTTGGTGACTTCTCCCCTGATATGCAGAAGTTTTCCCCATTTTTCCGCAAGTTCATTATCCTTCCAGGCCGGATTTATTTCCGTAAACATCGCCAGATGGATGCTTTCTTCTTTTGATTCCGAATCCGGCATGAATTTCCAGATCTCCTCCGATGTAAAGGGAAGGATGGGAGCCATTATCTTTGCCACTGCATCCAACAGGATATACATGACGGTTTGTGCACTTCTCCTGGCCCGAGACGTTGGGGGAGACGTATACAACCTGTCTTTAAGTATATCGAGGTAAAACGACGAGAGGTCGACGGTACAGTAATTATACAGTGAGTGGTAAATGGTATGAAACTCATACCTGCCATACGCCTTCCGGGCTTTCTCCACCAGTTCACAAAGCCGGTGCAGTGCAAACCGGTCGATCTCTTCCATGAACTCCGGGGCCACGCCGTCTTTGCCGGGATCAAAATCACTGATATTGCCCAGCATAAACCGGCAGGTATTCCGAATCCTGCGGTATGCATCGCTCAACTGTTTCAGTATATTGTCCGAAATGCGAATATCATCCCGGTAATCCGAAGCGGACACCCACAGCCGCAGAATTTCCGCCCCGAACTGTTTAATCACTTTTTCGGGCGCAATAACATTTCCGATGGACTTGGACATTTTCTTGCCGTCCGCATCAACGACAAATCCGTGTGTCAACACCGCCTTGTAGGGCGCTTTATTCCTGGTTCCCACAGAATGTAACAAAGTGCTGTGAAACCATCCCCTGTGCTGGTCACTGCCTTCAAGATAGAGATCCGCCGGCCACCCCAGGTAGTCGCGCGCCTCCAGCACTCCCGCATGACTGACGCCCGAATCAAACCAAACATCCAGGATATCGTTTTCTTTCACCAGGCTCGTTGAGCCGCATGATTTGCAAGTTGTGCCGTCGGGGATGAACTCTTCGATGCCTTTTTCAAACCAGACATCGGCCCCATGCTCGTCGAACAGGGCAAAAATCTTTTTATCGGTTTCCGGGTCCGAGGCAATGGTTCCGCAATCTCGACAGTAAAAGACGGCAATGGGGACGCCCCAGGACCTTTGCCTGGACACGCACCAGTCCGGACGATTTTCAATCATGCTGAAAATCCTGTCCCTGCCCCATGAAGGTATCCACCGGACTTTATCGATCTCGGTTAAGGTGTTCTGCCGCAGTCCGGTTTTGTCCATGGAAATAAACCACTGCGGGGTAGCTCTGAAAATAACCGGTTTTTTGCATCTCCAGCAGTGGGGATACGAATGGGAAATCTCTCCCTCGGCAAGAAGGGTGCCGGCCTCCTTCAGCTTGCCCGTAATCTCAGTGTTGGCTTTGAAGACGAACATACCGTTAAACAACTCAACGTCATCGGAAAAACATCCATTATCCTCAACCGGCGAATAGGCGTCAAGCCCGTATTCCAGACCGATTTCAAAATCTTCCCGCCCATGACCAGGCGCGGTATGGACACAGCCCGTTCCCGCATCCAGCGTCACATGGTCCCCGAGTATCACAAGAGACTCCCTGTCATACAGGGGGTGACGGCATTTTTTATTTTCAAGAGAGCCCGCGTCGATATCAGCAAGGATGGCGTATTCCGTTTTTCCGAATGCTTTCATGCAGTCTTCCACAAGATCCCTTGCCACAATCACCACATCATTATTCCCGATGTCGACGGCGGAGTAGGCAAACTCCGGATGAAGCGCTATCGCAAGGTTAGCGGGCAGCGTCCAGGGGGTCGTTGTCCATATCACCAGGGCGACATGTTTGCCGGCAAGCTCGGAAACGTCGTTGCCGATGTCGTCTACAAATGGGAATCGAACAAAAACAGACGGCGACGACTCATCGTGATATTCGATTTCAGCTTCAGCAAGGGCGGTCTGACAACTGCAGCACCAGTATATGGGCTTCTTGCTTCTGAACAATGACCCGTTTTTGGTG
>Ga0180435_10003194_pt1 | contig 16504 bp, 13 predicted proteins | sample SS_ome_3_FD_132467 | JGI IMG/M metagenome (GOLD analysis project Ga0180435, IMG submission 132467) | Hypersaline lake sediment archaeal communities from the Salton Sea, California, USA - SS_3_S_1 metaG | ecosystem: Environmental > Aquatic > Non-marine Saline and Alkaline > Hypersaline >...
AGAGGAGTTTGAGAATGAACATGTTTTGCTATCAATGTCAGGAAGCAGCGAAAAATTCAGGATGTACTATACAGGGAGTGTGCGGCAAGACACCCGAAACTGCCGGGCTTCAGGACCTGCTGGTTTATACCTTAAAAGGAATCGGTCTTGCATGCGAAGAAATCGCTGATGAAGAAAACCGAAAAAAAGCCGGCACCTTCGCGGCAAAAGCGCTTTTCGCTACCATCACGAACGCGAATTTCGATAATGAGCGGATAAAAACCTTTATCAGGGAAGCTTTGTCCCTCAGGGAAGGGTTGAAGACAATCGGAACCGGGCATACCGGTCACGACGCTGTTACATGGACCGCGCCTGAAGCAGAGTGGTTCGCTAAAGCCGAGACCGTCGGAATCCTTGCAGTCGAAAAAAACGAGGATCTCCGGTCTCTCCAGGAACTGATAGTCTATGGGTTGAAGGGAATGGCCGCGTATGCCGAACACGCGGAAGCTCTGGGCAAGACAGACCAGAAAATTTATGATTTTATCCTGGAGGCCCTGGCGGCAACCCTGAAAAACCTTTCAAAGGATGATCTCGTTGCCCTTGTGCTCAAGACAGGAGAAATGGGTGTAACCACCATGGCTTTACTGGATGAAGCGAATACCACCTCCTACGGAACTCCGGAAGTAACAAAGGTCAATATCGGCGTACGTGGGAATCCGGGCATTCTCATTTCCGGCCATGACCTGAAAGATATGGAAACACTCCTTAAGCAGACAAAGGGTACCGGTGTGGATGTGTATACCCACGGAGAGATGCTGCCCGCCCACTACTATCCGGCTTTTAAAAAATACGATCATTTCGCGGGTAATTACGGAAACGCGTGGTGGAAACAGGATAAGGAGTTTGACAGCTTTAACGGCCCCATTCTGATGACCACCAACTGCATCACTCCCGTAAAAGAGGGCTACAAGGAAAGAATATTTACTACCGGAGTCGCTGGTTTCCCGGGAGTACGGCATATCGAAGCAGCCGGAGACAATGGCGGAAAGGATTTTTCCGAGATTATCAACCTGGCGCAAAAATGTCCGCCTCCTGTTGAAATTGAAACCGGTGAGATCACCGGCGGCTTTGCTCACGCCCAGGTTCTCTCCCTGGCCGACACCATTGTTGAGGCAGTGAAAAACGGCGACATCAAACGGTTCATAGTAATGGCAGGCTGCGACGGCAGACAGAAAAGCAGAAGTTACTTCACCGAAGTAGCGGAAGAATTACCCAAAGAGGCTGTAATCCTCACGGCAGGCTGTGCAAAATACCGGTACAACAAGCTCGATCTCGGGGATATAAACGGTATTCCAAGGGTTCTTGACGCGGGGCAGTGCAACGACTCATATTCGCTGGCCGTAATAGCTCTGAAATTGAAAGAGGTCTTCGGCCTGGATGATATCAATGATCTGCCTGTTTCATTCGACATCGGGTGGTATGAGCAAAAAGCCGTCATCGTTCTCCTCGCGCTGCTCTACCTGGGGGTAAAAGGAATTCGGTTGGGACCCACTTTGCCGGCGTTTCTCTCGGAAAACGTGGTAAAAGTCCTGGTTGACAATTTTGGTATCAAACCGATTGGTGCCGTAAAAGAAGATGTCACCGCAATGATGGCTGGAAAGTAATAAACAGAGGGAGTACAGATGTGAATGTAATGAATTATCATGCCGTTGAGGCTCAGAAAAAAGGAAAAGGATATTCCGGAAAAGTGTTCACCTCCGATTCGTCGGTAAAAATTGTTGAAATGACTATAGAACCGGGGGGAGAGGTTCCCCCTCATTCTACGCCGGTAGATGTGATCTTTCATACAATCGAGGGTGAGGCTGAAATTACGGTGGGGGACGAATCAACAACCGTAACCCCCGGGTACATTCTGGACAGTCCTGCTGAAATTCCCCACAGTATAGTAAATACAGGGACTGGGAAATTCGTCATGCTGGTTATTCAGCTGTTCTGTAAATGCGGTAAATAACAAGTAAAGCTGCCCCGCAGCATCATTCGCCGCGGGGTTCGCTTAACAACCCCCTCTCCCGGGAAACACAGTAGACTCCCCCGCCGTCCATTGCCGCGACGCATCGATTGCAGATATCGCAATCTGAACCGTCTACCCTGCCTGTTTCCAGGTTTTTAACGAAATCGGGATCCCGAACCGTGGCCCGCCCCACCTGGACGAAATCAAATCCCTCATGCAAGACTATGCCGATGTGTTCCTTCGAGAGCACGCCGCCGACGTAAATAACGGGAATGCTTACCGCGTCCCTTATTTTCCTGGCCCCTCCCAGAAGGAAGAGGGGGTCGTAGGGATAGTGCCGAACGAACATCTTTCCGAACAGGTTCAGCGAGATTTTCATCATCGGGTCCCGCGCGTTGTCCGCCATCTCCCGGGTCGGGACCCTCCCCCGCATCATCATGAAGGGGGTTTTGGCGGTAAATCCGCAGCTGGGGATAACGGCACTGGCGCCCACGGCCTCGAAGCCTTTGGCAACCTGGACCGCCTCTTCCAGCTCCAGTCCTCCCTTCATACCGTCGGTCTGGTTCATCTTCACGAGAATCGGAAATCCCTCCCCCAGCTCGTCCCGCATCCTGCGGACCACTGCCGTTGGAAAGCGCAGGCGGTTTTCCAGGCTTCCCCCGTACCGGTCCTTCCGGTGATTGGTCCAGGGAGAAAGAAACTGGCTCAGCAGGTAGCCGTGGCCGGCGTGGACCTCCACCGAGTCGAACCCTGCCTCCCTGGCAAACAGGGCTGCTGCCGCGAAATCGGCGGTTTTCTCCTTAATATCGGTCTCTATCATTTCTACCGGGAAGGACATCCTGTAGGTGCAGAACTTCCTTGAAGCCCCCACCGGTTTTTTCCCGATCACCCTGGGATTAGCAAAGAAGCCGCAGTGGACGAGCTGTACGGAAGCGGCAGCCCCTTCCTGGTGGACGGCATCGGTGAGGCGCTTCAGTCCGGGGAGCAGTTCCTCACGCATCCAGAGCTCATGGTCGAAGGCCCTGCCGTCACGGGAGACTGCCAGGTAACCGACAGTTGTCATGGCGATCCCTCCCGCCGCCAGGTTCCGGTGATGCTCAACCAGCCTGTCGGTCACCTCTCCCCCCTGGGCCATCCCCTCGAAGCAGCCGGCCCGGATAATCCGGTTTTTCAGGGTGAGCCCGCCTATTCGAGCCGGGGAAAACATCCTGGACGAGGGGTGGCGTTCAGCACCCATGGTGTTCGGTCCTTCTGATGATTTCATCCTGCAGACTTCGGCCCAGGTCGACGAAATAATCGCTGTAGCCGGCAACCCGGACAACCAGATCGGTATGCTTCTCCGGCTGGACCTGGGCTTCCTTCAGGGTTTCCGCTTCTACAACGTTGAACTGTATGTGGTGGCCGTCCATCGAGAAATATGACCTGATGAGATGAAGGATGCTCTTCAATCCCTTGGCATTGTTCATAAACTGGGGGGTAAACTTCTGGTTCAGCAGGGTGCCCCCAGTCCGAAGATGATCGATCTTCGAAGCCGATTTCAGGACTGCCGTTGGCCCCAGCCTGTCAGCCCCCTGCACCGGCGAAATCCCCTCGGAGAGAGGTACCCCGGCCCTTCTGCCGTCGGGAGTCGCCCCGATAACGCTTCCGAAGTAGACGTGGCAGGTAGTGGGGAGGAGATTGACCCTGAAGTGTCCCCCCCGGGTGTTGGGTCTGCCGTCAATGCCTTCAAAATAAGCTTCAAAGATTTCAGTAAGCAGGGCGTCCGCGAAATCATCGTCATTCCCATACCTGGGCGTTTCGGTCAGCACGGTTTCGAGAAGCTCATCATAGCCTTGAAAATCAGCCTTTAAAGCCCCAAGCATTTCCTTCATGGAAACCGATCGGTTATGGAAAACGTGATATTTCATCGAGCTTAAACAGTCGGTAATACTTCCCAGCCCCACCCCCTGGATATAGGAGCTGTTGTACCTGGCTCCCCCGGCGTTGTAGTCCTTTCCGTTTTCGATACAGTCGTCGATAAGGATGGACAGGAAGGGGGCAGGAAGATAACGGGCCCACATCTGCTCGATTTTCAGGCTTCCCTTTATTTTTATATCCAGGAAGTGATTCAACTGCTTCTCGTAGGCTTCGAACATTTCGTTGTAGCTTTTCCATGATTCCGGTTCGCCTGTGGGAAGGCCGATGATTTTCCCGGTTCGCGGGTCCAGGCCGTTGTTGAGGGTAATCTCCAAGACCTTGGGGAGGTTGAAATAGCCGGTGAGGATGTAGGCTTCCCTGCCGAATGCTCCCGCTTCAACGCAGCCGCTGGCACCGCCGCGCCGGGCATCGACGAGAGATTTTCCCTGCCGAACCAGTTCCTGGACGATGGCGTCGGTGTTGAAGATGGACGGCTGGCCGAAACCGGTCCTGATTATTTCCAGGGCTTTCTCGATAAACCGATCGGGGTTCTCCCTGCTCACCTGGATCATCGACGAAGGCTGGAGGAGGCGCATCTCCTGGATCACTTCAAGTATCAAATAAGTCAGGTCGTTGACTCCATCTTTCCCCTCCTCGGTTACTCCTCCCAGGTTAATCAGACAAAAGTCGGTATAGGTGCCGCTTTCCGCCGCGGTGACCCCCACCTTGGGCGGAGCAGGCTGATTGTTGAACTTGATCCAGAAAGCCTGGAGAAGTTCTCCCGCCCTCTCCCTCGTGAGAGTTCCTGCTGCCAATTCTTTTTCATAAAAGGGATACAGGTGCTGATCCAGTCTGCCGGGATTGAAGGAATCCCAGGTGTTGAGTTCCGTTATTACCCCCAGGTGGACAAACCAGTAATACTGCAGGGCTTCCCGAAAGGTTCCCGGAGCTTTCGCCGGCACTTTTTCACAGATATCAGCGATCTCCTGGAGCTCTCTCTTCCTGACCGGATTTGTCTCTTTTCCCGCAAGCTCCCGGGCATATTGCGCGTAGCGGCGGGCATAGATGATGATCGCCTCGGCCGCTATAAGCATCCCTTCAAGCTCTTCCCTCTCTCCAGCCGCTTCAGGACCGACGGAAGTGTCGAGGGAACGTAATCTGGTTTCAATTGTACGGATGAAATCCTCGAAGCCGTTCCGGTAGATCTTGTCATCCAGGACCGTGTGACCCGGGGCCCGCTGTTCCATGAACTCGGTAAAGATTCCCGCCTCGTAGGCGTCGATCCACTCACTGTCCATCTCCCGGAAAATCCTCTCCCGCATGGACTTCCCCTGCCAGAAAGGGATGATGTTTCGCAGGTAACTCTTCCTCGTTTCATCCGAAACCCTGAAAGAGATTTTTTCCCGGCTGTCCAGGATATCAAGATCTTCGATGGAGTGAATACATATTTCCGGGTAGGTGGAAGTTGCCTTCGGTTCAGGCCCCCGCTCCCCTACAATCAGCTCGTCGTTGCCGATAAAGAGCGCTTTTCCCTCCAGTACGTGCCGGAAGGCGAAAGCCCGGGCAACGGGAATAGAATACTCATCGGGCCTTATGTTTTTATAGAAATCGGTGAGTAGTTCCGCCCGTTCGGCGGATACGGCTGGAACCGCGTCGAGGCTGGCTTTTCTCAATCTGCAGATACGTTCTTCCAAAATCGTTATCCTCCCACCTCGATTTTTACCTCCATGCCGGCAAAGATCTGCTTCATCCGTTCAATATCTTCCGGTGTTTGAGGTGTGCAGCGATTCAGTCTGAACTTTTTGCCCCATCTCCGGTACTTGTCCTCCGCCAGCGGATTGTAAGGCAGCAGGTGGATCTCATGAATGCCTGAAAAGACTGCAATAGTATCCCTGATCTTTTCCAGGTTGTCCAGAGTATCGGTAACGGAGGGAATGAGAGGAATACGGACAATGATATTCCCGCGTTTATCATGGAGTTGTGACAGGTTCTCCAAAATAAGGGAATTGCTAACCCCGGTGTATTTAATATGCTTCTCATCTTCCAGCAGCTTCAAATCGTAGAGAAACAGGTTCGTTACCGGCAGTACCTTCTCGAAAGAATCCCAGGGAACATAGCCGCTGGTGTCCACCGCGGTATGAATACCCCGATCCCGGCAGGCCGACAGGAGCTCTTGCGCGAACACCCCCTGGAGCAGCGGTTCCCCCCCGGAAAGGGTTACTCCGCCGCCGGATTGTTCATAAAAAACTCTGTCCTTTTCAATTTCCGCCATAGTTTCATGGACGGTCACTTCTCCGATAACAGACTTGGCCTTTCCCGGTTGTCTTTTCATTCCACCGGGGGTCAATCCCTCCGGGTTCTGACACCACCAGCAGTCGAGAGGGCACCCCTGAAAAAAAACGGTTGTCCGGATCCCCGGCCCGTCATGTACGGCGAATTTTTTTATGTCGTAAATCAGCCCATTCACGGCTGTGTTAAGAAGAGCCCTCGAAAAGATGGCAGCGGACCTGGTGTCCCGGTTCCGGTTCGGTAATCTTCGGATCCACCTTATCGCAAATATCAATCCTGTTGGGGCAGCGGAGGTGAAAACTGCACCCCGGAGGCACATTGACCGGGGAGGGAATTTCCCCCTGGGATACGATCTTTTTCGGTTTCAGATCTTCCTCTTCCGCGGACACAACGGGAATAGATGATAACAGCATATTCGTGTAGGGATGAAGGGGTTTGCTGAAAAACTCAGCTGTTGTAGCGATTTCACATATCTTCCCCAGGTACATAATAGCTACCCTGGTAGCCATGTTACGCATAAGGGAAAGGTCGTGGGTGATGAACAGGTAGGTGAGGTTAAGTTCTTTCTGCAGATCGATCAGAAGATTGATGATCTTCGCCTGTACCGAGACATCCAGCGCCGAAGTTGGTTCATCAAGAACAATAAAAGAGGGATCGGTGGCCAGGGCCCGGGCTATGGCAATCATCTGCCGTTCCCCCCCGCCGATATTCAAGGGATGTTTATACATAAAGTCGGCGGGCAATTCCACCATTTCCAGAAGTTTCGCGATCTGCTCGTCCCGCCGCGCTTTGGGAACAATGTTATGAACATTCAGCGGTAGATCCATGATCTGCCGTATACTCCGCCTTGGATTGAGGGAAGAGCCGGGATCCTGGAAAACAATCTGAATATCCTGTTTCAGCTTTTTTGAACGTTTGGCCGATTCACGGGTAATATCCTTCCCTTTGAAGAGGAGGTCTCCCGAGGTAGCCTGATATATTCCCATTATCGTGTAGGCAACCGTGCTCTTCCCGGAACCTGATTCTCCGACCAGCCCTAAGGTTTCGCATTCCCGGATTCCGAAACTGACGCCGTCTGCGGCCCGGACTATCCCCCGGTTGGTGTGGAAGTGTTTTTTCAGCTCCTGCGCTGTTAGTATCTCATTGTTCATTGTACATCAGTCCTTATATAAGAAGCACGCCACCTGGTGGCCCGCATCTGCATCAAAATAGGGAGGTTTTTCCTTTTTACACGTATCAAACGCCCTGGGGCAGCGGGGATGAAACCGGCATCCCGGCGGCGGGTCCAGGTAGTCGGGGATTCGTCCCTCTATTCCGCTGGCAATTCCTTTTCCGGTCAGTTTCGGGACGGCAGCCATCAGTCCCTGAGTATAGGGATGAAGAGGATTTTTAAACAGCTCCTCCGTCCCCGCCGTTTCCACCATGGAACCGGCATACATTACATAGACCCGCTCAGTCCACTCCCGAACCACCCCCAATGAGTGGGTGATCAGGATGGTAGAGGTGTCTTTTTCCCGGACAAGAGCCCCTAACAACCGAAGCACCTGGTCCTGGATGGTAACATCCAGGGACGTTGTCGGTTCATCAGCGATAAGCAGGGTAGATCTGGTAGCCAGAGCCATGGCTATGCAGATTCTTTGTCTCATTCCGCCGCTTAACTGGATAGGGTAATTTTCCAGAATTCGTTCCGGATCGGGAAGGCTCACGTCCCGCAGGGCGCCAACTGCCTGCTCTTTTATTTCTTTCCTGGACAGGCTGTTGTCGCTGGAATATTTGATCGCTTCCATCAACTGCTGCCCGATGGTAAACACCGGGTTAAGCGCCGCGGTCGGGTCCTGAAATATCATGGAAATTTCATGGGCGTGAATCTGACGCATCTCGTTATCGTTCATTTTCAGAATATCAGCGTCCCTGAAGAGGATCTCTCCCCCCATTACTTTTCCAGGCGGCATGGGGAGAATCTTTAAAACCGATTTGGCGGTGGTTGTCTTTCCGCAGCCGGTTTCTCCAACAAGGCCCACCTTTTCCCCCTCTTCCATGGTGAGATGTACCCCGTTTAACACTTTCAGGCTTCCGCCGTATACGTCGAAGTTCACCTGCAGATTTTTTATTTCCAGAAGCCGTTTTCCCATTACACTTCCTCCACCTGCATCATATCCCGAATACCGTCGCCCACGATGTTGAATCCGAAAACCACCAGCATGATGGCGAAAGCGGGAAATACGGCGATCCACCACTGGTCAGGCATATACTTGGCGCCGTCGGACACCATGGTCCCCAGGTCAGGCGTGGGAGGCTGAGCTCCCAGTCCGACAAAACTCAGGGCGCTGCCCAGGAGAATAACCCAGCCCATGTCCAGGCTGATTTTAGTCAAAATAGGGCCGAAACAATTGGGAAGAATTTCCCGGAATATGATGTGGGCCTTTGATGCCCCGGTAACCTCCGCTGCCTGGACAAAAAATTCATTCTTTATGGAGGAAGCAATTCCGAACACCATCCGGGTATACCAGGGCCACCACATAAGCGAAACCGCCATCATGGCATTGAAAATGTTGGGTTTCAATATTGAACAGATGGAGAGCGCCAGTACAAGGGGGGGAACCGCGACAAAGATGTCGGTGATCCTCATAATGACCGCTTCCACCCAGGTATTTTTCATGTATCCGGCCAGCAGTCCCAGGGTAACCCCCACGGGAGCCGTAAGGGATATTACAACGATACCCATAATAAGAGAAAGGCGGAATCCGAAGAATATTCTGCTCAGGATGTCTCTTCCGAAAACATCGGTTCCGCACCAGTGGGCGGCACTCGGTGCCTGGGAGGCTTCATCGAAGTTGACGTAGTTGCCGGAATGTTCCGGGTAAGGTGAAATGAAGGGTGCGAAAACCGCGAGAAAAACCACCGCCACTATTATAATCGCCCCCACCACTGAAAGGGGGTTCCGGGAAAAATTATACCAGCCCTTCCTGATCTTTTCCCAGGCCCTGGCCATTTTTGTTGGAGAGGCTATTGCTGTGCTCATATTATTGACTCCTCTCCGCCCCGAGACGTATACGCGGATCAAGGCCGGAAACAATAATGTCCACGATGATATTCACTACCAGGAACATCAGGCCGATGACCATAATAACCGCCGTGATGCCGTTCAAATCCTTGTTGAGCATCACCTGAATACCGTACCGGGAAAGGCCGGGCCAGTTAAAAATAAGTTCCACCAGGAAAGCCCACCCGAGCTGGGACGCGAAATCGAGCCCCAGAACCGAGACTGTGGGAATGATGGAAATACGAAGAAGAAACCTGGACATGATGCGCCGTTCCGGAATGGCCTGGGAACGCTCTAAGGCGATGAAATCCCTCTGCAAATTATCAGCCATACTGGATCGGGTAATCCGGGCTTCCTGGGCCATCGGTCCGAGGGCGAGGGCTACACTGGGCATAATCAGGTGCTTAAATCCATCCCAGAAGGCTTCAAAATTACCCGCGAGGAGGCTGTCGACAGTAATAAGGCCGGTAACTACCGGGGGATGATCGAGCCACGGGCTCAACCTCCCTATTGTCGGGAGAATATTAAGGAGATAGCCGAAGATCAGCAGGAACAGGATCGCGAATACGTAGGCAGGGGTACACACTCCGAAATAAGACAACACCCGTACGGTGTTATCCACCCATTTATTCGCGTGCCTGGCCGAGGCTATCCCGAGGAGAATACCGCCCACCGACATAATAATACCCGTCAAGAGCATGAGCTCAAGTGTGGCGGGAAAAAACTCCTTTATATCTGTGGAGACACTCCGTTTTGTCAGGATGGAATAGCCGAAATCCCCTTGTAACGCTCCCTTTATCCAGTGGTAATACTGGATATGAATAGGATCGTTTAAGTGCAGGTCCTCGCGGAACTTCTCCACAACCTCCTCGGGTGTCCTGGGCCCCAGGGCCATCCGGGCGGGATCACCGGGAATAACCCGGGCGATCACGAAGATCAGGACAGACAGTCCGAAAAGAACAAGAATCGAATGGAGAAGCCGTTTCAAAATAAACTGTACAAACTTCATAAGCTCTTAGAAAACTCCAGTGTAAAATGTAGGGAAGAGAGGATAAACCTCTCTTCCCCGAATAATCAGTAATAATTACGAATGCGGCAGGCTGGTTACTTCCTTTCGGTGTGAACCTGAATCACGTTGGCCGCGAAGTCATAACCCATGACAGGGATTTTGTCTCCCGTAGTCGCGGGCCAGTCAACATACGAAGCAAAGTAAGGATGCTTCTGTGCCTGTTCGAAAAGGTTAAGTGAAGGCTCGATTTCAGCCAGAGCTTTCTGAATCTCCGCGTATTTCGCATACCGCTCTTTCATGTCGATAGTTTCAATAGCATCTTCAATCATTGCATCAAGTTTCGGATCCAGGAGCCACTCATTCTGCTGCCATGTCGGTGCTGAAGTTGAATGGAATCTGGACTCTAACATTGAACCTGCTTCAGGGTAGTGGGGTGCAACGAATACGGTAACGATGTTGGGGCTCTGGTCCTGGTTGCCCATCTCTTCCACAACTGAAAGCCAGGGAACCTTCACTACCTCAGCCTTGACACCGATTTCACTGAAATTCGACAGGGCCAGAAGAGCAACTTTTTCTTCATCCGGTACTTCGGCAATCCAGTGAATTTCCACGGGGTACTGGTCCAGTTTGCCGTAATACTTGGATTTTTTCAGCTCCGCCATTGCTTTGTCCAGGTTGCGTTCCGATTTCGGATAATCTTTCCAGTGTCCGGGATATCCGGGAGACACAGGTCCTTCCGCGATGATAGCGCCGGGAAAAATCTTTTCGACAACGGTATCGTAGTCCAGGGCGTAGGCAAGAGCCTTTCTGAAGTGAATGTCATCGGTGGGTGCTTTCCGGGTATGCATCATGAAGTAGAACATGGTGCCGTAGGACATGGTCGCGATGTCCACACCGTCGATCTGCTGAAGCGATTTCTGAGCTTCCAGTGACTGCCACTGATCAGCGATTTCAAGTTCCCTCCGGGACATCATTGTCCGAACAGTAACCGCCTCAGTAGTTCCGATAAACTTAACCAGGTCCGGTGCCTTGGGCGCAAAGTAGCCCCAGTAATCCTGGAATTTCTCCATCAACAGATACTCTTCCAGCCTCATATCCTTGACCTTGTAGGGCCCGGATCCGGCATCATGGGTAAGAAGCCACTCTTTCCCGTAGTCTCCTTTATCCCCATACATGCCGTCCGATTTGGCATTCGCCATAACCAGCTCTTCATTGAGAATGTAGAGACGGACCAGGGTAGTGAGAAAAGGGCCATACGTCTTGGAGAGGTTGAATTGTACCGTGTAGTCGTCCACCACGTCGGTGCTTTCCACCGCGCCATACATGTAGGCGTATCCTTCTCCGATGGTTGTCAGGCGGTCCATGGTGAATTTCACGTCATGGGCGGTCAGCATGGATCCGTCGTGGAACTTCACGTCCTTTCGGAGGTTAAAGGTCCAGGTAAGGCCATCCGCCGATGTTTCCCATGATTCCGCGACATTGGGTTTTACGCCGCCGTCAGGTGTGGGATAGACCAGGGTGTCATACAGGTTTACGAAGGATGAAGAACTGGAAAAGTCGGATCCCACTGCCGGGTCTATGTAGGTGGGCCACGAAAAGGTTACCCTCAGCTCACGGACGACCTCCTCTGCTTCCATTGCCGGAGCTTCTTCAGCTGCCGGTTTTGCCGGTTCTTCCTGTTTTCCGCCGGCGTACACAACGAATGCCGACAACAGGCAGAAAACCAGAGAAATTAAGACGATCTTTTTCATAGATCTGCCTCCTTTAATAAAATCTTTCTATAATCAGGTTCCGCTCTATTTTATCACAGCGGAACGATTATACAATATATTTGCAGAAAAAAGTGCATAATTATACATGTTAATTCGAATCGCTTAAGACCTCCCGGGAAATAAAAAACAGGGGACGGGTTATCTTTTTCAGCGACTCCATCAGTTTCTCCTGGTAACCGGAATCGAAAAACGCCCCGCGAAAAGAATCCATGGTTTCCCAGTAGGCCTCGGTCATATACCGGTAGGTCCGGGGTTCCACTTTTTCCAGTTTATCTGCGCTTGTATCATGAGTATAAAGTTCCTCCACAGCGTAGAAATCGCTCCTGATAACCCCGGGGATTCCCATGTTTTCTTCCTGATGCTCGGTAGTCCGCCATTTTAAGAACGCCTCATGATCCGAACCTTCCGGCAGATTATAGATAACTGTCAATTTTACCATGTTCCTGCTTTTCCTCCTTAAGCTTCTGCGAATCCATCCAGGATATCTTCCCGGATCATTTCCGGGTCCCTTTCCCTGGGATCCCCGTAGCCTCCGCCGGTACCGGTTATAAGCCGGACAATATCGCCCCGCTGCAGCGGGTACCGGGCAATTTTCCCTTTCCAGAGAACCGGCTCCTCCTTCCCTTTCGGGATTACCGCCACACCGTTTGGTGAGCCTTCCTCGCCGCCGGCCTGGCCCCAGGGGGGAAACTTGTGGCGTCCGAAAGTTGTGGTAAGAAGAGCCTCATCACAATCAATACGGTAATCCCGTACAAGGCCGTATCCTCCCCGGAACTTCCCCCTCCCTTTCCCTGTACTATCAAAGGCGAACTGATCCACCAGGAGGGGATACCTGTTTTCGCATACTTCGACAGGCATTACGTAGGTTTCCCCGTCTCCCACGACAACAAGACCGCTCTCCCCGTCCTTGTCGGCCCCGGCTCCCCAGCCGCCGGCCTGGGGTTCAACCAGGATAAACTGTTCCCCCTCATCATTCTTCCCGCTGATCAGGGTTCCGCAGACACTCAAAGAATGGCCCGCGGTAAGCCTGTCGGGAAGCAGGGGAAACAGGGCCCGCCAAATAAGGTCCACCGCGTAGGCGCCGGTTTCCCAGTAGGTGGAGACAGGTGCCGGCCGGACAGCAGTGAAAACAGTCCCCTCCGGACAGACAACCCGTACCGGAGCAAACCAGCCGTCGTTCAGCGGGGCAGCCGGATCGGTTACCGATTTGAAGATGGAGCGGCATGCCGAGTAGAGCCGGGTCCTCGTACAGTTGATAGGCCCTTTTACCTGGGGGGAAGAGCCGGTAAAATCGGCAATGAAATCATCGTCGGTAATGGTAACCTTCACCTGAATCGGCACCGGTTCGTCGGAGAAACCGTCGTCATCCATCAATTCCTCCGCGGTGAATGTCCCCTTCGGTAAATCTTTGAGGGCCAGCCGGGCCGCCGCTTCTCCTTTCTCCAGAATCGATTCCACGCAGGCGAGAAACAAATCCACACCGTGCCGGAAAACAATTTCCTTAACCCGCTCCTCCCCGGTCCGCAAGGCGGCGATACCGGCATACATGTCCCCCAGGGACCGTTCAGGTGTCCGCACATTGGCCGCGATCAGGTCCTCAAGAGCCGGATCAATTGCGTAATCTCTTCCGAGACGAATGATGGGAAACTGCAGTCCCTCCTGATAGATCTCGGTACTGTCGGTTGTCCAGCTCCCCGCGGCCATCCCTCCTACCTCTGTCCAGTGAGCCTTGTTGACGCTGAAAGCGACAAGAGTGCTCTCATGGGCGTCCTGATGAAAAATAGGAGAGATGAGGGCCACATCGGAGAGGTGGTTGCCTCCTCCCGAATAGGGGTCGTTGGTGATGAACGTGTCCCCCGGCTTGAGCCCCGGGGATCCGAACTTTTCTATAATTGCTTTTACCGCGAAGGAGAGGGTCCCCAGGAATCCGGGTACGCCGTTTGCCTGGGCGATAAGATCCCCTTTCCAGTCGGTGAGAGCGGAGGCATAATCCAGGACTTCATAGATGATGGGGCTCTGGCTGCTCCTGCCGAGGCGGATAAAACTTTCTTCGGCAGCCGCTATGAGGTGTTCCTGGATAATACTGGCGGTAAAAGGGTCCGGAATCTTCTTCATTTACCTCATTCTTTTCCTTTGGTGTGGCTGTGAACAGGGTCGTAACTGGTAAAATAACCTATTTCGGCCGCTTCCTCTTCCGGCGGCGCCTCACTCCCCCACATCCGGGAGGGATACCAGCCGAACATACCGGCGGTTTCCGCCAGCATCTCCGCCATCTTAAAGGGGGCCAGAACGGCGTCTATTACCGGGACTCCCAGTTCCTTCTCCATTTTTTCATAAAAACCAAACTCGATGGTACAGCCTAAGATGAGAACCTCAGCCAGGTCCTCTTCAACTGCTTTTCGCCCCGCTTCCATAAGCCTGCTGGCAGTGAGAGCGTGATCCACCTGGAACTCGTGAACGCCCATTTTTACGGAACGCATGGACGCGAGATGACGATCCAGGCCGTAGAGATGCACATTCTCCTTCATCTTGGGTATCCATTTTTCCCTTCCCACGATAACCGAGAAGGTATTGCCAAGCTGGGAAGCAAACATCAGGGCAGACTGACACGGGGCTGTCACCACTGCTTTTCGCGAGACTTCCCTGGCTTCCCTTAATCCCACATCGTAGAAACAGCCGATAACAATCGCGTCATAGTCGGCAGACATTTTCCGAACGGTATTGACGATATCCCCCACTACCAGCCCTTCGTAGGAATGATATTCCAGGTGCTTGGGGCGGTCCGGCGGAAAGGAGACAACATCAATGACGGTTCCCCTTCTCCGGTACTGCTCCAGGATTTGAGCAATGGGCAGGTCGAAAGCGTCGGTTCCTACCGGATCAATCCATAATAATTTCATACAACTCTCCTTTTCTAGCGCTTATGTGTTTTCTATATGCAGAAACCCGTATCTATCCCGGGTAACCTGCTGATCGGGAAATACCACCGTAGTGGAGGCTTTTTCCTCTATTATAACCGGTCCGGGGATGATTTCCCCCAGGGGTATCAGATCCCGTTCATACACCCTGCTCTCGTGAAAACCAAGTTCGTCATAGTTGACGCTTCTTTTTTCCTTATACGCGGAACCGAGAGACAATCCCTTACCGTCAACCGGTTCGAATTCCGGTTTCTTCACCACCCCGAAAGCGGTAAGATGAAAATTGACCAGTTCAACAGGGGCATCCAGTTTGAAAGAATAGGCCCGGGCGTGGAGAGTGTGAAACCCCTCCCTGATCTCATCGATGCCTTCCGGGTTCAGAACGCCTCCCGGCACAGGCACTTTTACCGTATGTTCCTGGCCGTAGTACCGCATATCGGCATACCGATGGAAAAGGATCTTCTCTTCCGGAACATTCTGATTCTTCAGAATATCCCGGGCTTGTTCCTCCATCGTGGAGAACTGACTGGTCAGTTCTGTTCCGCCCATGGAACCGAGCCGCCGGATATCGGTACGGACAAAGTCCTGTCTCAAATCGGTCATCAGCATGCCGAAGGCCGAGAACAGTCCGGGATAAAGGGGCACAAGAGCCTTCTTCAATTTTAGTTCCCGCGCTACCGCTCCCGCGTGCATCGCCCCGCCGCCTCCGCAGGCTACCAGCACAAAATCCCGGGGATCGAATCCCCGTCGGACCGAGACGAGTTTCAGGGCGTTTACCATGGAGGTGTCGGCAAGCCTGATTACCCCCATGGCAGCCTCTTCGAAATCAATTCCGAATCGGTCACAGATGGGCTTGAACGCTTTTTCAGCACAGCCCACATCCAGGGGAATATCGCCTCCCAGGAAATAGGCAGGGTTGATTCGCCCGGCCAGGACATTGGCATCCGTTACCGTCGGCACATCTCCTCCCCGGCCGTAACTCGCCGGGCCCGGAACGGCTCCTGCACTTTTCGGTCCCACTTTCAGCGATCCCGATTCATCCACCCAGGCGATGGAACCTCCCCCGGCGCCAATCTCGACGATATCGATGGTTGGAGACAGGATAGGGTAGCCGGGAGAAAAGGGTGTCCGCTCTATCCGGTATTCGGTGGTTATTCCCGGCTGGCCCCGGGAGATAAGGGAAGTTTTCGCCGTGGTTCCCCCCACATCAAAAGAGATGATATTTTCTTCACCGATAGCCACTCCGACAGCCGCGGCGCCGATAACACCCCCTACCGGCCCCGACTCCACCATGTTGATGGGAGCTGCCATTCCCCGTTTGAAGGTGGCGATGCCGCCGTTGGACTGCATGACGTGGCAGACCTCTTTCATTCCCGATTTTTTCAGCCGCTGCTGCAGGTTCTCCAGATATTCCTGGTTTGTTTTGAGCACATAGCTGTTAAGGACAGCGGTGCTGGTCCGTTCAAACTCCCGCCACTCCTTGGTGATATCCGACGAGAGGGTAACCGGGATATCCGGCAGCAGGGACCGGAGCAGTTCTCCGCACCGTATCTCATGCGCCGGGTTCGCGTAGGAATGAAGAAAACA
>Ga0180435_10003195_pt1 | contig 16503 bp, 12 predicted proteins | sample SS_ome_3_FD_132467 | JGI IMG/M metagenome (GOLD analysis project Ga0180435, IMG submission 132467) | Hypersaline lake sediment archaeal communities from the Salton Sea, California, USA - SS_3_S_1 metaG | ecosystem: Environmental > Aquatic > Non-marine Saline and Alkaline > Hypersaline >...
ACTGCGGTGCGAAATCGGTGATAGCTTCCTCACTCATATCTACGCATTCGCCTGTCTTCGATATCGATAGGATGCCGAGCACGCCCCCTCGGCGGAGACCATGGGGGCGCCCAGCGGTTTGTCGGGCGTGCAAACGGTGCCGAACGCAGGGCACTCGAACGGTTTTTTGTGGCCCTGCAACACTTCACCGGCGATGCACTCGGCCGGTTCTTCCGCAACGATCGCTCCCAGGTCGAAACGATGGTTCGCGTCGTAGGCGGCGTAGTCGGCCGTCAAATTCCAACCGCTCGCCGGGATCTCGCCGATCCCCCGCCACTTGCGGGCAACCGGCTCGAACACCTCGCCGACCAACTCGAGCGCCTTCGAATTACCACCCGTGCGAACGACCCGGGCATATTGGTTCTCAACCGCCGCCCTGCCCTCTTCCAGCTGCCGCACACACATCAACACGCCTTGCAGGATGTCGAGCGGCTCGAAACCCGTGACCACAATCGGCACGTTGAATTCGTCAACGATCGGCTCGTACTCGCTCGTGCCCATCACCGTGCAAACATGCCCGGCGGCAAGGAAACCGTTGACCAAGCAATTCTCGGCGCCCAGCACGGCCCGAATCGCGGGCGGCACCAACACATGCGAAACGAGAATCGAAAAATTGTCGAGCCCCAACCGCTTGGCTTGATAGACCGACATCGCATTGGCCGGCGCGGTGGTCTCGAAGCCAACCGCGAAGAACACGATCTGACGGTCGGGATGTTTCCGAGCCAGCGCGACCGCATCCATCGGCGAGTAGATGATCCGCACGTCTCCACCCTCCGACTTGACCGTGAAGAGGTCCTTCTCGGAGCCCGGCACGCGCAACATATCGCCGAACGAGCAGAAGATGATTTCTGGGCGAGACGCCAGTTCGACCGCCTTGTCGATGATTTCCAGCGGCGTCACACAGACGGGACATCCCGGCCCATGAATCAACGTGATCTCGTCGGGCAGAATCTGGTCGATGCCAAAACGGATGATCGAGTGCGTCTGACCGCCGCAGACCTCCATGATCGACCAGGGTTTGGTTGTCGCCTTGCGAATCGCCTCTGCCAGTTTCAACGCGGCATCGCGATCACGGTATTCATCGAGGAATTTCATCTAGGCTCTCGTTCTTCGTACGATGGACCTCCTGGTCGGTCGATTCTCGTACGATGGACTTTCCTGTCCGTCGACTCGTATTTTTTCGGCGGGTCAGAAGACCCATCGTACAAAACTATGTCGCGTCTTCGCCAGATTGAGCGACGCGGTCGGCGTCGATCTCCTGGCGTTCGAGCTTGGCCCCTTCTTCCAACTCGTCGATGTATTCGAAGATCTGCTTCGCTTCTTCCTCGTCAATCACGTTCAAAGCGAAGCCGACGTGCACCAGAACATACTGGCCGACCTCTGCCTCGGGCACGAAAGAAAGGCCGATCTCTTTGCTGATGCCGCCGAACTCGACCTTGCCGATCGGCTGGCCATCTTTTTCGAACTTTTCGAGCAGCTTACCGGGAATGCCGAGGCACATGGCGTTCTTTCTGGAAGTGTCGGGCGGCAATGATCACCTGGCCAAGCGAGATTCCCCCGTCGCCTGGCGGCACACTTCGATGAGTGTACACCTTGCACCCGAGACTCGACAACCGCCCGCGCGTTCGCTCCTGCAAGAGCGCGTTTTGAAAACACCCGCCGGTCAGCGCCACGCGATCGAAATGAAATCGACGTACCGCTTCAACGGCCGCCTCGGCCAACGCATTGTGAAACCTTGCACTCACGATCGGCACGGGCACGCCCCGCGATAGGTCTGTCAACAGTTCACGAACGAGGGGCTCCCAATCGAGCAGCGCCGGCACGCCGCCGGTTAATGGCAAGGGATACGCTGATGTTTCCTCGGGATCGGCGGCAAACTCCAACGCCATGGCCGACTGTCCCTCGAAGGAGATGACGGTCGGCAAACCGCAGATGGCGGCGATGGCGTCGAACAGACGTCCCATGCTCGACGTCCGCGGCGATCGCACATCGCTTTCAAGCATCGAGAAGATCGTTTTCAGCTCGGCCGACGAAAACCATTCGCTGGTGTAGGCCGTCGCCTTGTCGCCGAAAATCTCGAACAGCAATCCCGCGGCGGCGCGACGAGGTTGCTTGGCGGCCACGTCTCCGCCCGGCAGCGGGAAGGTTCGCAGATGGGCGACGCGGGTGAAGTTGTCGTCCTCACAGACAAGCAACTCGCCCCCCCAAACGGTTTCGTCCGGCCCGTATCCCGTTCCGTCGAAGGACAATCCCAAAACCGGTTCGTCGGCAAGGTTTTCGCATACACAGGCGGCAACATGCGCGTGATGATGCTGAACACGAACAAGCGGCACGTCCCACTTGCTGGCAAGCTGCTCGGCCTGTCGGGTCGAGGCGTAGTCGGGATGAAAGTCACAGGCGACGACTTCAGGGGCGGCGTCGAAAAACTCGAGCAAGTCGTCGATTGCCCGGCGATGAACTTCGACACTCAGCGGATGCTCCAGATCGCCGATGTGTGGGCTCAAAACGACATCGCTGCCCAAACTGAGCGCGATCGTGTTTTTCAAGTGCCCTCCAACGGCCAGCACCGTGGGAGCATCATCGCCCAAGTCGATCGGCAGTGGCGCGTAGCCGCGGGCACGCCGCATCAGCTGAAAACCATGCGAAGTGATCCGCGCGACGGAATCATCCACCGGCCGCACGATCGGTCGATCGTGCGTGAGAATCAGATCGGCGATCTTGCCGAGTCGCTCCTTCGCATCCTCAGTTGAAATCGCCATCGGTTCTTCCGACAGGTTGCCGCTCGTGCAAACGATCGGTCGTTGAACCCCATCCATCAGCAGATGATGCAGCGGCGAATACGGCAACATCACACCCAAGTAGGGATTGCCCGGCGCCACACCATCGGCAACGTCGTCATTGTCGTCGACCGTGCGTCGCAACAACATGATCGGAGCGGCGGGCGAAGTGAGCGCAACCGCCTCTCGCCGTGACACTTCACATCGCGACTGAACCTCCCCCAACGTACGCATCATCACGGCAAACGGTTTGTCGGGACGGTGCTTGCGATCGCGCAACAACTGCACGGCCTCGTCACTCGTCGCGTCGCACACCAACTGAAAACCGCCAATCCCCTTGACCGCCACGATCTTCCCGTTGCGAACAGCGTCGATCGCTGTGGTCATAGCCGCATCGCCGTCGGCCACGGTCACTCCTTCAGTATTCAGCAGAAGTAGTTGCGGCCCACACCGCGGGCACGCCACCGGCTGGGCATGAAAACGTCGATCGCCGGGATCCTCGTATTCCTGTCGGCAGTCGTCACAAAGCTCGAACGACTTCATCGACGTTCGCGGTCGATCGTACGGCACGCCCTCGATGATCGACCAGCGCGGCCCACAGTTCGTGCAGTTGGTGAACGGATAACGATACCGTCGCTCGGCCGGGTCGCGAATCTCGGCCAAACACTGATCGCACATTGCCAGATCAGCGGGGATCGTCGGCCGAGGCGACGCCTCTCCGCTGCTTTCAACAATGCGAAAACTCGCCGATCCCACCAAGGGCGGTCGCTCGCAATCGACGGGCGACACGTCGAGCGTATCGATGCGGGCTTGCGGCGGATGCCCATCCGTGAGCGACTTCACGAATTGTTCGATCGCGCCCGCCTCGCCTTGAACTTCGATTCGGACGGTGTCGGCCTGATTCTGCACCCAGCCTGTCAAATGCAGGGACCGCGCCAGGTTATAGACAAACGGACGAAACCCGACGCCTTGCACAATGCCCGCCGCCTTGATGGCGACGCGTTTTTCGCACGCGCTGGTCGTTTGCTCAACTGAATTACTCATGCCGATAGTTTAACCCGACGGATGCGGATCGCCACCCGCCGTCGGCCGCTGCCGCTTCGGGCGACGATTGCCAACCAACTCCAATTTCCACAGTTTTATCTATACCGCCACGTTGCTGTCCGCTATGATGGCGGCATCCCACCAAAATGAACCGCCCGCCGCTGGAGAGCCCACCATGTCGTTGCGTTGTCTCGTTCGTCCAATCCTTCTTCTGACCACGTTCGTCGTCGTGGAAGCTCACGCCGCCGACCAGCCACAATGGGGCCAGCAGCATTCGCGAAACAACGTTTCGACCGAAACCGGCCTGCCCACATCCTTCGACCCCGGCAAGGTCGACATCCGCACCGGCGAGGTCGACCCCGCCACCACAAAAAACGTTCGCTGGACAGCCGCGCTCGGCAACCGGGCACACGGCTCGCCAATCGTCGCCGACGGCAAGGTGTTCGTCGGCACCAACAACGAAAAGCCACGCGATGACCGCATCCAGGGCGACAAAGGCGTGCTGATGTGCTTCGACGAAAAGAGCGGCGCCTTCCTCTGGCAACTCGTAGTGCCGAAGCTGTACGAAATCAAGTATTCCGATTGGCACTATGTCGGAATCTCATCGCCGCCGACGGTCGAAGACGGTTTTGCCTACTTGGTCAGCAACCGCGGTGAAGTGACGTGCCTCGACGTCAACGGTCTCGCCGACGGAAACGCCGGCCCCTACAAACAGGAAGGCCGGCACATGGTGACCGACGACCAGTCGCCGCTGACCGACAGCGACAAACATGCCGACATCGTCTGGCTGTTCGACATGGTCGAAGAGCTTGACGTCCAACCGCACAACGCCGCCAATTGCAGTGTGCTGCTCGACGGTGACCTGCTTTACATCTGCACGTCGAACGGAGTCGAGTGGACGCACGAATTCGTACCCAGCCCGCACGCACCCACACTGATCGTGCTGAACAAGAAGACGGGGAAGCTTGTCGCCCGGGACGACTTTGGCATCGGCGGCGACATCGTGCACGGGCAATGGAGTTCGCCCGCCATGGCAACCATCGACGGCAGAAAACAACTCTGCCTGGGCACCGGCAACGGGTATCTCTACGGCTTCGAACCGTTCATTCAACAAACCAGTAGTCAGGGCAGCGACAAAACGGCCAAGTTGAAAAACGTCTGGCACTTCAACGGCCATCCGCTGGCACAAACGCAAGACGTCGTGCCGCTCGACCACACGCACGACACCACTTCCTACTTGGTGACGGCCGTGCCTGTCTATCACGGCGACAGCATCTACGTCCCCGTCACGCAAGAATGCTACCACAACATGAACAAGGGTTGGGTCGTATGCGTGGCTGCCGATCAGACCGGCAACGTCACGCGGTCGGGGTTGCGGTGGTCGTACGATGAATCCGGCGCCAGCGTCTCCACGGTCTCGGTTTACGACGACATGGTCTTCGTCGCCGACTTCGGCGGCAGGGTCCACTGCCTCGACGCCAACACCGGCACGCCCCATTGGGTGCAGAAGATCGGCGGACCGATCTGGGGCTCCACGCTCGTCGCCGACGGCAAAGTCTACATCGGCAACGGTCGCGGCGAGGTTTGGGTACTCGCCGCCCAAAAGGAACTCGAAGTTATCGAACGCATTCGCATGCGCGACCGCGTGCTCTCGAGCATCACCGCCGCCAACGGCGCCCTCTACATCGCCACCAGCCGAACGTTGTATGCGGTAGCCAACGACGAATAGATTTGTACGATGGATCTCCAGATCCGTTGCTTCCCGTACGAGGGACATTCCTGTCCGTCGATTTCGCGCGAATTTCGTCGGTCGCGACGGGCTAGAAAACTCGTCGCACAGAACTTGAAAACAGGCCCTGACAGTATGCGTTACCACGGCACCGTCATTCGGCCTCCCAGCGAGGCCTCCAGCTACATCCTGCAAATCACCTACGGGTGTTCGCACAATCAGTGTACGTTTTGCGGCACGTACCTCGACAAACCGTTCCAGGTCCGGCCGATCAACGAAGTGCTCGAAGACATCGCCATGGCCGGGCAGCGCGACCCGGGCATCCGCCGCGTCTTTCTCGCCGACGGCAACGCCCTGGTATTGGACACGCCAAGCCTAGTCACCATCCTCGACACGCTGGCGGCAACGTTTCCACGGCTTCAACGTGTGAACATCTACGCAAATGCCGGAGATCTTCTGGACAAAAGCGACGACGAACTGGCAATGCTTCGCGAAAAGAAGCTAACGATCGTCTATCTCGGTTTGGAATCCGGCAGTGACGAGGTCCTCCAACGCATTCGGAAGGGGATCACGGCATCGGAAATGGTTGAGGGCGTGCAGAAGGCACAGCGGGCCGGGCTCCGCGTCTCGGTCATCGCGCTGCTGGGGATCGGCGGCCGAGAACTCTCACAAAACCATGCCGAAGAGACGGGTCGGGTTGTTACCACGATGGATCCGCCGTACTTCTCGCTGCTGACTTTGATACCCGTCCCCGGCACAACGTTAGACAGGCAAACCCAGCGCGGCGAGTTCCAACTCATGCAGGCCGAAGAACTGCTCAACGAGATGCGGCAACTGATTTCACACACCGGCGAGATGTCTCGCTGCATCTTTCGCACGAATCACGCATCGAACTATCTCCCCCTCGAAGGCACGCTCTCGCGAGACAAAGAGCGACTGCTACGCACCCTGAACGAAGCGCTCGCCCGCGGCCCCGAAGCCCTCCGCCCCGAGTTCTGGCGGGCACTCTAGAACGTCGCACGGTGGTCGGTCTGTAGGCACCCATCTGCTCGATGCGAGGGCAAGACGCGAGCCATCCAGCAGCAACAAACCGCGCAACATCTGATGCGTGGTGCAACGGAGCCCCTGCTCCCCAACCGCGGCAACAATAATGTCACGGTAGGCAATCTAGGCAAGGTTGCACAAGTATTCTGCCTGTATCGGTCTTTCTGAACTTGCCGTTTGAATCGGTCCGAAGATCTTAACGAAGCCCTCATTCTTGTCTGGCGCTACCGTTCGGCACGCGCCGTGTTCAAGGGGTTTAATCGGCACGACAAGCGCGGGATCGGCAGCGGTTGCATAGACCTAAAACGTTGTGTGTGGCGACGTTGCAACCATCTGTGGTCGTCGTGATTTCGCTTGGCCAGCATCGTGAAACATGGTGGCAGGGAGGCAAATGATGTTACGGATGAAGGTACGTATTGCCGCAGTTGCGGCGTTCACTTTCCTGGCCGGTGGCTCCGGCGCTGTCTTCGGACAACACGAAGCGACGCAGCCCAACAGCCTGAAGTGGAAGCAATCGACCGGCTGGAACGTTTCGGCGGCGATGTTCGACGAACCTGCTAGCGACGTCGAACCGGCGGCGGAACCGATGCCGGCCGAGGAACTGCAACCCGTGCAAGCCGAACCGGTCGAACAACCGGTCGAGGCCCCACCAACCGTCGAAGATCCAACCGGCGTTGAGCAACCAACCGCGATCGATGAACCAGCCGTCGAAGAGCCGGCCATCGAGGAGCCAGTAGTAACGGAAGAACCCGCTGTGACCGAAGAGCCTGCCGTCGAGGAACCGGCTGTGACGGAAGAGCCCGCGGTTGAAGAGCCGGCGGTTGAAGAACCGGCGACGGAAGCTCCTGCCGACGAAAGCCCCTTCGCCGATGACCCGCCGGCCGAGGTCGTGGCGGAATCTCCCGTCCCTCTACCAGCTACCGCGTGCGGCCCACGCCAAAAAGATTCCAAAGGCCGCGATTCCTCGAAGAGTTGTGGCGGCAAAGGAAAAAGCATGGGCGGCGGATTGGCCGGCATGTGTGCCGGCGACCCTCTGACCCTACTGCCCAACAACAACTGCAGCGGCATCACCGCGGGTGGTTGGTTTCAGTTCGGCTATCACACGGGTGGCACCAACGGTGACGGCACCGGCATGTTCAACAACAGCCCAAATCAGATCGCCTTGCATCAGGCCTGGGGGTTCATCGAGAAGGCTGTCGATACCGGCGGCTGTGGCTGGGACTGGGGTTTCCGTGCGGACTACGTCTACGGTACGGATGGCCAAGACACACAGTCTTTCGGCGGCCGTGCGAACGACTGGGATAACCCCTGGAACAACGGCGGCTTCTACGGCCACGCCATCCCCCAACTCTATGCCCAAGTCGGTTACGACAACCTGACGCTCACGGCTGGTCACTTCTACACCATCATGGGTTACGAAGTCGTCACCGCTCCTGACAACTTCTTCTACTCGCACGCTTTCACGATGGTCAATGCCGAGCCGTTCACCCATACGGGCGTGCTAGCCGAGTACGCCGCTGGTGAGTTCGTCACCCTCTGGGGCGGTTATACGTTCGGCTGGGACACCGGTTTCACCCGCAACCACGGTGACTCGTTCCTGGGCGGTATTAGCATCCAAGCGACGGGCAACCTAACCGTCACCTACACCACGAGCATCGGCAACTACGGCGGGGGCCCGGCTGCCAGCGACGACAACGGCTACGCTCACAGCATTGTTGTTGATTGGGCGGTGACCGACAAGCTGAACTACGTCTTTCAGAGCGATTACGTGGACAATGACCTTTTCGTAGGCACCGTCGCTTCGCCAACGAAGGACATCATTGGTATCAACAACTACTTGCTCTATTCAATCAACGACTGCCTGGCGGCCGGTGCTCGATTCGAGTGGTACGACGACCCGGGCTATGCCGGCGATGTCAAGTCACTGACGCTCGGCATGAACATCCGGCCCCACGCGAACGCGGTCATCCGCCCCGAGGTTCGTTGGGACTGGTTCGAAGCGGGCGCCACCCGTACCGATACAACGCTCTTCGGCGTAGACCTGGTTCTCACGTTCTAAGGCGCTTCACCGCAGACCGAGAATTCCGAACGCAATGTGAAGACGGCCGGCGCGAGTGTGCCAGTCGTCTCTTTTCTTGGCCGGCCGCCATACTCTCCTCTTCCATGGCGATGGCCGCCGTTCTAGTCTATGATGAGTCGAACGGTCATAACAAAAAGAGGATCTTCTGCTGCCCTACACAGATGCAACGGATATCGATATTCACACGACTGATGCTCGTAGGCGGCGTTTGGATGGCGGTCGTCATCGCGGGATCGTTGTGGCTATCGAGCCAAACAACCGATCCCTATTCATGGATGGCGTTCGTCGTTGCTTTGGTTCTTTCTGGCGCCACGGCGGCCCTTTGGACGGCGAAGAGCGTTACCCGCCCGCTCCGCGAAATCGTTCAATCCATTCGAGCGATGAACCGAGGCGATTTCAAACGCCACATCCGCAAGCAACGCAATGACGAACTCGGAATCGCGGCCGCAGAACTCGACGAATTGCGGCTGAGGCTGGGCAATGATATTGCGGAGTTGCGGCAACACGCCTCGCAGTTGCGCAACGTGCTGGCGAGCATGGCCGAGGGCGTTATCGCCGTCAACGCCGAAGGTCGACTGCTGCTGGCCAACGAAACGAGCCGCAATCTACTCGAGTTTTCCCGTAGCGACTGGGGGAATCGCCCCCTCGTCGAGGTGGTGCGGATTCGTCCGCTCAACGACGCCGTCGAAGAGTGTTTTGAGACCGGAGCGGAAGTCCGTACGGAATTCGAGATTTCCGGGGTGATGCGCAGAACTTTGGACGTCCGAGCCACGCCATTTCCCGACGATGCCACTGCGGGGGTCGTGCTCGTGCTGCGAGACATCAGCCAGTTACGTCGACTCGAGGCCGTGCAAAGGGACTTCGTCGCCAACGTCTCCCACGAACTGAAAACCCCGCTGAGCAGCATCATGGCCTGTGCGGAGACAGTTCGCATGAGCGGCGAACAGATCCCCAAGGACCTCCTGAACTTCATCGTCCGAATCGAGAAGGACGCCAACCGCCTCGATCAATTGATCATCGACTTGCTTAATCTGGCGCGAGTCGAATCGGGCAAGGACGCCTTTGATATTCGCGACATTGCTGTTGGGGAGTTGGTCACTGCTTGTGTTGAACGCTTCTCGACCGCAGCGACGTTTCGGAGTATTGCGCTGCGAATCTCGCCACCCGACGGACCCCTTTTCGTACGAGCCGATTCGAGTGGCATGCGCGTCATACTCGACAACTTGATCGACAATGCGATCAAATACACTTCTTCCGGCGGCCACATCATCGTGCGGTGGTTTGCCGAGGATGACCGGGTCGTCATCCAAGTGGAGGACGACGGTCCAGGCATCGCCCGAGAGGATTGGGGTCGCGTGTTCGAGCGGTTCTATCGAGTCGACAAGGCTCGATCCGTTGAAACGGGAGGAACTGGCTTAGGTTTGGCGATCGTCAAGCACCTTACACAGACATTTCGCGGCACCGTGGGGCTAACCAGCGAATTGGGCAAAGGCTCGACATTTGAAGTTCGAGTACCCTTGCGCCGTGTCGCCAATTCCCCGGCGACGCCTTCACAATAGCTTCACGAAGTCTTCATAATACTGCAGTAGAATCCGGTTCCCCCACAATTGGCACGACCGGTGACGTAATCACAAACAGAAACAAGACTTGAACTTATGCTGAGGACCAGCCGATGAGCAAGCACTTGTCTCGCGACATGGACCACGTTCACCAACGTCTCCTGTCGCTGTCGGCCGTGGTGGAGGAAATGATCGACAAAGCCGCCCGATCGCTAATGGACCGCGACGTTGATGTCGCGGAGGAGGTGATCGAGGCCGACGAGCAAGTCGATCGTAGCGAGGTCCATATCGAGAACGAATGCCTGAAGATTTTGGCGTTGCACCAACCAGTCGCAATCGATCTGAGGCGGATTGCCACGGTCGTTAAGGTCAACAACGACTTGGAGCGGATCGCGGACTTGGCCGTCAACATGGCCGAACGTGCAGTCCACATCGCCGAGAGTGCTGACTTCCCCATCCCCGACAAGCTGCCGGTGATGGTGCGGATGGCGACGGACATGGTTCGCGGTGTACTCGACGCATTCGTAAACCTTGACTCGGCCGCAGCCCGCCGCATTTCGTTGCTCGACAGCGACGTAAATCAACTTAACCGAGAGATTATCGAACAACTTCAAACCGTGATGAAGTCGAACGCCGACTTGGTCGAAGCGGCATTACACTGTTTCTCAGCAACCCGTCATATAGAACGCATCGCAGATCACGCCACGAACATTGCCGAAGACGTTGTCTACCTAGTAGAAGGCGAAATCGTTCGGCACGCTCGGGACTTGATCCCCCGCCCTGCAGAGTAACCAAACGATGAGCAAATCAAAGATCCTGATTGTCGAAGACGATCGTTCGTTAGCCGATGTAGTTTCGTACAACCTGAAACAGGCTGGCTACGAAGTGCTCACCGCCTACGATGGTCAGGATGGACTGATTCAGGCCCAACTGAAAACGCCCGATTTGATCGTGCTCGACGTGATGTTGCCGGTGCTTGACGGTTTCGAGGTCTGTCGACGGTTGCGTGCCGACGCGACGACCCGCGATATCCTCGTACTGATGCTGACCGCCAAGTCGGAAGAGTCGGACGAACTGATCGGCTTCACACTGGGGGCAGACGACTACGTCACCAAACCGTTCAGCGTGAAGGTGCTGCTCGAACGGATAAAGGCTCTTCAACGCCGTCGGCTCAACACGAATGAGACGGAGGACATCGTATCGGTCGAGGGCGTGACCGTTGATCGCCGACGCTATCGAGCGACCGCCGACGACCGACCGCTCCAATTGACCCGCAATGAATTCCGCCTGCTGGACGCCCTCATCCGTCAGCCGGGCCGGGTTTTTCAACGTTCCGAACTGATCGATGCCGCTCTGGGGGAAGACACGGTCGTGCTGCAACGGACGATTGATGTACACATTCGCGCACTTCGGCACAAACTTGGCGACAAGGCCGATGTGATTGAGACCGTTCGCGGCGTCGGCTACCGCTTCCGCGAACCGGGGGTGGCCGAACTTGAAGAGGAGTAGAGGACTCTCGTTCCTCCGTTCCAGCTCTTGGAATCACGGCTGCCGGCAATCGGCTTGATCGCAAAAACGGCGTAGTGGAACACGGATTCTAATCAACTGGAAATGCGATCGCAAATCTCTCACGGTTTGTGGGTGTTTTCGCGTTGCGTGGTGGACTGCTTTGCGGTGACCTCTGCATTGGTTTTTGGCGTCACTGCGCCGACACATTGCTTGTTTTTGTGGAGATTTGGCATGTCACATCGTTCTCAATCGCTCGTCCTTCTCTCGATCAGTCTCGGCTTCATGTCGCTTCCTTGTGACCTGTCCATTGCCGAAGAGACGGTTTCCGTCAAATCCCGGGATCTGAAGTTGGACATTCCCAAATCGTGGAAACAAGAGGAACCGAGCAGTTCGATGCGAGTGGCTCAGTTCCGCATCCCGGCGGCCGAGGGTGACAAAGACGATGCAACGATGGCGGTCTTCAAGTTCCCCGGTGGAGGAGCCATGATGGCGAATATCAACCGCTGGGTTAATCAGTTCAAGCCAGAGGGTCGCAAGGTCGATCTCGTCATCGGCAAGTCTCCGCAGGGCGAGTATGCCTTGGTCCACATCAGCGGCGACTACGGCACGATGGATATGGTCTCGCGAAAGTACGTAGAGCATAAGGGCTGGCGGGTTTCGGGCGTGGTGATCTCGATGCCGGAGAAAGGCTCCTACTTTCTCAAGATGAGCGGTCCCGAGAAGACCGTCGCCGGCCAAGCGGCCGCGTTGCGAGCGGCCTTTGGTGGTGATGAAGCATCGGAAAAGAAGGTCGATGTGAACTAATCAAGAACGATCTTAGGGCGCCATGCTAACGCTGCGATCGGCAAGGGGTGGGCAATCCTCGCAATCTCGCTTAACGCAGCATGGCGCCCTGTCACGGAGGGGGCAGTCATGCGTGTCTAGTCGTCTTGCGACTTCAGCCGCTCGAGTTCCTTGCGGAGCTTTTCCGCCTGCTTCTCGGTCTCGCTCTTGGCGGCCTCCGCCTGCTTCAGTTTCGCTTCAATCTCTTTGATTCGAGCAGCCACGTCAGGCTTTGGCGGCGCGAGCTTGCCCGACTTGAGATCGTCAACCAATGCCAACACATCAGCCGTCGGAATGGCGTAGCTTTCCACGCGTCCGGCTCGCGCGATGTTCACGCCGACCACCTTGCCCGAAAGATCGACCAGCGGCCCACCACATTGTTCGGGTCGCAGGAAACTATCGTGCTGTAAAACCATCGGAAATCCGTCGCGACGCTCGCTCAAAGTAGATCCCATTTGGTTCATCATGTTGAAACGCTGTTGACGTTGACCGGCAAGCTGCCGTTTGCCAAGGGTCGCCTTGACGCTACTCGAATTGCCTTCGCGAACATATTTGATATTCACGACATCGCCCGGTTTCCGGTCACCCACCAACTGCACAAGCCGCATTGCGGAATCGACCTTCTTGCCATCGACTTCGGCAATAATGTCGCCGGCCTGGATACCGATCTTGGCGGCGGCCGTGTCGGGCATCACCGTCGTCACACGCACGCCGTCGTCGGTTTCTTCGTGGCCAATCCCCAAAAATCCGCGGGCACCGAGCGGTTTGCGTGGGGCAACACTCACCACGCCGGTCGCCGCTGGTTCACCGTTCCAATCGGGGGTCGCCAGTAAGGCGCCAAGTTCGGGAGGGGCGCCGCGGTTGAAGTTGACCGCTTTCAAGTCACCGCTCTTCACCTTCAACATCGCTAGGTCGAATTCTCTCTGAACGCCGACGACCGTGGCCGGCACGGGCTTGCCGTCCTTCGTCTGCACGCTGATGGTTAGGTAGTCGCCCAATTCGCTGGCCTTCGTCAGCACGAAACCCTTCGAGTCGACGACTGTGCCGAGAGCCTTTTGCTTGCCGTCGACCAGCACGCGCACCGTACCCTTGGCGGCGGCGTCGACCACCGGTTTGTAGAGGTCGCGAACTTCCTGATGGCTCTTCTCATGCTTGGAAGGTTTGCGGCTCGCCTGCTGTTGACGCATCTGCTTGAAAAGATCAGCGGGCAGCTTGTCGCCGGGGCCGAAGTGAAAACGGAACTGGCCCCCGCCGTTCTTCTGCAACTCTTCCATCCGTTTGTTCATATCGTCGAACATCTTGCGAAAGTCGTCATCGCCATGCCCTTGGCCACGTTGCATCCGCTCCATCATCTTTCGCATCTCTTCAAATGGGTCCTCTCCTTCGCCGAAGGGCATGCCGGGGAGTTCGCCGTCGCCTTGCATCATCTCTTCGAACAGCTTTTTGCCGAGCGGGTCGTTCGAATCCAACTCGAGGCGACCGCCGTTCTCAATAGCACGGCGCATCAATTCCTGCATCAAGTCATTCTTCGAGTCGTCACCTGTATCAGTTCCGTCGGTTGTCTCAGTCTCAGCCTGCGCGACTTGCAACACGGGCCATGATATAGCGACAGCGCTGGCCGCCAGTGTTCCGAATAGTAAGATCGCAATCCAATTCCGCTTCATCATTCCATCCTTTGATTGTTTTTCGTTGTGTCTTGTTGAAGTGGCAGGCAAGGGGATTACTCGCGTTTGCCGAGTTTGGCGACGAGATCGAGCTTTTCATCGCCACGCTGAATCGCCACTTTGACCTCGGCGCCAGGCTTGCGCCGGGCCACTTTGAGCACCATGTCGCGGACCGACTCGACGTCCTCGCTGCCAACTCTGAGAATGATATCGCCAGACTTCATGCCGGCCTTGTCGGCTGCTGAGCCCGGTACGACATCGACGACGCTGACGTTGCCGTCTTCCGTTTCTTGCAGTCGCACACCCAAAAATCCGCCTTTGACCAATCCCTCAGGCAGCTGGAATCGGGCCATATCGGCGAGGTTCCCCCAGGCTTCACCCTTGGCCATGCGGTCCCAAGACTCGTGAAAGCGATCGATCGGCACGTGACGGTTCTCGGCCAGCGAAGCGCCAATCGAGCTGTGAATACCGATCAAACGACCGTCGAGATCGAACAGCGGCCCGCCGGAATCACCGCCGATCAAACTGCAATCGGTGATGATCGAGTTTTTCGAGAGCATCACGACGCGACCAAGTCGAATCGGCGGCGTGCGACCAACACGCCACCCGCCGGGATGCCCTGCACAGACAACCCACTGGCCTTGTTCCACGTCTTTCGACTTTCCAATTTCCACGTAAGGCCACTCGCCATCTTCAGTGATCTGAATCATGCCAGCGTCGAAGGACCGATTGGCGCCGAGCGTCTTGCCCTTGACCATCTTGCCATCGGGGAAGATCAGCGTCACTTCGCGGTCCGGCTTGCCGGAAACGTGTCCCGCGGTGAGAACCAGTCCATCCTTGCTGACCACGACTCCGCTGCCCATGCCGACGCCGCCAGTCACACACACGGTAGCCGGCAGGACGTTCTTCACCACCGCCTGCACCTTCTCTTGCCTGGATTGCAATTCATCGAGTTGATCGGCCAGCACCAAACCGGGCATTGCGGCGATCAACATCATCGCCAAGCATGCGTTTGCGTAGGTCTTCTTCCGTAGCTGCATCATCTCCATCCCTTTGCGTGATTGGGTCAGAACTCCGCGCGGCGGCCAGCGGGGGACCTTAGGGCGACAATTCTGAGAAAAACAACCAATAAAATAACTGTCGAAACGAACGATCCATATTGCCGCGCGATCAGGTCGTCAGCAAGATCAATCGCCCTCACCTCCGCTGCTCAACGATGGTTACCGCCGATTGGTTTTTCTTACGCGATAACCGGGGCGGATGGTTCGGCGGCAACTTGCATTTACGGGCAACCACGGCGTGTGCGGACCGGTAGAGCCAAAACACAACCCGTTGCGTGAACGCAGCTTACGCGATCATCCCATTTTCGAGACCTCGGGTAACCGAATTGTAAATTGCACCGCTTTTGCGACTTCCCTTTTTCGCAAATCCCCCAAAAATGGTGCATGGAGATACTGATTTCCGGCCAACAACTGAACCGCTTACAAACGTCAAAAGGAGTTTGAAATGCGTCTTGCTCGCAAGGCCGCCACGCCCCCCAAAACAAATCCCAACAACCCGCTTTTGATTCCGCTGGTCGGCGTCTTCGCCCTGGCGATCTGTGGCAACAGTTTCAGCCAGGTGCGCACAACCGACCTAGCGCTGACCGACCGCCACGTGCCGGAATTGGGCAGACACCTCGACCGACTGCAACTCTCCGAACCGGTCATCTACCAAGGACTCGCCGTCTACACGCTGCAACTAATCGACGGCGACACACTCGACCGAAACTGGCTCACGCTCGACGACGCGGTCGAACGCGGCACGCTTGTCATCAACGAAAAAGGCAGCGGTGGAACCGTGCCAACCGTCACGGTAGAAAACAAAAGCGAAAACAACCACGTGTTGATCACCGCCGGCGAGATCATCAAAGGAGCCAAACAAACGCGGACCGTTCGCAACGACGTGATCGTCGCCCCCGGCCAGAAGATTAACCTCAGCGTGTTTTGTGTTGAGCACCATCGTTGGCACGGCGGGGCGAAATTCGCCGCTGGCAAAACCGTGCTGCCGCAGTCGATTCGCAAGGAACTGCGCAAGGGAGCCGATCAGTCGCGCGTCTGGTCCGAGGTCGCCCGCAACAACGATGCCCTGAGCGCACAGAACAGCACGGGCAGCCTCGAATTGGCGCTCAACTCACCTGCCGTTCAGGAGAAACTCGGCAAGGTTCGCCGCAATGTCATCCCCGAGATCCCGCAAG
>Ga0180435_10003196_pt1 | contig 16503 bp, 9 predicted proteins | sample SS_ome_3_FD_132467 | JGI IMG/M metagenome (GOLD analysis project Ga0180435, IMG submission 132467) | Hypersaline lake sediment archaeal communities from the Salton Sea, California, USA - SS_3_S_1 metaG | ecosystem: Environmental > Aquatic > Non-marine Saline and Alkaline > Hypersaline > Sediment...
AAACATCAGGCGCCCGCATCATCCGAAAACCCCAATTCGCCAAATACACCCTTGCCATCGCCGCCGATCTCTGGTGCAATCTGTTTTTTACGGCCCCGCCCGTCATTGATGAAGGAACGTGTATGAATCGTATATTGACGCCAATCTTAGTGACGGTGGCGATCATCGCACCGCCTGCAACCGCGGACACAACTGCGTGCAAACTGCCCGAAGACTGCTACGGCGTCTATACGTGGTGTTCGTGGAACCCGCGGAAAACCACCGCCGCTACACATCCGACGATCAAAGGCGCCTCGATCGTAATGAACTGGGAAGATATCGAGCCCGAAAAAGGCAACTTCAAGTTCGACACGATTCTCGGACCAAAGCTCCTCGCCGCCCGAAAAAACAACTTCTACGTCCACCTGATGATCTGGGTCGTACCGCGCACGCCGAAATGGCTTTACGAAAACGGCGTGCCCAAGGTCGATCTTCCTCCGCGCCGCACGCCGAGGCGCACCACCGTCAAATGGGACTTCCCATACTACCTCGACGACAACTACAAGCGGTTCTTCTTCCGCATGATCGACCGGTTCGGACAGTACGTCCGCAAACTACCGCCCGAACTCCGCAAGCGTATAATATTCATCCAGTCGGCTGAAGGCGCCACCGGAGACGGAGCACCATACAAGGGCAGGCCCATCAACCCAAAATACGAGATATCACGCGAGCAGTGGTCAGATTTCCGCATCGAAACATGGTCCGCATACAAAAAAGCGTTCGCCGAAGATACCTCCCGGGCCTGGCCGATACTCGTAAACGCCGACGCAAATCGAACCCCGGAAAACGATTGGTTGATTAAGAATTTCGACGTCATCGGATGCAAACAGGGAATGTTCTCTCACGGTTACCACATCAGCGACATTCAGCGCCGCCTGACCGTCTGGAATGAGTTTGTCTCGCGGGCCCGCCAGGCCGGAAAAACCGTATTCACCCGCGGCGAGCAGGACAGGGAATGGCGAATATGCGGATGGAGCAAGCAAAATCCGAACCAGGCGTTCTACTGGTCGGCACTGTTTGGGCTTCACTGCGGCCTGGATATCTGGAACGTCCCGTCCGACGCGTCCGGCAAGCGAAAGCTCAAAGAGGCAATCAAGATATTCGCAAAATACGCTGGCAGACACGACCCCACCGCCAGCATCGGCGCGTTCTGCGCGCTACGACGAGGGCTCGACGCATCCGACAAAATCGCCTTCCCCGAAACCGAATTCGGTAAGGCCCACAGGCGAAATACCCAGCGGTACATCAAGATCGCCGCAAGCCTCTCCCACCGCGGCGCCCGCCAGGGCGACCCGCCCAAAGCCCTCGGAGGAGGAATGCAAAACCGCCAACGCGACGACTATAACGATGTGGGATGGCGCATCGTGCGGGGTAATTACCGGCGATTCCTAAAGCAAATCGAACCCGATCAGACCAGTATCGGACATTGGCACGTCGGGCCCAAAAAACATATTTTCAGCCGATTCGCCCGAGGATTCCAGCACAGCACCGGCCGCAAAGAAATGCTCTTCCAACTGGACAGGCGTTTTTTCGGTGGATCGAAACGCCCACAAACCGCCCGCCTCCGCGTTGTATACCTGGACAAGGGCGACGGAACCTGGTCGCTGATCTACCAAAACCCTTCCGCCCCGACGCTCGCCATGAAAGTCAAATGCCGGGACACCGGAAAGTGGATCGACAGGCAAATTGTCGTAACTGACGCCATATTCACACGTTCCCTGCCACGCGGTGCCGACCTGATATGCCGATACGTCAGCGGCGACGATACGATCTTCCACATGATAGAACTCACCCGCGACCAGCACCACGCCGAAACTCATTGACTCCGCCTTCCACCACACGATAATCGCTGCTGAAGACTTAGAGGAGATTATGGCCGACAGTATAACCAGGACTTCGTGCAGATTGCTTACCGCCCTGATCCTTGGCGCGGGCGTCTTCGTAAACTGCTCGTGCCTCAGCGGTCAACTGGACAGCGCCATGCAGCAGGCCGCCAGAATCACCTACGTCGATGACGAGGGCGAAGACTACTGGCAGAGCCCCGCCGAGACGATCGCCCGCGGCGCCGGCGACTGCGAAGACCAGGCGATCTACCTCCACCATCTCCTAAGCCTCAAAGGCCTCCACAGCGAGGTCATCTTCGGGATAGAGAATCTCAAACACGTCGAGTCCGGACACGTATGGGTTGAATATTCCACCGGCCGCGATGTCTACATCCTCGACCCCACCAGGCGGTTGATGCGTCTGCGGAGCAAACTGCCCCACCACCGATACTATCCCGCACTCGACCAGAAACTGATCCAACGCAAGCTCGAAGCGTATATCGACAGGTCAGGCCGCAGCGGACTCAACAGCCATTACGAAACGAAAATCCGAACAACCCGACACCGCTGATGGATGCGCGGGCGCCGGTGTCACAAAAGGTTCACACCTTTCGGAATTGGTCAGTTCACTGCACCAGGCTATGATACGCGATCACAAGAACGCTATCATCCCACTGAAAAGCCACTTACAATCATCTAAGCATCCCTTGAACTGACATAACGCCCACCGGAGCAGATGTCACACTCACCGGAAGTGTGACATACTTCTCCGCCCACCAAACGCTCGCAATCAGCCCTTAATATATCCATAACCCCATGTCTCACAAGTCTTTACATCAATCCACGCCGCCGGAAACCTCGCCTCAAAAATGTCCTTGACGCCGTCTGATATGTCACAGGCAACTAACTCGTTATTTAGCAAATGTTTATATCGACGACATGGAACAACAATCGCAACCGCTTGCGGTTTCGCGCATCTTGGCCGTGCGTTGACGCCAAAATTGCCCCCCCCCGTTTTACGGTCTATTCGTGGTTGAGAAAAACCCATTAACCCGAGAACCCTATTCGGCGAAACGGCGATCGCGACGCTACGCGGCGGTAAGCATGGCGAAACGGCGGGATGTCCGACGACAAGTAGTTTTAGAATGTTTTCGATCGAAGCCCTGAATGGGCGCAACATTCTCGTGGACCAACATTTGGGATCGTGTACCCAGACCCGGCCAACTGGCGACTACAAACGGTAACGACAACGGACAGCCAATCCGCCGCCGGCGGATCTGCGACTTCAGCCAGAAATATCCAACTCCCAAGTTTTACGGCAACGACAACGGCGAAAGGCGAAAACCGTCGTTCCGCCTGCGGACAGTAATCAGTGGCCAGTTATCAGTGATCACTGGCCAGTGATTTTTGCCGTGGCCGTAACATTTCCGTGCTTTCCGTGTTTTCCGTGTTTTCCGTGGTAAAAAAAAGCCGTCGCCGTAACCAGAACTTTGTTATCTCCGCGTTCTCTGTGGTAAGAAACTGCCGTACGGCAAACGGCGTCGCTCCGCGACATGTCAAAGCGGTGCCGGGGCACCGCACTCCATATTACTTCAACGGCATGGCAACTGGGAAACTGGCAACGGCAGGGGCAAAACAGTTATCGCGGCCGTAGCAGGGCGTAACATTTCCGTGTTTTCCGCACGCGCCGAGGGGATCGGGGCGGCGCTTTGCGAGATGGTAGAGGGTTAGATAGTGGTAAGTAGACCCGTCTTCCGTCTTCGCATCGGCCAGGTCGTGGCAAGCGATGTGTAGTTCTCGTCGCCGATAAATGCCCTTTTGCATGCATCTGGCTGATGGTACAATGATTCCGCGGATAATGTACTCCTGCGTTTCCGCGACGGGTCGCAATCCAAGCTTGCGTTCCGCCAGACTACAGGAACTATTTTGGTGCCAGATTATGACAATCCAGAGAAATCGCACGCTCCAGTTCGCCCTTAGCGCAATGTTCGTCCTGACCGTCGTGTCCCTGGCCTCGGCAGCGGCGAAGACCGCGGGACCTTTGAAGAACCTCGCCCCGTCGGCGAAGATATCGGCCACCTCCGAACTCAACTCGTCGTACCTTGGCAAGTTCGTTGCCGACGGTAAGATTCCGGGCGCCGGTTCGAAGCGCGACCTCAGGCAGGCCTGGGCGGTCAACGGTCCGAAGGATCGCAACGGCGCGGAAATTACTTTCGATTGGCCCGCGGAGGTCACGGTCGCCGAGATCGTCTACTTCGGGCGGACGGCCTGGGAGTCGGGCGAAAACTGGAAGGACTACGAAGTCTACCTGGATTCGAGCAGCACGCCCGCGGTCAAGGGCAGGCTCAAGAGCGGACACGGACCGCAGAGGATCAAACTGGCGCGTGCGACGAAGCTCGGCAAGCTCAGGATAAAGTTCACCAGTTCGTACGGCGGGTCCAATCCCGGCGCGTCAGAGATTCAGGTCTACTCGGTCAGTCCGCCGGAAAAGGCCCTGGGTAAACTGACGCCGTTTGCGGCGCCGCGTCGCGGCGGTCGGCCGGCGGTAAAGACGATTCCCGAGTCGCCGGAGCTGGCGGCGGACTTGAAGTCTGGCAAGTTGGGGTTCGACAAGCTCGTAATGATCCAGCGTTCGGCGATGCGGACTTCCCACGTGTACACCTACCATATCGAAGGCTTCAAGCCCGGCGGCGGGCTGTACGTGCTGTCCCTCGGCGACGGCGCCCTGAAGACGCTCGTGGATTCGCCCAAAGGCGAGATGCTCGACTGTAACGTCTCTTACGACGGTAAGGAGCTGCTGTTCTCCTGGCGCAAGAGCGCCACGGACTTCTACCACGTCTACCGGATGAAGATCGACCCTTCGACGGGGCTGGCGGTCGGCGACATGGTGCAGGTCACCAGGGGCAAGACGCACAACATGAACGCCTGCTGGCTGCCCGACGGCGGGATCGCGTTCCTCTCGGATCGCAGACCGGCGTTCGCGTACTGCTGGTACACGACCTCGCCGATACTCTACCGCTGCGACTCCGACGGTAAGAACGTGGTGCGACTCTCGGCGAACTATCTCAACGACTTTACTCCCTCGGTTATGCCCGACGGGCGGATTCTCTATTCTCGCTGGGAATACGTGGACAAACCGGCGATTCCGATCCAGAGCCTCTGGACGATCAACCAGGACGGGACGAACCTCGCCGGTTTCTTCGGTAATCGCGTGCTGAGCCCGGCGACGTTCATGGAGGCCCGCGAGATTCCCGGAGGCAACAAGGTGCTCTGCGTGCTGACGAGCCACAACGGGCCCTGCCACGGCGCGATCGGGATCATCGATCCCGACAAGGGCGCAAACGCCCAGGAAGGCATAACCAACCTGACGCCGGAAATCAATATCGGGCTGGTCAACAGGGGCGCGGGCAACCGCGTTCGCGGGCCTTACGAAAGCCCGTTCCCTATTGATGACAAATATTTCCTGCTCTCACGCGCCGGAACGATAATGGTGCGGGATTACAAGGGGACCGCCCAGACCACGATAATCAAACCGGTCGGGGCGCTGGGATTCTACGGCGCCCAGCCAATCCGCTCCTCGAAACGACCCAAGGTCAGGTCTTCGGCGCTAAAACCGAGTTCCGACAACTGGGCGGTCCTGTCGATGCAGGACGTATATAACGGTATCGAACCTCACGTCAAGCGAGGCGAGGTCAAGGAGATCGCGATAGTCCAGGAAATCGAGAAATCGGTCCGCGCCGAGGTCGGACGCAGGGCGTTCGGATTCCAGTTCCCTGTGGTCTCGTGCGGGGCGACCTACGCGCCCAAACGCGTGTGGGGATACGCCAAAATCGAGTCCGACGGATCGGCGTCGTTCAAGGTCCCCGCGGGATTGCCCATCTACTTCATGGCACTCGACTCCGAGGGACGCGCCCTGCAGCGCATGAGGAGTTTCACGCACCTCATGCCCGGAGAGCGCCAGGGCTGCATCGGATGTCACGCCGACAGGAATTACGCGGCCGCACCGGCGGATGCAAAACGCGCGATAGCGGCGCGGCGAGAGCCCCAGGCGCTCGAGAAGCCCGAGTGGGGCGTTACAGGTTTCAGCTACCCCCGGATAGTCCAACCGGTGCTCGACAAGCACTGCATCAAGTGCCACAACCCCAGGAAATTCTGCGGTAAGATCGACCTGACCGGCGACAAGACCGATTTCTTCAACGTATCGTACGAATACCTCGCCCGCCAGGGGCGCCCCGGGCAAAACCCCTATACCAAGTGGATCTCCACCTACAACGGCGACGAGGCCAACATCCTCGACATCATGCCGAAATACTGGGGTTCTCCGGCCAGCAAGCTCGCCGAACTCCTCAGGGTCGGACACCCGGACAAAGACGGTAATAAACGAGTCAACGTCCCGCCATCCGAGCAGAAACGCGTGTTCGTCTGGATCGATCTGAACGTGCCCTACTATGGGACGTCCGCCTCGAATTACTACAACCTGCGGGGCTGCAGGCAGATGATCCCGCCCAACCTCAACAGGGTCCTCGCCGAAGTGTCCAAACGCCGATGCGCCTCGTGCCACAAGGGCAACAAGATCCCCCGCAGACCCTACACCCGGATATCAAACGTCGAGAACAGCGAGTTCCTGCTTGCGCCGCTGGCGAAATCCGCCGGCGGAACCGAGAAATGCGGAAAGGCGATTTTCGCCGACAAGAACGACCCGGACTACAAGGCCATACTCAAGACCTTCGATCCGATCATCAAAATGTACACCGACAAACCGCGAATGGACATGCCCGGCGCCAAACTCCCGCCCTGCCCCCCGCCGGGCAACTAGATATGGCGCACGAAATTGAAGCAAAGTTCAAGGTCCCCGACTTCCGGGCTGTCCGCACGCGCCTCAGGGGGCTCGGGGCGGTCTATCTCGGTACGAACCTGCAGACCGATTTGTACTACGACAGCCCCGACCACCGCCTGCTGAACGAAGACAAAGGACTGCGCATTCGCCTGACGCGCCGCCTCCGCAGCCCCTCGGCGACCGGCGGGAAGGCGCCCGCGACCGATAGCAGACCGCTGCTGACTTACAAGGGACCGCCCGACAGGCACGAACAGGCCAAGATCCGCCAAGAAATCGAAAGCCGCGTCGATTCACACCAGGCCCTGGGCGACATACTGGGCGCGCTGGGGATGGCGCCCATGCTCACGATACAGAAGAAACGGGCGAGCTACCGCATGGGCCCGTGCCTGGTCGAACTGGACGAACTGCCCCTGCTCGGGCGATTCATCGAGATAGAGGCCCCAAGCCCGAGGCAGATCGAAGCGCTCCGCGAGAAACTGGACATCCAGGCCGAACCGTGCACCGATCATTACATAACGCTCATGACCAGGGCCTGCTCGCGAGCCTCGCGGACCTGCCGGGAAGTCACGTTCGACAACTGCAATAATTGCGATTTCACCTGAAATCAACCACCGATTCGTCCAAATCCGAACGAATGCATGCAATTAACCTCAAGCCATCCCCTGAGCCTCTGAGTCTCTGTGTGGATTTAACCGGTTCTCTGAGTCTTGCTAAGTGATTTACAGGAAAGACTGAACAGTGCGAAAACCAGATGGGGATTACATGGATTAACGGATTACATGGATTAACGGATTACATGGATTAACGGATTACATGGATTAACACCCAAGGTCTCTGTAATGACATGCATGACAGTCGTTACAGAATCAGAGTCGTTAATCCCTTAATCCTGGAAATCCATGTAATCCCCATCCGTCGTTCGAAAACAAGAGGGCGTTACTACTATACAAACATTACGGCAGGTAACTTACTCGAGGAAGGCGAGAAATTCTGCGGGGTCTACATTCATCGCAATGGCCAGGGCCTTCGCGATCTCGGGAGTGGGTTTCTTGAAACCGGCCTCGATGTAGGCGATCATCCCGCTGGAACAACTGGGCACGAGCAGGGAGAGTGCTTGCGGCGTGAGTTCGGCCCGCCTTCTGGCCCGCTTGACGGCCTGGGCCAGGCTGGCGGCGGGAGCATCGGGCTCTTCGTCTTCGTCGCCCCGCGGCGAGATCAGCGGGCCCAGGGGGGCAGCGTCGTCGGGCGGCGTGGAATCGGAGTTTTCATCTTCTTCACCGCTGTCGCCCCCGCCCTCGGGGTCTTCCTCTTCGGTATCGGAAGCCGGGTCTCCGAACAAATCTCTCAGGAGATTCTTTCCCGAGGTGAATATACCGCTGGTATCACCGCGATGTGCCTTTGGTTCGGGCTTGGAGAGGTCAGATTCGAGGGCTTCGAAGATGGCCTGTTCGAGTTGGGGGGTGGGTCTTTCCTTACCGCGTTCGATCCACGCGATGGTATACGGATACGCCCCGATCATTTCGGCAAGCAGTTCCTGGGTAATGCCCTTGGCTTCTCGGGCTCGCTTTATTTTCTCTCCGACGTGTGCGGGCGGAGGGAGCTTGGTCTTCTTCCTGGACCTTGTCTTGCCCTTGGTTGTTTTGGCTCGGGGTTCGGCGACTTTATTCGGGGCCACGTCGGTCAGGTAGTCGCCCAGTACTTTCACGATGGCGTTTAGCACCCTTCTCTGCGGTCGATTCTTGCCCAGTTCAAATGACGATACCGTCCGCCCGCAGCAGCCCGCCAACGCCGCCAACTGCTGCTGTGTGAGCCCCATCGCCTTTCTAGCCCTCCGGACATCGGAACCGCTATATATCTCCGAGTCGGGTACACGTTTGCGCAGCAGGAGCGTAAAAAGTTCCGATGGATCGATATCGAGCGCCCCGGCCAGTTTCTGTAACTGCTCGCGCTCGCCACGTATCTCACCCAGTTCGATCTTCTCGATGGTGCTCTCGAAGCAACCGGATTTCTCGGCCAGTTGCTCGACGGTCAGGCCCTTTTCCCTGCGTGCCTCCCGTATGGTCTGCCCAACGCCCGTCGCCTGGTTGGAGTTGTCTGTAGGTTGCCTGGCCATGATTAGCTCTTCGAACAAAAGGACATGCGATTCAGTCGTTCACATTGTCACCGGGATGGTTGTACCTGATTTCCTGTTCCGGGAGCACCTTTTTTCCGATTGTACTGCGCAAATGATACTGCCGCAGCAGCGTCCCTTGGGATTCGGTCGAATCCGCGCACCAGTATCTTACCGCGGAGCGGGCAGTATGGCAAGTGCGATTATCTTCCTAAATTTTTTCAGAACCGCCCGAGCGGTCGAAACGTAGAACCTTCACGACAACGGTAGTTTATATCCAGGTCCCCCGCCACCACCACCGGTGGTCGGCGGTCAACCGCCAACCGCGAAAAGTGTGCCACACTTTCCGCCGGAGTTGCATATGGCTCATGACATTCTAACCGAATCGGTTGCCGCCCAAACCGGGCGAGCGAGCCTGTTTATCCTGGCGATCCTCTTCGGGGGGGTCCTCGTTATCAACGCCTATATAGCCGACTGGTTATTCCAGGACGACTTCTACGGTTCGGCTTTGGCGCTGATCGGCGCGATATTGCTGGGCCTTCCGATTGTAGCCCACGCGTTCAAGCATCTCCTCAAAGGGCAAATGCACATGGACGAACTGGTGGCGCTGGCGATTGTTGCGGCCATTGCGGGAGGAAACTACAAGTCCGCGGGGGTGGTGGCGTTCTTCCTGCTGCTGGCAAATCTCATAGAGACGCGCACCGCCCTTGGCGCCAAGGCCAGCATCGAATCGCTTATTCGTCTGGCCCCCACCAAGGCCCACCGCCTCGGGGACGACGGGAGCGAAGAACTCGTCGAACCCAACAGCCTCATCGCCGGCGACACCATAAGAATCCGTCCGGGCGATAACATCCCCGCCGACGGTGAAATAATCTCAGGCCAGTCGTCAATCAACCAGGCGAACGTCACGGGCGAATCGCTTCCGGTGGACAAAAACGAAGGCGACGAAGTTTTCTCGGGCACGAACAATGTCTCGGGTGCGATCGACGTGCGTGTAACGCGCGCCGGGACGGACACCACGCTGGGCAAGGTGAGAAAACTGATCCTGGAAGCCCAGAAAACCCGCATCCCAATGATGCGAATGATCGACTGCTACGCCGGCTGGTACACGCCCACTATCCTCATGCTGGCCGGAGCGGTGCTCTTCTTCTCTCAGGACATGAACCGCGCCATCGCGATGCTCGTGGTCGCCTGCCCCTGTGCGATCATCCTGGCCGTACCGACCGCGATGGTCGCGGCGCTGTCGTGTGCGGCGCGCCTCGGTATCCTGATAAAGGACGTATCGAACATAGAAGCCGCCAAGGATATCACCGCGTTCGTCTTCGATAAGACCGGAACGTTGACAACCGGGCAGCTCAGCGTCACGCGAATGATGCCCGCCGGCGGCGTCGACGGAGCCGTTCTGCTCGCGGCGGCAGCCGCGGCCGAACACCGCTCGAAACACCCCGTAGCCAAGGCCATCGGCGAAGTGGCCCGCAAGGCCAATATCACACCCGCCGAACCGACCGAATTCATCGAAACCGCGGGACTCGGAGTAAAAGCGAAGATCGACGGAAAGTGGACCCTCGTCGGTCGCAAGGCCTGGCTGGTCGAACAGGGGATCGATATTTCTCCGATGTCGGACGAAAAATACGCCGAACCGGAAGGCCTGAGCACCCTGTTTGTCGCCTCGGGCCCGCGGGTGCTCGGTTGGATCGGTCTGGAAGACCGCACCAGAAAAGACGCCCGCCGCGCGACAGACGATCTGCAAACACTGGGTATCAGGGAAGTGGTCATGGTGACCGGTGACCGGTGGTCGGTGGCGCGGCGCGTGGCACGCGAAATGGGCTGCACGGAAGTACAGGCCGAGGTCCTGCCCGCGGACAAGCTCAAACTGGTCGACTCGCTCAAGCGCCAGGGACGCCGCGTGGCGGTGACCGGTGACGGCGTAAACGATGCGCCCGCACTGGCGGCAGGCGACCTCTCGATAGCCATGGGCGCCGCGGGAAGCGACGTGGCGATAAACTCCGCGAGCATCGTGCTCATGAACAACAACCTCAACCGCCTGGGATTCCTGATCCGCCTAAGCCGCAAAACCACCAGCGTGATCCACCAGTCACTTGGTTTCGGCGTGGGGTTTGTCGTGGTGTTCATGATTCTAGCGGGAATGGGATTCCTGCACGCGATAGCGGGCGCCCTGCTGCATCTGCTGGCGGCGGCTTTTGTGATACTGAACTCAGCGCGCCTGGTGCGATTCGGTGAGGAGCTTCACGAGGCCCCGCTGCAGGAACCCGCCGGTCCGCAGCTCAGGGTAGAACCCGTACCGGCGACTTGATCGATAACCGCCATCAAACATCAAAAACCTTCGGAACTGAAATGACGACGCGTACGCGGCAAAAGCAGAACCAGGAGCACGCAGAGCGCAGCGGCCGACAGGCCCGCGGCGCGTATGGTCAGACCTTCAGCATCCCCAGCCCACTTGCCAAACCGGAAGAGACCGGTAGACACGACGGTGAAAATCCCTCCCGCGGCGCAGTCGGCGACAAGTACCAGCCAGTAAGCCCATCGCACGCCCCGCCCGAAGAGGCCCCAGAGAATCCATCCTGCCGCTGCGGCAACCAGCAGCATCGCGGCGGTCGACAGTCCTCCGAGCGTATGATACTTCGAGATAGACAGGATCACCGCCCCGGTGATACCGCACGCGACCGCCCCGGCCCGACCGGTCCAGGCCAACACACCGACCAGAGCGGGCATCGACGCCGAGGCGCCCTGCGTCTCCAGCGGGCGGGTCTGGAACACGGCGATTCCCAATGCCAGCACCGCGGCGCTGTACAAAACGCAGTAACTCAGCGCCGTCAGGAAATAAGCGGCGGGTATTGGCGTGTCGAGCATCATCGCATCGAGCATGTAGAAGGTCGTCAGGTTTGGAAGGACGGCGCCGAGCACCCTCGCGATGAAAATATCCTGCGTATCAGGCCCGAACAGCGAGCGATACATCGAACCCAGGATGAATATCCCGAAACAGACCAGCAGCGTCATTACCTGCCCGAGCCTGGTGCTGGCGGCGACTGCAATCGCCGAAAAAACCACCACCGCCATCAGCATCAACCCCATCGCCACCAGGAGTTGACCGCCAATATCCTGACCGAAGCTCACGATCCGCCATTCTTTTCCGACGAACGCAATTACCGCCATGCTCACCGACAGCAATACGGTAACGGCCCATATGCTCGCCGACGTGAACGCCCAGTCGTACATCAGGTTCCCCAACAGGGCAACCAGGACAGCCAACCCCAGCGCCGAAAGGCCCAGCACTATCACGGGCCAGTCGAACGGATTGCGAACGGTGGGCATTACCCCGTGGCGGACGGTCATCAGGAACACGAGGCTGCAGAGGTAATACGCCAGAATAACCGCACCGGCCACTCCGATAAACTTGCCCAGAACGAACGTCGCCCGCGTAACGGGCTTGGCGATTACGGTCAGAGCGGTCTTGTCTTCGATCTCTCTGCCCAGGGCCGCGGCTGCACTGAACGCGGAAATCAGCAGACCGTTGACCATCAGCGTGCTCAGACCAATGCTCTCCATCATCTTCTGGTCGCTCCTTCCGTCATCGCTGCTGGCGGTCCACCCCGACAGGGGCAGAGTCATCACGAGCAGAGCGAACGTAACCAGTATCAGCACGCCGAATATGGGTTGACGAATGGTTTGCAGGAATGTTGTCCGACCGATGGCCCAGAGCCTGATCATATTGCCTCGTTCTCCGTCAGCGGCGCCGACCGCTTTAGGTGTAATACGCCCCGGGGCGAAATTAGTTTCGCCCGCGAGGGAAAAATTGTAGACCCATCCGCCCCCGGGAGCAAGCATCCCCCGCGGGTCGGGGAGAAATGTGACAGATGATAACTCAGAGACGCGGAAAAAACGTGGCGAGCGTGGGACTTGTACTGCAGGTCGCATTCACGGGGGTAATGCTGGCGATCTGGTTGCTCACCGGTTCGCATGCAGCCATGGCGACCGTATGGCTGCTCACGGGCGGAGTGGCGCTGTGGTTGGTTGTCGTATTGCTGTTCTACACCCGCCAACTGCAGCGACGCGAAACCATCGAACTGGAAGAACTATCCACCGATTCCAGCATCTTCCGCAGCGACGATAAATCGCAGATGCAACCAATGGCCGCAAGGCAGGCCTTTATCGAGCGTTGGGTCGTACCGATATTCACCCTGCTGTGGGCCGGATGGCACGGGTGCATGGCCGTGGTTACCTGGAGGATCATCGGCGCCGAATCACAAACCCAACTGAGCTACACCAGCCAGGGCACCCTGTTCGCGATCCTGATCGGGTTCCTGGCATTCCTCTTTTCCCGCTACTCGACGGGCATGGGTACGCGTAGCGAGTGGAGGGCCCTGCGCGCGACCGGCGGGTACATGCTCGGAGGCGCTTTAATGGTGGGCGGAACGGCCGCGGCACTGCTGGGGGCATGGCAGGGTTATGCGGAGTTGGATTACTGGGTGGCGACGACCGGGGCGATACTGATGATGGTCCTGGCGGTCGAACTCGTGATCAACTTCGTGCTGGACATGTTCCGCCCGCGACTGCCCGGAGAGGAATCACGATTGGCTTTCGATTCCCGCCTGCTGAACCTGCTGGCGGAACCCGATCGCGTGGGGCATTCGCTGGCGGATGCGGTCAACTACCAGTTCGGTTTCGAGGTCTCCAGGACGTGGTTCTATCGACTGCTGGTCAGGTCGTTCGTACCACTGGCGGTCATTGGAATGGCGGTACTGGTGGCGATCAGTTCGATAGTGATCGTCAACGAAGGTCAGGAATACATCATCAGCCGCTTCGGACGCCCCGACCTCGAGCGATCGCTCAGAGAACCGGGGATACACTTCAAGCTGCCCTGGCCGGTGGAGACCGCCCGAATGTTCGACACCGGTCACTTGTATGAATTCCAGTTAGGCGCGGGGCACCATCAGGACGCCAACGTGGTAACGACCGGAGCGTTCAAGGGGCGAGAACTCGCGCTGTGGACCGAAGAACACGGTTCGCACGAAGAGCAGGACTTCCTGCTGGCCGTCCCGCCCGAATCCCGAAAAGGCCTCCGCACCAGCAACGCCGCTGACGTAAGCATCATAAAACTGGGCGCAATGGTGCAGTACCGCATCACCGACGCCTACAAGTTCGGATATACCTATACCGATGCCGCGGAAATGCTTGAATCGATCGCCAGTCGAGAAATGGTGCGATACTGCTCGTCGGCGACTCTGGACACTCCAATTCCCGGTGGCGCCAAGGACCGCCCCGAAGCCCTGATGACTTACGGGCAGGGTCCCGCGGCAAGGAGGCTGAAGGTATTGATCGAAAAGGCCATCGAGGACATGGACCTCGGTGTCGAGATCGTCAGCGTATCGTTCACGGCCGTACACCCGCCACCCGAAGCGGCCGAGAGTTTCGAGAGGGTCATTGAAGCCCGCCTCAGGCAGCACCAGCAGCGATATCGGGCACAGGCACAGGCCGTCAGAACGCTGTCGGGAGTCGCGGGCAATCAGCCCAGCGCACTGAGATTGGCTTTGGCGATATCAATCTACGAAAAATTCGGTTCACTACCATCACCGATCGAAAAACCCAGGCTCTTCGCCCTGGCTATCGATGAACACATACGCATCGCACAGAACCACGCATCAGAACTCCGCAAGGAAATCCAGCAGGATATCTCGCGGGGACAGACCTCCCAACCGACCGCCGAGACCGACGATTCGCTCCAGGCTGTTGTCGATGACTACCAGGCGCATATCGATCGCCTCCAACGCCTGAAAGACGAAAAGGACACCGCACGAATTGCAAAATTGATTCAGGACTTCGCCATCGAAGCCAGAAACATCGCCGAAGATCGCCTCATGAAACTTAAAACCGGAAGCGCGTCGGTCATGATCGCCAAGGCCTCCGCCGAGCGGTGGCGCCACGAGCTCGCCGAGCGCGGTAAGGCCGAGTCCTTCACCCGCCAGGCGCTGTTGTACGATACCAGCCCGCAAATTTACATGCTCGACCGATGGCTCGACACGTGGGACCAGGCGCTGACGGGCAAACACAAATACGTGCTCGGTCTGGACCCGAACCGAATCGAGCACTGGCTCAAATGGGAAGGACAGACCGGTGTGATGCCCGGCGTGTTCAGCGGTCGCAACGGTAACCAGTAACGACAACAACCAAACCGTACCACGGTACAGCAAGGAACTTTGAAATGAAGAGCAAAACGAGCCTGATAATTTTGGCGGTCGCGGTCCTGCTCATACTGACCGCCAGTACAATCTGTTTTATCGTCCCGTCGACCGAACTGGTGCTCGTACAGACGCTGGGCAGGACTTCCAGAATACTGGACGGGACCAAAGGTGACGCCGGTCTGCACTTCAAGTGGATATTCCCCATCGAAAAACTGGTGCGATACGATAACCGCATCGACATGTTCGAAGATATCCACAAAGAACTGGAAACCTCCGACAAACAGAAAGTCCAGATCACCATGTACTGCGCCTGGCGGGTCGAAAAACCGGAAAAATTCCTCAAGGAAATCAAGACGATAGACGCCGCACGAGGACGTATCCGAAAACGCCTGCGAGCCAAACAGGGAGACGTAATCCCAAAGCACCCAATGCGAGAACTGGTCAACACCGATCCGAAGGAAATGAAACTCGCCGAAATCGAAACCGAAGTGCTCACAAAACTCAGAGAAGTACAGGACGAACTCGGTGTCGAAATTGTAACCGTGGGCGTCAAGGCGCTCGGGCTGGCGCAGATAACCTCCAAGGCCGTCATCGACGCAATGAAGGAGGAGCGACAGAAGGAAATAGCAAATCTCGAGTCAATGGGACAAGCCACCGCCGACACCATCAGATCGCGGGCCGAAAACGCCAGCGAACAGATAGTCGCCTTCGCCGGACGAAAAGCCGACGAGATCCGCACTGCGGGGCACCGCGAAGCGGCGAGGTATTACAGCCGCTATAAAGATCAACCAAGATTCGGAATGTTCCTGCGATACCTCGACACGTTGAAATCCGGACTCGGGCAAAACACCACCATATGGCTCGACGGTACGAAAATCCCGGGCGTCAAGTTTCTCTGGAAAGGGCCTTCGCTGCCCGAGGGACCGGTGGTCCCAACGCCCGAAAAACCAAAAACCAAAACAAAGAACCAAACCAACGCTCAAGGCGACGGTGAATAGTGATGGAAAGAACTACTAACGAACATCGACAACCAGATAGCGATTTGCGCGTCGAACAGATGGACCCCGCACAGCAGCAACTCGCCAGGGCGCTGCGATCCAGCTTTCGCCTGCTGTCGTTCCTGATGATCCTTGTCCTGATCCTCTTCACTGTCAGCGAAGTGACCAGCATCGGCCCAAACGAGGTCGGGATCATATATCGATTCGGAAGGATACAGGATGACGTCGTCGAAGAGGGCCTGGCGTACGCCTGGCCTTTCATGATCGGAAGGATAGAGAAAATCGATACGTCACAGAAGGAAGTCGAAATCAACGACTTCTGGATATTCGAAAAGCCCGAAGACCGCACCAAACCGCTGATCGAACGCAGCGCGCCGCCCGAGGGCCTCCGACCGGGATATGACGGGGCGCTGCTGACAGGTGACCAGAGCCTCTATCATGTCCGCCTCAGGTGTGAATACCAGATCCGCTCCGGTTCCGACAGGCTCGTCGATGA
>Ga0180435_10003197_pt1 | contig 16497 bp, 12 predicted proteins | sample SS_ome_3_FD_132467 | JGI IMG/M metagenome (GOLD analysis project Ga0180435, IMG submission 132467) | Hypersaline lake sediment archaeal communities from the Salton Sea, California, USA - SS_3_S_1 metaG | ecosystem: Environmental > Aquatic > Non-marine Saline and Alkaline > Hypersaline >...
CATGAGTTTTACGGCATGCTGGCCTATCACTACAGCCAGGCGGAGGATCGGGAGAAGACGGAGGAGTTTCCGATCTAGGGCCTCATCTGATGCGGCTGTACGAAAGGCCTCCTCGCCGGCCTTGATCAGAAACTCCTCCGTCTTCTCCCGATCCTCCGCCTGGCTGTAGTGATAGGCCAGCATGCCGTAAAACTCATGAAGTCTTCTGGCAAAAATCTTCTCAATGGATCTTGCTACCCGCAGGTGCAGCTCTTGTCGCCTCCGGTACATAATCGATTCATATGCGGTCTCCTGAACTAGGGCGTGTTTGAAAAGGTACTCTAACTCCCCCATCCTCCGTTGTTCCTGTACAAGCTCTATCCCCTTCAAATATGATAATCTGTCATCTATATTCTCGATAGCGTTTGCAACCTCTGAGAGAATCCGGTGGAAAAAATTTCTGCCGATTACCGAAGCAATTTTTACCAACTCACGCGTTTTGTCCTCCAGCCGGTCAATCCTGGCCATCAGCACATCATTAATGCTGTACGGAATCGCTATCGTATTGATTCTCTCGGTTATATCAAAAACCCCATTTTTCAATACGATGACACCCTCATCAATGAAGGATCGTACAACCTCCTCGATGAAATAAGGATTACCGCCGGATCTCTGTACTATCTGACTGATGACGGCATGGTGAAGTCCGGCATTGCTCAACATGTTATTGATCAGTGCTACGCTTTTTCGTTCATCCAGGGAATTCAGCCTTATTTCCACATAGTACACCTGAAGCCGCTCCTTCAGGGTTTTAATTAAACGGTCTCCCGTATCTGTGTAACCTGGTCGAAAAACATTGATAAAAAGAATTCTTTGCGTATCTGCTAAGCGAAACAGGGACTCCATAAGTTCGATGGAACTCGTGTCGGCCCAATGCAGGTCTTCTGCGATAATCACGAGTGGCGAAAAGTCGGTTGCCCTGATTAAAAGCTCGCGCACATTTTTCAGAATCAGTTTCTCCAGTGCCTCACCCTCGATACCCTTCACCCTCTTGGCATAACGGCCGAACAACTGCATCCCCATAAGGGTTGCTATAAATGGAAGGATCTCCTTGATCCCTTTCGGATAAAGTCTTCTGATGGCTAATTCAAGTTTGTTAAATGCTGCCGTCTCTCCATCATCATGCCTTATCCGGGCCCATTGTTTTAATAGATCAATAATTGGATGAAAACTTAAATTCCTGCCGATAGAGATTGCCCGTCCTTCCAAAAGGATTACCCGCTTCATGGCCTCACGCTGCTTCAATTCAGCCATGAGCCTTGATTTACCGATGCCGGCTTCACCGATAATATTGACGACTGATCCCTCACCATTTATGGCCTTCATTACCTGAAGCTCCAGTCGGTCAATTTGACTGTCCCTTCCAACCATCTCGGAATAGATCATCCGCTCAGAGCCCAGACGGGGGCGAAAAATATCTCCTTTCTCTGAAATGAGTTTGTAAACAGGGACCGGTTTCTCCTTACCTTTGACCTTCATCTTCCCCAAGGCTTGAAACTGGAAAAGCTCCTTGGTAAGTTTGAAGGTTTCTGCTGCCAAAAACGTTGTTCCCGGATCTGCCAGCCCTTCCATTCTGGCAGCCATATTGATTGTATCCCCCACGGCAGTAAATTGGACACGAAGATTGTTCCCCACAGCACCGACGACAACCAGCCCCGAATTTATTCCAATCCGCAACAAAATTGGCGGTAAATTGTCGCCTTTGTTCTTTTGGTTAAATTTCTTCATCTCGCGCTGGATGGCTAAAGCGGAACGCAACGCCCGCTGAGGAGCGTCCTCCAATGCAATCGGAGCCCCGAAAAGTGCCAAAATCCCATCCCCACGCAATTCATTGACGATTCCCTCGTATTCATGAACCCTATGAATTAGAATCTCATAGACCTGATCCATTAGGGAAAACGTATCCTCCGGACCAAGCTTCTCGGCAAGTGGCACATACGCCGTCATGTCACAGAACATGATCGTAACCTGTCGTCGCTCGCCTTCAATCTTTTCCCGTTGAGACAATATTTTTTCGGTGATGCCTCTGGGGAGATAGCGCTGAATCCTATCCAGTTTCTCAGTAGAGGAAAGGCTATCGCCATATATTTTCGGAACGGGCGTCAATTTATGACCTCATCCATAGGTGCGCCGGCCCCATTTGCTTCTCAAACTCGCACGCCGACGCTGTCATACGCTGCGAGATTCACATAGCTATGAGTCGCGCCCAAACAAAAAAAGGCGCAGCATGAATATAGATTCGTGCGTTTTAAAAATAGATGTATTAATTTGAGTAAGGTTAAAGATTGCTAACCGGAAATTATCAATCCGGGTATAACTGAGCTGGAGAAGCCGGAAGACAGATAGTTGTTTTTGAAAAACAGGTGGAAATGCGGGAATCGATTGAATTATGTCGAAATATTCTAATATGCCTACAGAAACAGGAAAACTGGCTCCATCTTGCAGACTTTCCCAATTACCCGAGCACAATTTATTCTGCCAGTGCGCTGAATAAACGGATAGCTGAATTTTTTGAAGTCTGTATTTTCTAACTATATTTCATTACAAAAGATCTTATAGAAAAGTCAAGCTAAATCTTAATTGTAATAGATTGTGTTTATTAGAAATTATGCTGCAGTGCTATCGTTGGCTTAAAGTGGCACTACAACTGGCGGGGTGATATACAAACCGGCATGATCAACGAATGAGAGCGGGCCGGAGGCGATGTCGGACCAGGTTGAACATTTAACAATTAATCGCAAGGGGACATCCATTCAATCATTGGTTTCTTCCATGTCGATATACGAATGTTTCCTCTTTAACTGACTGTAATAATTTAATATAGAATCATATTGCCTGTTGTTGTCGACATTAATTTCACTTGATTTTTCATTCGCGAAACGGCATTATACACCATCATTACAAAGCACAAAGGCATTCATAAGGAGGAAAAATGAAAAGAATCTGTCTGGTACAATTGCTCATTGCTTTTCTGGTTCTCGGATTTATGACATCCCAGGCCCCGGCCATCGGTTTGGGGGGCTATTTCACCGCCGGATCCGGCAGCGGCGAGTGGGACGCCGAAGACGAGAACGACTCTGAATGGGATTTTGAAACCGATGATTCAGGATCGGGCTTTGGATTCGTGTTGGATACAGCCGTAGCCAAAGACCGCGTTTTTAATTACCGTCTGAATATCGGATATGAGCGCAAAGATTATGAAGATGAAACCGGCGCCACACTTGAAATTGACAACTTCGTCGTTGTGAATGATTTTGGCTTCGGCGTGGTGCGCACCCCGAAAGTTCGCTTGTGGTTGGGCCCTGAACTGAAAATCACCTCCGGTTCCGGCAACATAGACACAGATAAAAATGAAGAATTTGACATCGATCTGGTGAACGTTGGAATTGGCCCGGTATTGGGTTTAAATGTCCATGTCGGTAAACTCGTGACCCTTGGATTTAAAACGGGATTGTTATTTGAATCAGTTTATGGCCGCGGCGAACATGAAACGCGCGATGATACAATCGAATACTCCGGGAGTGACTCCTATTTCTATTTCAATTTTGCCATTATATTCAGGATAAACGACGTCTATAAGAAAAAATAAAAGGAATCAGGAAATGATTCCAGGATTATAGGTCGACCTTATTTAATTCCCCATAAAACCCCTGCGGCGCCAACTCCGGGAAGTTTGCCCCGGATTGGCGCTGCAGAAAAGCACGAACGTCCTGCCCTGTAGCCGTATTTTTCAATAGCCAAGTTGTATAATCCCCGGATACGGGAATTAGTCAGTACCTCCAGCAATGGATATCTCCCGGACGGCAATGCGTGCCCCAGGTCCTGCATGTTTAATGCGATACACAATCCTAGTTGGTAATGATGCCGCCTGAGGTCAAGCGTTTGATGGATTATCCGGTCATAGGCGACTTGCCTTTCGGACTCGACAAAAGTCAATTTTGTGATTATTTTTTTCATTCTGTATTGTGCTTTAGGATATGTAGGGTCAAGGATTCTACCGGTAGCATCATAGGCGTTTAGACTGTTAGACTATTAGCCGCAAACAGCCTAACAGTCTAAAGGCCTAATAGACTGATTTTTCTTGACGCCCCGAATACCAGGAACCTAAATTGAACCTTATGGAGACCGCATGCAACTGACATCGAACCTATATGCCTTCTTGTGGACCTCACCCGGAGCCAACAACTGCAACACCTATTTGATAAAAACCGCGCAAAAGCGTATCCTCATCGATCCGGGTCATACGGCCCATTTCGATCATGTGCATCAATACCTCAGAGAATTGAATCTATCCCTGGATAGCATTGACCTGGTCATTTGTACCCACGCTCATCCAGACCATATGGAAGCGGTTCACTTGTTTGCGGACACACCGGCTCTATTTACGCTACATGCCAGCGATTGGCAAATGGTACAAGACATGGCTCCGCATTTAAAACAAATCATGGGAGCTGAGTTGGATCAAATAACACCCGATTTTTTTCTAAACCAGGGCCAGCTGCGGGTGGGCGATATTGATCTGCAAATTCATAGCACCCCCGGTCATTCACCTGGCGGCATCAGTCTGTATTATGCCCAGGACAAGGCCCTTATTACCGGCGATCTGATCTTCAAGGGCGGCCTGGGTCGCACTGACCTGCCCGGCGGTAAAAGCGACCTGCTCAAGGACAGCATCCGCCGGATGGCAACTTTAGACAGCGCTTGGCTTTTATGCGGGCATGGTGACGTGGTCTCGGGCAAGGACGCCGTCCAATCCAATTTTGAACAGGTGGAACGAATGTGGTTCGGCTACCTTTGATTGGGTACGCGAATCCAGATGAATACTTACAAAATAAAACATTGGGTATTGTTTAGGATCTCGATATTCGTGCTTCGAGTATTAATTTCAGGAGAAATGGCATGGGCGAAATAAAAAGCACCCTCGATCTGGTGATGGAAAAAACAAAAAACCTGTCTTTATCTGCAGAGGAGAAAACCGATCAACAACGCGCAGCATATCAAAAACGCCTCAAGGGTCTCCTCCAGAAATATGCCGACGGTCTCCAAACGTTGGAAGAATTTCAAGAACAATGTAAAGCAATACAGAAATCGCTCGGGGTCACCGATACGCAACCGCTCATCCATCAGATCTTGAATCATATCGATCCAGATCAAGACAATATCCCGTGGCTAAATCTGCTGGATGGTTACATGCCCAATTTGAGATCACCCATACAGGATTTACTGTCTGCCTATGCCCAACAAAGTAAAATATTAATACTAAACGGATCACAAACATACCTGGATCAACTCAAGTCAAACCATTCAATTGAAGGTTCGGCCGTTGTACCCAACCTAGCTGGAGATGGGGCATTACAGGCTCAGCTGGCGACCCTGCGCCAAGATACACGGGCCGGTATCGCTGGTCTGGAATAGCTTTTTTTTAAATACAGTCAAAATTGTTTTATAGAGATAGGTGCCGGCCCCACCTTTCCACTGCAGGACACGTGTTTATGCCTTCCACTGCGATCCTTAAATTGACAAATTGCTACAGATTATTTAGTCTGGCACAGGTATTGTAGCGCTTGTCAAATTAGCGCTCCGTTACGGGTAAAGAGCGGGTCAGATACTTTTTATTTTCATCGAGGTTCAGACACGAATTAGGTGATAGGATGGGCAAACCCTAACGAAGGAGGTTAAAATGAAAACTGTTGCCAATTGTATTCTCGTTTTGATGATCATGGTATTTATGGGTTGCGCCGGATCGAGCTCCTACATGCAACCGGCAACCACGGTCATAAAACCAACGCCCGACAAGGCGGTCGTTTATTTCATGCGGCCCTCTGGCGTCGGTTTTGCAATCAATTTTCAAATTTGGGATGGCGAACGATTTATCGGATTGAGCCAGGCCAAGTCTTACTTCGCTTATCAATGCAATCCCGGCAAACATCTTTTTGTGGGCATTGCCGAAAACAAGCGCGGACTCGAAGCCGATCTGGAAGCCGGTAAAGCCTATTTTGCGATCACCCAGGTGCGTATGGGCGGATGGCGAGCCCGAATGGCATTTATACCGGTAACCAGGGGGTCGGAGTTTTGGGATACCGTCAACACCTACATGACCGAACTCAATTACATCGAGGCCAAACCCGGTATGCTGATGCAATGGGAAGCAAAACATAGAGCCAAAACCCAGGAAATATTGGCCGTTTTAAATTCACCCGAAGGTCAAAAATATGTCCTGCAACTGAATCGATCCGACGGGCGATAACTTGTTTAAAAAGGAAAGGGCCCCCGCTGGCATCGACAGGGGCCCTGGCACAAAGGAAAGTTACTCAAAAGGAGGTTGGTTGAATTCAACCCCTTAAAGACAAAATACCACATTGTGGCCATTTGTCAACCATTTATTTTATGCCCGCATTCCTTACCTGTTGTTCTGAGATAGGTCAGACATATTAAACTCTTACGAAAACTTAAGGTATAATCTCGAAGCCCGAATATCGAAATCCTAAACAATGTCCAAACAACGAAATTCAAATGAGCATCACGCTAAGGGTACAGATTTGGAGCATTTGAGTAATAAAATTTTGAATTTGTTTAGAATTTCGATATTCGGGTTTATGATTTCAAAACCGTGTAGAGTACAAATATTTATCCGGTAAAATCAGACCGGGACCTATGTATCCGGGTATTTACTGCGCTGATGGTTTAGCCTGCCGCTTTCGTCTTTCAATGTCACTGCGACGATATTTTAGGCTGCGTCGTTCCGGACCGTCATAGGTGGTCGTACTACCCCGGCGTCTTTCTTTTCCGGAGCGACGATCTTTACCACTTCTTTCTTCTTCCATACTACCCCTTAATAATATTCTTTTTACGGGATGTTACAATATTATCAACAACAAATATATAGGTACAAAATTGGTATTATGATGGCAAAGCAAAAAGTTCGAGTTCAAGGCGCCGCGAGTCCCGCTTGATGAGGCGTACTTATGGTACGGTGCAATCATAGCGGGATGATGCGCAACGCAGAAATCGGGCTTTTTAAGACGCCATCATAAATTGACGAATGGCCGCATTCACTTCCTCCGGTTTTTCCAGAGGTGGCAAATGACCGGCGGCTTCAATGTTCACCAAGTGGGCATTCTTGATTTTCTGAGCCATAAACTGACCATATTCTACGGGTGTTAGCTTATCTTCGCTGGCCGTCACAACCAGAACCGATGTTTCAATTGAATTAAGTTGCTGAATTACATCAAATTGGTCGCAGGCTTTGAAATCATCATAGGCAACGCTGGGTTCACAGTCTACAATTTCCTGTAAAACCGGACGAAGCGCGTCTTTATCACTCTGCGAAGAAAGCCCCATGACAACGTAGATTCCTTCGATAAACTTCTCAAAATCGGTTTGAATGGTTTTAAAAATATAGGGACTGACCCGGAGCCGGGCGCCGGTATTCATGAGAATACCGGCCGAAAATCGATCGCCATGATCCATGAGCAGTTGCAGCGTGATGGCGCCGCCCATGCTGAGGCCGCAGGGAATCGGGTCGGGTGCATTGATTTGGTCTATAAATGAAAGAACAACCTGGGCGTAGTCGGCGACGTTGCTGCAGCCCGGGCCCGGGCTTTTTCCATGACCGGGCATATCGATGGCAACTGTATTAAAATGATCTGCCAATCCTTCAACCTGGTTTCGCCAAAAAAGACGATTATTGGCGGCACCATGAATAAAAACTAAAGTTTGTTTATCCGCATTCAGCGGCCAATGGCCGGCATCGAAACTGATAGAGCCTGACATCCTGTTTTGCATTCCAACCTCCGAGTCCATTTCTACCCATCGAATCGATGTCTTTCGATTGTGAATGTCCATATTCAGATTGCATTGGACCCGCAACGTTGTCAAATATAGGCAAATCTGTCAAGCCTCATAACGGTTGATAGCAAACAGATATTCCTGAGATCATTCGAATATAACTTATGCAAAACAAATATGCTATCGCCTCTTCCTGTCGTTCCCGTGGAAACGGGAACCCAGATCAAGCGATTTGCTCAAAGCTTATTCTGGATCCCCGACGAACCTCCAACCCTCAGCGGATGCCTAACCGCTAGTCCTGTATCCAGGTCCCCATTCAATGTTCGATGCTGGAAGTTCGATGTTCGATATTTGAAGAATAAATACTGCCACATATCGCCGGAGTGGATTGAAAAGATCATTTATGGGCAAGCGCTAGGTGAGTTCCCAGGAACCATCCCAATCTTCAGCCGGCGGCGAGGTCATGAAATGATTGCACCGTTCCAAAAAAAGGCGACATAGATGGTCGGAGTTGGCACAAGAGGCAAAAATACCGGCGGCCTTGTCAAAAGACAATTCCTGATAATGGGCAAGCCCCCTGGCAAAATCTTCTTGAGCCTGGGTGGGTGCCAAGCCTTTCTCACCCAGGACTTCATAAATTCTCACCGGCTTTTGCTTGCCCTTGACGCGTACCAGATCCACCAGTCGGGTCGTAATCTGATCACCCAATTCCTGCTGCGTGGATTCACCGATCAGAATATCTGTGCCATAAAACTTGTTAAGTTTTTCGATGCGGGAGGCCACATTGACACTGTCTCCGATAACGGTAAAATCCATGCGGCGTTCGGAACCGATATTACCGCAAATCACTTCGCCGGTACCGATACCAATACCGATTTGGACCGGTAGATGTCCGCGTTCCAAACGGGCATCATTGAACTCAGATAATCGGTCACGCATTTGAAGGGCGGTTTTTACCGCCCGGACGGCGTCATTTTTGCGAACATAAGGCACCCCAAAAACAGACATGATGGCATCACCGATATACTTGTCCAACACGCCCTTGTTTTGAAAAATAATATCTACCATCAGACTGAAATATTCATTTAGAAATGTCACCGTCTGCTCGGCGCTTAGGTTTTCGGTCATACCGGTATATCCGCGAACGTCTGCGAACATGATGGTCGCCTTGCTACGGGTTCCGCCCAAAACCTGCTGGCTGGGGTCATCCAATAGTCGTTCAACGATATCCCGTTCCATATAGCGCACCAGCGTGCCTTTCATGCGCTTGCGACTGGTTATATCTTCGAAAACCAGGACCAGGCCCTGATGCTCCCCCTTGTGACCGATCAAAGGCACGAAATTGATGTTCATGAAATGCTCTGTGCCCCACGGCATCAGCATGCGAATATTCTCATCCACAACCGATCGGCCCGAGGCATAGACCCGATCAATCAATTCGATTATGGTCTGATTTTTCGACCCGATTATTTCCGTGATCTGGACGGCTTGGGTGTCCTGGATAGTCCTGCGCAGCCAATCCTTGGCTGCTTTATTCAGCGTTTTTATACAACGGTGATTATCCAGGGTAATAATACTGTTGGTGATACTATCCTGGACACTCGCCAGATAATTACGCATATCAACCGTATGTTCATATAACTGGGCATTTTCAAGTGCCACCGATATCTGAGACGAGAGGGCCTTCAGCAGGTTTTCGTCCGCAGAGTCAAAGCTTGCGGACTTCTTATTCATGGCTTCGGTTACACCGATAATCTCACCCGTGCGGTTAATTATCGGTGCGCAAAGCACGGTTTCGGTTTTGAAACCGGTCTGTTGATCAACCAAGGTTAAAAACCGATCATCGTCATAGGCCTGCTTGATATTCAAAACTTCCCCGGTTCGGGCCACATGCCCGGCCAGACCGTCTGCCAGTGGAATTCGAATTTCAGTTAACTCGGATTCCTGCGCCACCTTGGACCACAGTTCTCCCCTAGCGTGATCGATTAAGAATAACGTACTTCGTTCCACGTTTAATGCCGTTGATATCCGTTCGACAATTTCGATAAACAGGGTATCCAGGTCCAGGGTCCGGGCCACCGTTGCGGATACGTCAAAGATGATGGCCATCTTCTCATGATCGGCCAGCAATCGGCGGTAAAGTTCCAGATTTTCGACAGCAATGGCCGTTTGGTAAGCAAACGCTTTGAAGAGGATTTCATCTTTTTCCTGGAAATGGCCCTCCTTTTTATTGATAGCTTGAACAACACCGATCATTTCACCCTGAAGATTCTTCAAGGGACCACATAGCAAGTTGCGGGTCTTGAACCCCATCTGGATGTCATGGGATTCGTCGAAACGGGGGTCCGCATACGCATCGGCGATATTGACCATTTGATCGTTTTCAGCCACCCAGCCGGCAATACCTTGTCCCATTTGGGTCCGAATTTCACGGCTCTCCACCCCCTCAGCAACCAATGACCAAAGTTCACCCGAGAATCGATCCAGTAAAAACAGGGTGGCCCGTTCCGCATTCATGATCTTGCTGGCCGTGGTAATAATCCGTTCTATCTGGGTTTCAATGCCCAATCGTAAGGAGAGTATTTCGGTCATATCCAGCATGTCATAGATACTCTCCAGGGAAAGCTCTGACTCTCGCCTTTTGACAACGGATTTTTCAAGACGAACATTTGTGCGACGCAGTCTTTCAGTGATCAACCGCAAAAAACTGCGCGTCAAAGTGGGCACGGCCACAAATATGGCCTCCAAATCGGTATATTTAATTTTGAGGAGTTGGGATTTTTTAAGAGCACGAACAGAGGCCAGGCGGAACCCATCGCTGAAATAACCCATTTCACCGATACTTTCCCCTGAATTAAGATTGAAAAGCTTTATTTCCTCCTGGTAATCACCATTGCGATAGACTTCGACTTCGCCTTCAACAATGATATAGAAGCAGTCTCCACGTTCATCCTGGCGAATGAATACCTCACCGGCGGGTACACGCACATCTGAAACAAAGTCGCTGATCAACATCAGCTCTTCGACATTGATACCCTTAAACACCGACGAGAAGAGCAACCGATCCAAGCGCTGTTTATTGACGGCCGTTTCCAGTTCCGAACGCGTAATCGCACCGGCATCCACCAGCAGCTTTCCGATTAACGGTCGCTTGCCGGCCGCCTCTAGTTGTTCTTGCCGGGCGATCGCTGCCTCAAGATCCTGGGGATCGGAGGAAACATATTGACCAATGCGCTTCAGCAGCCTCTTTTTTTTCTGATCCATAATCAGCCATGCCGATTTTTATGGTTCAGGGATGCCTTGATGAAATCTCTGAAAAGTGGATGTGGCTCCATAGGACGTGATTTAAACTCCGGATGAAATTGGCAGCCCAAATGCCACGGGTGGTCTCTTAACTCTATAATTTCAACCAGCTCGCCACTGGGAGAAACACCACTGACGATCATACCGTTTTGGATGAATTGGTCTTTGTACTGGTTGTTGAATTCATAGCGATGACGGTGTCTTTCCGAAATTTTCTTTTTCGCATATGCGGTAGCTGCAAAGGTATCTTCTACCAGGTTGCACGAATAGGCGCCCAGGCGCATGGTGCCGCCTTTGTCAGAATTTTCGTCTCGCTTTTGAATGGTTCCCAGTTGTTCATCAAACCATTCTAACATCAAATAGATGACCGGATGGGGTGTTCGCCTATCAAATTCCTGACTATTGGCATTCTCCAACTTGAGAACATTTCGGGCAAACTCGATGACAGCAATATGCAATCCCAGACAGATGCCAAAATAAGGGATCTTGTTTTCGCGGGCATACTGGGCAGCACAAATCTTACCCTCGATACCCCGTGAGCCGAAACCGCCGGGCACCAAAATACCATCGGCTTCACTTAATATACCGCTGCAGGTTTCGGAATCGATGGTCTCCGAATCAACAAATATCAAGTTGGATTTGCAATTATTGGCAACACCACCATGATAAAGCGCCTCGTTGAGACTTTTATACGATTCGGTCAAATCAACATATTTGCCCACAATGGCAATATTCGTCGAATACTTGGGGGATTTATACTTATCAACAAAGGCCTCCCAATCATCCATGATGGGAGCCCGGGTCCAAATTTTTAACAACTCAACGATTTTATCGTCAAGACCCTCCCGGTGGAACACCAGCGGGACTTCATAGATACAATCCACATCTTTGGCGGTAATCACCGCGTCCTGGCTCACATTACAGAAAAGCGCGATTTTGGCTTTGATATCTTTAGATAGATACCGGTCTGTACGGCACAAAATAATGTCGGGTTGAATACCGATGCTCCGTAACTCCTTGACGCTGTGCTGGGTTGGTTTGGTTTTCAATTCCCCGGCTGTACCAATATAGGGTACCAGGGTCAAATGTATGTAGATGACATTATCCTTGCCGGCTTCGGATTTGAACTGACGAATGGCCTCCAAGAAGGGCAGACTTTCAATGTCACCGATGGTCCCACCGATTTCGACGATGACGACATCGATGCCTTCGGCCACCAGCTTGATGCTATTTTTTATCTCATCGGTGATATGCGGTATTACCTGGACGGTGCCCCCCAGATAATCACCACGTCTTTCCTTGGTAATGACGGCATCATAAATTTTTCCGGTGGTGAAGTTGTTGTCCTTGCCCAACTTGGCCCGGGTAAATCGCTCATAATGCCCCAAATCAAGATCGGTTTCAGCACCATCATCGGTGACAAAAACCTCTCCATGCTGAAATGGATTCATGGTTCCGGGGTCAACATTGATATAGGGATCTAATTTTTGAATGGTTACCGAAAGTCCGCGGCCCTCCAACAAAGAACCGATGGCCGCCGAAGCGAGACCTTTTCCCAATGAAGACAACACCCCACCTGTTACGAAAATATACTTTGTGTCATAACCCATTCAGCTACCTCACTCCTCAATTCGTTTTCTAAATTCATTAATCGTTTTCTCGATCTCGCTCAATTCACCGTCTACAGATTCATCCGGCCTCTCCGCTACAGATTGAAGGTATTGGACTTCCATGAGTTGGGCATCGAATAAGCGCTGCGGAAAGGACGGGTTGACGCGCAATGCTTTCACACGAACTTCTCGCTCCAAGACGCCGCCATTGTAAATGCCGATGACCATCGGGTACCATGTCTTATTCACCTGCCGCCACTCATCGTATCGGATTTCAAAGGGAGTTGGCGGCGTATCTCCGGAATCAGATACCAGGCGCCAGCGCATGGGTTGCAATGTTTCTTTGTCGACCCACAATTGGGAGACTGGCTCGTTTGGCTTTTCTGATCCCAAAACAATGGCAATGCGGCCATTGAATCGTCCCAGGCAGGTCAGCGACGTATCAATGCCCAGGCGGGCTAAGCGCTGTTTCAAAAGCTCCCTCGTCCGGTATAAAAGGATATCTTTATACAAGTCAAACGAAGTTTCTTGGTTGGCCACGATTTTTTCTTCCACAACTGTCAGAACCTTGCCTTCAGATACCAGATGAATTCGAGAAGCATTTTGAGAAGTGGAATCAGAACGAAAATCATCGGGGAACAAATACCGCAATGTTTCCTCAGCTTCGGCCAGTACGTTTGCTGTCGCCGGCTCAAAAAAACGCACATTTTGAAATACCATCAAGGTCTTGGCTGAGCCATACTGCTGCGTCACCAATTCCAGCAGATGCGGTCCCCTGAGAATATAGGCCTGGGACGGCTGCACATAGGCAGATACCGCTACCAAAAAGCTGACCAAAAAAATTGTGATCCTAGGGCTTACGTTAGACATTGTATCGCTCTGATCCAACGCGGACAAGCCGCGATAATCGGAATCGGAATCGCTATCGGGATCGGGATCGAAATGTAAGTTTGTAAAAAACGATTTCGGCCCCGATGGCGATATGGATGGTCCGATCCCTAAGCAAAATAGTTGCGTTTTACTGCTTTTTAACCTTCCCCGTGATCTGATATGAACAGTGGTCCTTGTGAAATGCTCAGCATTTTACCGCTGTAATGCCGGCCCATTCAAAATGAAGGGACCAGCCTTACTGGGCGATGAATATTTCATCCGAAAAAAGGGATGCGGAACCCAGATCTTCTTCGATCCGCATTAACTGATTATACTTGGCAACCCGATCACTGCGTGACAAGCTACCCGTTTTGATTTGCCCGCCGTTGATACCCACCACCAGGTCGGAGATAAATGTATCTTCGGTTTCTCCCGATCGGTGCGAAATCACCGTCGTATAGCCGGCCTGTTTGGCCATCTCGATGGCATCAAGGGTTTCTGTAACCGTGCCGATCTGGTTAAGCTTGATGAGGATGGAGTTGGCAATCCCTTGCTGAATCCCCTTAGCAAATATCTTGGGATTGGTTACAAATATGTCGTCACCCACAATCTGGATCAAACCCTCGAGACGATCCGTCATCAGCTCCCATCCATCCCAGTCCTGTTCCGCCAGACCATCTTCAATCGAAAGAATCGGATAGGCATCGATCAGCTGTTCATAATAAGTAATCATCTCATCGGCATTCAACTTCTTTTTTTCAGATGCCAGCACATAACGTTTGCCTTTATAGAACTCGCTGGCGGCAGCATCCAGCGCCAGGCCCATGTCTTTGCCCGGTTTATACCCGGCAGCCTTGATGGCGTCCATGATAAATTGCAGGGCCTGCTCGTTTGAGACCAGATCCGGCGCAAAGCCCCCCTCATCACCAACTGCCGTATTCAGGCCCTTGCCTTTTAATATTTTTTTAAGTGCGTGGAAGGTTTCCGATCCCATCTGCACGGCTTGACAAATGTTTTTGGCCCCGATGGGTACAATCATGAACTCCTGGATATCCAAATTGTTGGCCGCGTGGGCACCGCCGTTAATAATATTCATCATGGGCATGGGAAGATAGCGGGCATTGATCCCCCCTAAATAGCGATAAAGTGGCAGGCCATATGCCATGGCCGCCGCTCTCGTTGCTGCCATGGAAACGCCTAAAATGGCATTGGCCCCCAACCGCGATTTATTGGTGGTACCGTCCAAAGCGATCATGGTAAAATCAAGGGATACCTGATCGGATGCATCCATGCCATGGATCTCCGGTGCAATTGATTTCATAACATTTGTTACAGCAGCGGCCACACCTTTGCCACCATAACGTTTGGCGCGTTTGTTACGCAGTTCCAGGGCTTCACGTTTACCCGTGGACGCACCGGATGGCACCGCAGCCCGACCGACGGCACCGCACGCCAGGGAAACATCAACTTCAACCGTTGGGTTTCCCCTGGAATCAAGGATCTCTCTCGCCCGTACATCAACTATTTCAGTCATAATACATCTCCTTCAATTCGATGTGAAGCGCACTTGACTAATCACAATATCATGGTACGATTTTATAAAATGATACCTAAATTTAAGCGCTGCAACCCAACAGCGGTATTCGCGTGGGCTACAGCCTTGAATTTAAATTATGTTACGATTATTGCTTTTTTATGTCAAGAAGAGGCGCACGATGCAATCCACAAATATCTATCAGTATGCGCACTTGTTTGTCGCGGCCATCCGCATACTCGATCATCAAAAATCGACACCGCCAACCATTGAAGATGTCTGTCAATTGGTAAATTTTTCGCTTGAACGCGGCCATTTCATTTGTAACCAGCTTGTGGAAAGGCAGATCATTAAAATTGTTGAAGGCTCTTATGGCATGCGTTTATTCATCCGTGATCACACGCTCCTGGAAGAAATCCCGCAATCCGAACAGGAGAATAAGCTCGACCAGGCCTTAAAACAGTTCCAGGCTTCCAAAAAAGGATATGCCGATAAGGTGGCGTCCATCCAGGCGGATCAAAAAGAAAAACGCAAAAACCTGTTCGCGGATCTGGAGAAGAAACTGAAAACCGACCTAAAAAGCAAAAAAAAATAAGTCACTCCCTTTCAGAGAGATATATGTCATTGCTTGTTGAGATATCATAATTTCGAAATCTGAATATCGAAACTCGAAACAAATTCAAAATTCAAATTTTAAATTCTCTAAACAAGCGCTATGCTGTTGAGTAGCGTAACAGGTTTTCGTCATTTGAATTTATATCATTAGATATTGTTTCGGATTTGAGTCTTCGTGCTTCAAATTTTATAGCAATACTAGTTTGATAGGTTGAATCTGGTAAAAATTTGACCTAATAATCAATTATCACTTCTTTGTACCTATTATCGTCACCTCAATCGGTCTTCTTCTGGCCCGGTTATCGTGATTGATGGCCACAACCTGCTGCCAGGTACCCAGGCGTAAGAGCCTGTTTCGAACGGCGATCTGAATAGAGGGACCCATCAGCGCTGCTTGGACATGGCTATGGCCGTTGCCATCGTGCCAGGCCAGCTCGTGGGCATACGCCATCCCTTTGGGCGCCCAGCGATCCACCGCATCCTTCAAGTCCGCCACAACTCCCGGCTCAAATTCAATGGTCGTAAGGGAACCGGTTGAACCGACTGCATTGGCACACAACACCCCGTATGCAATCCGAGACTGATGAACCAGGTTGCTTAGCTCGGGAGTGATGTCCTGAATGTCGGGTCCGACGGCTAAGGATACCTGAATGCAATCGTAAAATATATGGGCTGTGTTCATTACTTTCCTCCTGAAGGCAGAAGTTAGAAAACAGGAGACAGAATTCAGAAGTCAGC
>Ga0180435_10003198_pt1 | contig 16492 bp, 10 predicted proteins | sample SS_ome_3_FD_132467 | JGI IMG/M metagenome (GOLD analysis project Ga0180435, IMG submission 132467) | Hypersaline lake sediment archaeal communities from the Salton Sea, California, USA - SS_3_S_1 metaG | ecosystem: Environmental > Aquatic > Non-marine Saline and Alkaline > Hypersaline >...
CTCGCCCTCGATCCGGTGGCCGAGGGACTGCGGGTGGGGCTCGCCGGACCGGGCACGCCCGCCGCGGCCGCGGGCCTCGAGCCTGGTGATGTGATTCTGCGGGCCGCCGGAGTGGCCATCGCCGACAGCGAGGGACTCGCCGCGCTGCTTGCCGAAAAACGACCGGGCGACACGCTCGAGCTGGAGGTGAGCCGCGACGGGCAGCCGCGTTCGATTGTCCCCACGCTCGGCTGGCGGCCACTGTCGGTGGTGCGGCCGGAGTGGCGGACGCAGCCGGTTGCCGATCCCGATGCCGGCCGGCTCGATCCGCTCTCCTTCGTGCTCTCGCTCGAACGCCGCATCACCGCCTCCGGCGAGCGCCGCCGGGATGAGCCGCTGGAGGAGATTCGCGGGCTGGAACTGGCGGAGGTCGACTGGACAGCCGAGCCGCTCGAGGAGGGAGGCGTGCGGTTTTCCCGCGGGCTCGGCGGGGGTTTGAGGCTCGTCAAGGAGTTCCGCCTGGCGGTCGAAGACGACGGCAGCCCGCGGCCATACGCCCTGGAACTGCCGCTCACGCTGGAGGCGACCGCCGGGAAGCAGACGGTCGTCTATGCCCTCGACGGACCGACCGGCCTGCCCACCGAGGGTTGGTGGTACACCGCCCGCATCTCCCGCGACTGGGGCTCGCTGGGCGTCCGCGATGCGGCGATGCGGTTCGACGGTGAATCGAGCCGCGTGGTCAGCAGCGTCGGGCTCGTCGATGATCCCGGCAAGGTGGCCGGCTCGGCGGTGCTCGAGGGCAAGCCGCTCTCCTTCGCCGGTGTCGACGCGCTCTATTTTGCCTCGGCGGTTTTGCCCGCCGCCGAGGGGCCGCTGGCCCCGTCGCTGGAAGAGGTGCGGCCGCTCTTGGTGGGCGAGGTGCCCGCCGACCGCCGCAAACTCGCCAACGTCACCGCCCGGGTGATCAGCCGGCCGATCGAGCTGACCCCCGGTGAGCCGGTGCAGCACCGCTACGAGATCTTCGCCGGCCCCAAGAAGCCCGACGTGCTCGACCGCTTCGGCAGGCCGGCCGCCACGATGGGCGACCTCGTCTATTACGGCTGGTTCGGCTGGGTGGCGAAGCCGCTGATCGCGGTGCTCCACGCCCTGCACGCGGTGGTTCAAAACTACGGCATCGCGATCATCCTGCTGACGGTGATCGTCCGCGGGGCGATGTTTCCGGTGAGCCGCAAGCAGGCTCTCTCGGCTCAGAAGATGCAGGTCCTGCAGCCGGAGATGAAGGCGATCGCCGAGAAATACAAAAACGACGCCGAGAAGCGGACCCGGGCCACCCAGGAACTCTGGCGGAAGCACAACTACAACCCCGCCTCCGGCTGCCTCCTGGTGTTCATCCAGATCCCGATCTTCATGGGGCTCTACCGATCGCTGGCCACCGACGTGGAACTGCGGCAGGCGCCGCTGTTTTCCTCGTGGATCCGCTGGTGTTCGAACCTGGCAGCCCCCGACATGCTCTATGACTGGTCGAATCTGCTGCCCACCTTCCTGACCTCGCCCGACGGCTGGCTGGGTCCCTACCTGAACCTCTTCCCCCTGCTCACGATCGGCCTGTTTCTCTGGCAGCAGAAGCTTTTCATGCCGCCGGCGGTCGACGAGCAGGCCAAGGTGCAGCAGCAGGTGATGAAGTACATGATGTTTTTCATGGCCTTCATGTTCTTCAAGGTGCCCTGCGGGCTGTGCCTCTACTTCATCGCCTCGAGCCTGTGGGGCATCGCCGAGCGGATCTGGCTGCCGGTGCCGAAGCTCGCCGGTGCGGCGGTGGGAGCGGGCACCCGCACGATCGACGTGCCCTTCTCGAGCAACGGCGGTTCCGGCTCCGGCAAGGCGGGCAAGAGCCTGGCCACCGCCGCCCGCGACCGTCGCGAGGCTCGCAAGAAGAAGGGCCGCTAGGCCGGCTGCGAACCATGAGCCCCGACGACCTGATCGTTGCCGCCGCCACGCCGCCGGGCGGGGCGGTGCGGGCGATCGTGCGGATCGCCGGCGAGGGCCTCCCGGAACTGCTTCGTCGGCTTCTCGAGCCCGCCGGGCCGACCGCCGCCACAGCGTCTGAATGGCCGCCGAGGGAGGCCACGCCGCGGCTTTTGGCGGCTTGCTTTGCCGAGGCCCGGCTCGTGGACCGCTTCGGGAAGCTTCCCTGCGACGTGCTGTTGTGGAGCGAGGGCGGCCCGATCGGCGGGCCGCTTGCGGAGCTGCAACTGCCCGGATGCGACGCGATGACCGAGGCGGTGGTGGCCGCCGCCTGCCGCCACGGCTGCCGGGTGCCGCGGGGCGGGGAGTTCACCCTGCGGGCGTTTCTCGCCGGCCGGCTCGACCTGCTCGCGGCCGAGGCGGTGCTGGCGGTGGTCGATGCCCGCAGCCACGACGAACTCTCCGCCGCCCTCGATCGGATGGCCGGCGGCACCGGCCGCAGCCTCGAGGCGGTTCGCCAAGGGCTGCTGGAGGTGGCCGGCGACCTCGAGGCAATGATCGACTTCGGCGAGGAGGCGATCCCGCCGCAGGGCCTCGCGTCGCTCACGCGGGAACTGCGGGCACGGCTCGGCGAGGCCGACGAGGCGCTCGCCGCGATCGCCGCCCGGCTCGACTCGCGGTCGACCGCCGCGGCCGGGCTGCCGCGGGTGGTGATTGCGGGGCCGGCCAACATCGGCAAGAGCAGCCTCTTCAACGCCCTGCTGGCGGCCGACGCGGCCCTGGTGGCCGACGAGCCGGGCACCACCCGCGACTGGGTCGAGGCGGAAGTCGCCTCGCCCGCCGGCCGCTACGTGCTGGTGGACCTCGCGGGCATCGAGGCCGACCCCGCCCGGCAGGCGGCGGTGGACGCCTCGCTGGCTGAAGTCGCGAGGGCCGATGTCGTCGTTGCCTGTCGCGATGCGGCGGAGCGGGCGGCTGGCACCCCGCCGGCGTCGCCCGCCGACAGACCGGTGATTTCGGTGCTCACCCGTTGCGATTTGGTCGCCGGACGTGTGGACGGGGGAATCGCCACCTCGGCCCGCGACGGCGCCGGCCTGGCCGGGCTGCGGCAGTTGATCGAGCGGGCCACGCTCGAGGTTCGCCGGGCGGGCACGCCGGCCTCCGCCAGGCTTGCCGCGGGCATCGACGAGGCCCGCGGTGCGATCGCCTCGGCAGCGTCGATGCTCGACGCGGCCGGCGCGGCTAGCTGGGACGAGGCGATCGTCGCCGCCGAGGTGGGCCGCGGGCTCGCCGCGGTCGATGCGGTCACCGGCCGCCAGCTGGGCACCGACCTGCTCGAGGCGATCTTCTCCAGACACTGCATCGGAAAGTAGGGACGTTCTGATGGGCGACGCCACCGCGGTGCGAGCCACGATCGCCCGCCTCCGCGAAGGGGCGGCCCGGTTGGTTACCACCCCGCCGCAGGATCGCGCCGCCCTGGCCGAGGCGACCGCCCGCAGCGTGGCCACCCAGGCGGATGCCTGGGCCGAAGCTTCGGCGACGATCGAGCAGCCCGCCGGTGGTGAACCGAGCCGCAGCCTTGCCCGCGGCATCCTGGCGGAGGAACTGGCCACCGGCCCGCTGGTCACGCTGCGGCTGCTGCGGGTGACCGCCGCGGCCTGGCGGCAGATCGCCGCGGAAGGTCGTCCGCGGCTGCCATCTCGGCCGAGGCTGGCCCATCCCGGTGCGCTGGGCGGTCGTCTGGCCGGCCACGGCGAGCCGCATGCCCCGCGGGTGGCGATCGACGTGGTGCCCACGCCGGGGCTGTTTGACCCGCTGATTTTCGCGGGCGTCAAGGCGACGGTGCGAACGGCAGGCCCGGCCGACCTGGTGGCCTTCGAGCGGGTGCGTCACGAGGAGGTCCGGCGGCGTCCGGCCACCGGCGGCGTGGCGGTGGTGCTCGGGGCAGGCAATGTTTCGGGCCTGGCCGCCTCCGACGCGATCTGCCAGATCTTTGAGCACGGGCGAGCGGCGTGGCTCAAGCTGCATCCCCTGCACGCCCCGCTTGTGGGCATCCTTGCCGAGGCGGCCCGGCCGCTGGTCGAGGCGGGCCTGCTTGCGATCTCCATCGGCGGGCCGGAACTGGTCGAGACGGCGGTGGCCTGCGAGGGAGTTTCGCAGGTCCACCTCACCGGCGGCCGCGGGGCCTACGAGGCGATCCGCGGGCTGCTTGCCAGCACCGGCCGGCCGATCCCGATCAGCTGCGAACTTGGCAACGTGACTCCCTGGATCGTCGTGCCCGGCGACTACACGCCGCGACAGCTGGCGATGCAGGCCGACATGATCGCCGGCTCGATCATCAACAACGCCTCCTTCAACTGCATCGCCACCAAGGTCGTGGTCACCTGCCGAGGCTGGCCGGGACGCGAGGCGTTGCTGGCGAGGATTGCCTCGCGGCTTGCGGCGGCACCCCGGCGATGGGCCTGGTATCCCGGGGCTGCCGCGGCCTTCGAGGAGCGGACCGGTCGCCCGCCGCCCGATGACGGCCGCCTGCCCTGGCTGTTTGAGACGGGGATCGACGCGGCCCGCGACCGGCGGCTGATCGACCGCGAGTGGTTTCTGCCGGCCTGCGTCGAGATCCCGCTGAAGGCCGATTCGCTCGACCGTTTCTGTGGCGCCGCGGCGGAGCTGGCCGGCTCGCTGCCAGGCTCGCTGGCGGCAAACCTGACGTTTCCCGAGTGTGGCGATGCCCGCGACCGGCAGCGGGCGGAGCTGCTGGCTGAGCACCTCGGCTACGGCGTGGTGGCGGTCAACACCTGGTCGGCGCTGGCCTATTCGATGGCCTGCGTGCCCTGGGGCGGGCTGCCCGGCAGCACCGCGGAGAATCCGCAAAGCGGTATCGGCCACGTGCACGATCCGCTGCTTTTGCCGCTGGTGCACGACACCATCCTGCGGGGACCGCTGTGCCCGCGGCTGCCTCCGGCCTGGCTGCCCTGGCATCCGGCGGCCGACCGGCTCGCAGCCGGGCTTTTGCGACTCTACCGCACCACCAATCCGCTGCGGCACGCCTGGGAGCTCGCCCGGATGCTGCCTGATGTGCTGCGGTAGGTAAGGGGGGGCGGGTAGGGGTGCCGGTGCGGGCCGCACCGGCCTACAGAGAAGCCGGTGCGGGCCGCACCGGCCTACAGACGTGCCGGTGCGGGCCGCACCGGCCTACAGACGTGCCGGTGCGGGCCGCACCGGCCTACTTTGCGGATCGAGGTCTGCGGGGGCTGCGACGTGAACGCGGTGCCGGCTGGCGGCCCGGCGGCGGGTCGGGCTGCTCCACGAACTTCTCCGCCTGGCCGGTCAGCTCGTAGAGAAATCGGCTCGGCTGGCAGGGACGTTTCTTGCCCCACTTCGTGCGCGAGAGACACAGCGAGAGCGTGAGCCGCTTCTTCGCCCGCGTGACTCCGACGTAACACAGCCGACGCTCCTCGGCGATCGCCGCCTCGGAGTCGCCGATCGAACGACGGTGCGGCAGGTAGCCTTCTTCGAGCCCCACCATCCAGACCGCGTCAAACTCCAGCCCTTTCGCCGCATGCAGCGTCATCAGCCGCAGCACGTCGCCTCGCGGCCGGTCATCCTGCAGCCGCTCCGACTCGCGGACCTCGAGCACCAGTTCATCGAGAAAGCCGCGGACGATCTCGGCGAAGGGCGTGCCCTCTCGGCCACGCTCGGCCCTCGCCAGGCCGCTGACCAGCTCGCCCACACAGGCGATCCTCGCCGCCCGGTCGTCGGCGTCGTCATATTCCTGCTCCAGGAACCGCTCATAGCCGACCGAGTCGATCAAGCGGGTGAGCAGCTGCGAAGGACGCTGGCCTGTGAAGTTCCCGCCGGCCCACTCCGCCAGCCGCTCCACGCCGCCCGCGGCCGCCGAGGAGAGCCTGCCCTCGTTGCGGGCCGCGAGGAGTTCGGACCACAAGCTGCGGCCGGCGAGCCCGGCGGCCTCGCGGGTTTTTCTGATCGCCGCCGAGGAAAGCCCGCGCGGCGGGACGTTCGCGATCCGCAGCAGGGCCATGTCGTCGTCGGGATCGACGAGCAGCCGCAGGTAGGCCATCACGTCCTTCACCTCGCGGCGGTCGAAGAACGACCGGCTCCCGACGAGTTCGTAGGGCACGCCGCGACGGCGGAGATCCTGCTCGAAGAGCCGGGTCTGCTCGCCGGTTCGCACCAGGATCACCGCCTCGCCAGGGGCCACCTCGCCGAGCCGGATCCGGTCGGCCACCTCGCCCACCACCCGCTTGGCCTCCTCCTCTTCGTCTCCGGCCTGCAGGATCACCGGCGGCGGGCCGTCGGCGGAGGTCGCCAGGAGCTGCTTGCCGTGACGGTGGGTGTTGCGGGAGATGAGCAGGTTGGCCGCGGCGATAATCTGCGGCGTGGAGCGGTAGTTCTCCTCCAGCCGCACCACGCTCGCCCCGGGCCAACGCCGGGGAAACTCGAGGATGTGCGAGATCTCCGCGCCCCGCCAGCCGTAGATCGACTGGTCGTCGTCGCCCACCACGCAGAAGCTGCGATGGTCGCGGGCAAGATCGGAGAGGATCCGCTCCTGGGTGCGGCTGGTGTCCTGGTACTCATCGACGAGCACGTGGTCGAAACGCCCCGCCTCCGCCCGGCGGATCTCGGGCTCGCGAGTGAACAGTTCATCGACCACGCACAAGAGATCATCGAAGTCGACGGCGCCGGTCGCCCGGAGAGCCTCCTGATAGCGGCGGTAGCCGGAGGCGGCGAGATGCCAGGAATCTTCGCCGGCAGTTTCGATCGCCTCGGCCGGACGCACCGCCGCGGTCTTCCAGCGGCTGATGCGGGCGAGCAGGTCGCCGGGCCGCAGGCTCGTCTCGGGAACCCGCAGCTCGCGAAGCACCCGCCGGGCGATCCCCTCCTGCTCGCCGCGGTCGATGATCGCGAAGCGGCGGGGATAGCCGGCCGCCTCGGCATGCCGCCGCAGGATGCGGGCACACAGGGCGTGGATCGTGGAGATCTCCGGCTTTTCCTCCGGGTCGCGGCGTCGTCCGCCCGCGGCCGAGGCCCGGGCGAGCATCTCGCGGGCCGCTTTGTTGGTGAAGGTCACCGCGAGAATCCGCGAGGGTCGGGTGCCCCGCCGGATCAGCTCGCCGATCCTCGCGATCACGACCCGCGTCTTGCCGGTGCCGGCGCCGGCGAGCACCAGCAGCGGTCCGTTCGGGGCATGCACCGCCTGCTGCTGCGCGGTGTTGAGCGGGAATGGCGGGTTCGTGGCGGGCTGCAGGGTGGCCATCGCGGAGGCTCACAATCGCGTCAGGCTCGGTTGCATATCAGGTGAGGTTCCGAAGCGTAGCAGATTCACTCCGACCCGCGGCGCCGAAGACGGTCGCCTTGACGCCCCGCAGCGGGCCCGCTTCTATTGGCCGTTTCGGCTCCTTGCAGAGGACTTTCGCCCCGGAGACGCCCCGCCGATGAGCACTGCCGAAGAGCGGCCCGATCTCGAAAACAACGACCTCGTCGAATACCTCCAGCGGATCGGCGACGCCCTCCGCCCGTATGCCACGCTGATCGCGGCGGCAGGCGGCGGCCTGGCGGCCGCAGCGATCGCCTGGGCGGTGATCAATGCCAACCTCGCGGCCACCCGGCAGCAGAGCTGGGATGCCTACCTTGCGGCGCTCACCTCCGGCGACACGATGAGCTTCAACGACGTGGCCGACCGCTATCCCGGCACCGAAGCTGGCATGTGGTCGCGGCTGGTGCTTGCGGACATGGCGCTGACCGACGGAACGGTGCTCGCCTTCCGCGACCGGGCCGGCTCCCGTGAGAGGCTCGAGACCGCCGTCGAGCTCTACACCGCGGTGCTTGCGGAAAATCCCGGTGGTCTGCTGGCCGAGCGGGCCACCTTCGGTCTGGCCAAGGCCCGCGAGAGCCTCGGTGAAATCGACGCGGCCCGCCGCGGCTATCGCGTGGTGGCCGACGAGTTTCCCGAGTCGGCCCTGGCAGCGGTGGCCCGCGACCATGCCGAGCTGCTCGCACGAGACTCGACCCGCGAGTGGTACGACTGGTTCTTCGCCCAGGAAATCCGGCCACCCAAGCAGGAGGCCGACGACGCCGCACAGCCGGCGGCGGCCGAAAAGTAATGCCCGCGCCCGGAGAACGGCTCGACCTCTTGGTCGGGCAGGCCGAGGCAGGCTGCCGGCTGGATCGATTTCTTTCCGAACTGCTGCCCGAGAGCCGGTCGGCTCTCTTGAAGGTGATCCAGGCGGGAGGGGTGAGCGTCGACGGCAGCGTGGCCAGGGCGTCGTTGCGACTGAAGGAGGGTTCGCGGGTCTGCCTCACCGTTCCCGAGCCGCCGCAGGAGGGTCCGGAGGCCGAGGCGATTCCGCTGGAGTTTCTGCATGTCGATGAACTGATGGCGGCGATCGACAAGCCGCCCGGCATGGTTGTCCATCCGGCCAAGGGCAACTGGAGAGGCACCCTCGCCGGGGCGATCAAGTGGCATCTCGGCCGCGAGGGAACCGGTGGCCTCTCGAGCGTGGGCGGTCCGACCCGGCCGGGGATCGTGCACCGGCTCGACCGCGACACCAGTGGGGTGATCGTGGTCGCCCGCACCGAGGCGGCCCACAAGTCGCTCGCCCGCCAGTTCGAGCAGCGCACCGCCGAGAAGACCTATCTTGCGATCACCCAGCCCGCGCCCAGCCTCGACAGCGACGAGATCGACAGGCCGATCGGCATCCATCCCTACCAGCGGGAGAAGATGGCCATCCGCCGGGGACATGCCACCAGCCGCGAGGCGGTGACCCGCTACGAGGTGATCGAGCGGTTTCCAGCGGCGGCCCTCGTGAGGGTCCGGCCCCGCACCGGCCGGACCCACCAGATTCGCGTCCACCTGCAGGCGATCGGGGCCCCCGTGCTCGCCGACGAACTCTACAGCGGCCGCTCCACGATTCCCCCCGGCTTCTTCGGTGGCGCAGTCGACGGGGAGCCGCTGCTTACGCGGCAGGCTCTGCATGCGGCCTCGCTGGCGATCGACCACCCCGGCCACGGCGGGAGGGTCTGCTTCGAGGCCCCTCTGCCAGGCGATCTGCACAAGGTGCTCGAGGCCCTGCGGGCGGCCGGCTGACCGCACGCGGGACAAGCCTTCCGGGCCTGTTTCCGCCGGCGGCTATTGTCCTGTGGCCGGATCGGCAGGTTCGGCGTCACCGCCGGTGAGCACCATCGCTCGGGGGAGGGTCGAGTCGATGACGCGAGAGACGGCGATCACGAATCCGGCCGGCCCGTCGAGAAAGCCCGCCCGCAGCAGGTGACTCTTCACGAAGGCCGCCAGCCCACGCCAGGGCAGGGTCCAGGCCCGCACCCGCTGCCCCTTGGCGAGCATGATCTCCGCCTTGGGCCGGGCGTAGCGGATCGAGCGGGCCAGCACGTCGGCGAGGTCGGTGAAGCTGTGGTGCAAAATCGACCCGGCCAACAGCCGCGGCCTGTTTGCCGGCTCGACCTGCTCGTGGACGGGAAGATCGCTGAAGCCCGCCGTCGTGCGGTTGAACAGCCGCAGCACCTCCTCGCGGCCCCAGGAACCGTGCCGGATCTCGCGGTGGCCCACGAAGGTGCGGCGACGGAAGGCGAAGCAGGCCTCCGGATCTTCCCGGTCAGCGGCGAGAATCGCCGCGGTCGCCTCCGGGTCGAGCCATTCATCGTCGTCGAGGGAAAGGATCCAGTCGTGGCTGGCCCGGGCCACCGCCTCCCGCTTCTGCCGTCCGTAGCTCCCGAAAGGATGGGTTTCGATCCGCCAGCGGCCGCTGCCGGGAAGCCCGGCCACCGCCGCCGGATCACCCGAGACGAGCAGCAGGATCTCGTCGCACCACTCCACGCTCGCGAGCGTGGCGGCGAGGTGCGGGCTGCATGCCGCGGTGATGATCACCGCCGAGATCGGCGGCGATGGCCGGCCGGCGGGCGGCGGGAATGCCGGGGCCGCGGTCATGACCGGCCGTCGGCGAGCGTGCCCGAAGCGAGCGTGCCTCCGGGTGGGTCGTCGGCACGGTCATCGGCCGCCTCGCCCGACGCGGTCGCCTCGACGGGCACCATCGGCAGCTCGAGGATGAAGCGGCTGCCCTCCCCCGGCACGCTCGTGGCGGTGATGTCGCCACCATGCTCCCGCAGAATCTTGCGGCTGACGGTGAGCCCAAGCCCCGTGCCCCGCGAGCCTTTGCTGGAGACGAAGAGATTGAAGACAGTGGCGAGCGTCTCGGGATCCATGCCGCCACCGGTATCGGCCACGGTGATCCGGGCGAGCTGGCTGTCGGGGTCGGCGGCGAGGCTGATCGTCACCTCTCGTGGGGCGTCTGCCTGCTCCTGGGCATGCTCCTCGACCGCGTCGAGGGCGTTGGTGACGACGTTGAGGATCGCCTTGGAGAGAGCCTCGGAGTCGAACAGCAGCGGCGGAAACTCCCCCGGCGGCTCGAGGCTGAGCGTGATTCCGCTCTCGTCGGCCCGGCGAGCGACGGTCTCGACGACTTCCGAGATCACCTCGACAAGGCTCGCCTCGGCCAGCACGGGTTCCCGCTCCTTGCTGAAGGAGAGCATGTCCATCACCAGCGAGGAGATCTTGTTTTGGTTGCGGGCCACGATGTCCCAGCCCTTCTTGAGCACGGCCAAGTCGTCGTTTTCAAATCCCATGTCGATCAGGTAGCTGCCGCCGCGGATGCCCTGCAGGATGTTCTTGATGTGATGCGAGAGCGTGGCGATCGTCTGGCCGACCGCGGCGAGCCGCTCCGACTGGACCATTGCCGAGTAGTAGGTGGTGTCTTCCACGGCGAGAGCGGCCTGGTGGCCGATGGCGATCATCAGTTTGAGATGTTCGTCGGTAAAACGTCGCTGGCCGCTCTCGACCACCTCCGAAAGCGGCACGGTGGTGTCGACGTAGATCACGCCCACGGTGTCGTAGCGGCCCTGCATCGGCACGCAGATCGCCTCGCGGACGCCGGTCCGCAGCACGCTCTGGCCGGAACTGAAGCGGTCGTCGTCCTGGGCGTCGCTGGTCAGCACGCCCTCCCGCCGCTGCAGGACGTAGTCGAGGATCGTGCGGCTGATGACCATCGATTCGCCGCTCTCGCTGCCCTGGCGGTCGCGGCGGGCCTTGGTTGAGAGCTGCCGGGTTTCCGGGTCGAGCAGCATGATGCAGCCGCGGTCGGCCTCGACCCACTCGAAGATCAACTGCAGGATCCGGCCGAGCAGTTCGTCGATGTCGAGCGTGTGACTCACGGCAAGGGCGGTGCGATACATCACCTGCAGGTTGCTGCGGGCCCGGGCCAGCCATTGGTTCTGGGTGTCTTCTGGCGAGAGGACGACCATCTCCGCGTCGTCCTCCGGCATCGACCGCACGATCCGCGAGGCATCCGATTGGTCGCTCGCGGGCACGATGTCGACCGCCCCGACCACCGGCTCGTCGGCGTTTCCGGCGGCGTAGACGAGCACCGTGCGGCCGATTTGAAGCTGGTCTCCCGCAGTCAGTTCACTCCGCTGGATCTTGCGGTTGTTGACGAAGGTGCCGTTGGAACTCTTGAGGTCGCCGAGGATGAACTGCTCCCCCACGGCCCGGATTTCGGCATGGCGGCGGGAGACCTCGTTGTCCTGCAGCTGGATCAGGTTGCCCGCCTCGCGGCCGATGGTGATCGCCCCCTCGTGGCCGGAGAGTTCATACCGCGTGCCCTTGTTGCGGCCCTGGATGACAAACAGCGATGGCACGGCGGGGGTTTCCGGGGGTGGTGCGGCGGAGGGAATCTGCCTGCGTGTAGTGTAAAATCCGCCGGCCGCTCGCGACAGCGGCCCCGCGAGCCGCGGGGCTGGCTATGATGGACGTATGAGAAACACCAGCTCGAGCCAGTTCGGTTCCACCAGATTGCGACCGCCGCTGGTGGCAGGCCGCCGCCGGCTTGGAATAACCGTCGTCAGCGGGTCCCTCGCCCTCGCGTTGGCCGCGACGAATGCGGCGGAGGAACTGGGGCCCGCCGTGGCGGCCCCGCCGCCGGCTGTCGCCGAGGTCTCCGAGGAACGGCTCCGCAAGGCGGTCGAGTTTCTCGCCTCTCCCGCCCTCGAGGGCCGCGGGCCGGGCACCAAGGGTCTCGACCGGGCGGCCGAATGGGTGGCTGCGTCGTTTGCCCAGATCGGCCTCAGCCCGCCTGCCCCTGCCGACGCGGGCGAGGTCACCGACGATGCGGTGGCCTTCCAGCCCTTTGCGATGACCCTCGAGGCCAGACTCGGGCCGGAGGACCGCAACCGTGCCGAACTCGTGGGCCCCCCCGGCCCTGACGGCGAGGCCCGGGTGATCCCGCTGGAGTGCGGCCGCGACTTCACGCCCCTGGCTGCCGGTGGATCGGGCGTCTTCGACCTGCCGCTGGCGTTTCTGGGCTACGGCATCACCGCCCCCAAGGATGGCTACGACGACTACGCGGGAATCGACGCGGCCGGCGACGCGGTGGTGCTTTTGCGGCATGAGCCCCAGCAGGACAACCCCCACAGCGTCTTCAACGGCAATCAAAACTCCCGCCATGCGGCCCTCTCGCGAAAGATCGCCAATGCGTCCGAGCACGAGGTGGGCGGCGTGATTTTCATCAATGATTCCGTCGGCATCCGTCGCCGCAGCGAGTCGATCGACAAGCGGATCGAGGCGGCCGTCGAGGCGATCATCGAGCGGAAGGCCCGCCGCGATGCCCGGCAGGATGCGTCTGAAGAGGAGCCCGGCCAAGACGCCGAATCGCGGCAGGACTACCTCGAGGCGATCGCTGCCGAGGCGGCCGCGATCACCAATGCCGCGGCCGAACTCCAGGAGGACGGCGACGGCCTGATGGAGTTCACCCGCGCCGGCGACGGCCGCGACGGCCGGGGAATCCCGATCCTGCACCTGCGGCGCAGTGTGGTCGAGCCGGTGATCCGCGAGGCGGCCGACGCGGATCTCGCGGAAATCGAGCGGGAGATCGATCGCGGGCCGGAGTCTCATAGCCTCGAACTCGACGGCTGGCGGATTCGCGGTGAGACGGCAGTCGAGCGGGTCGAGACGACGGCCCGCAACGTGCTCGCGGTGCTGCCGGGAGCCGGGCCGCATGCCGAGGAGGTGGTCGTGCTCGGGGCCCACTACGACCATCTCGGCTACGGCGGCCCCTCTTCGGCCGCCCCCGGCGTGAAGGCGGTGCACCATGGCGCCGATGACAACGCCAGCGGCACCGCGATGCTCGTCGAGGTGGCGCGGCTGCTGGCCGCGGAAGGCCCGCTGCCGCGGACGGTGCTCTTTGCGGCCTTCGCCGGTGAAGAGCGGGGGCTGCTTGGCAGTGCCCACTACACCGACAACCCGGCGGTGCCGCTCGAGCGGACTGTCGCGATGGTCAACCTCGACATGGTCGGCAGGCTCGACGGCGAAAAACTGATCGTGCACGGCACCGGGACCGGCACCGGCTTTGAAAAACTCGTCGACGCCCTGGCCGCCGCCGGGGGGTTCGAACTCGCCAAAGAGCCCGGCGGCTTCGGCCCCAGCGACCATGCCAGCTTCTACGGCAAAAAAATCCCGGTGCTGCACCTGTTTACCGGCAGCCACGAGGACTACCACCGACCCACTGACACCGCCGAGAAGATCAACTACGAGGGCATGACGCGGATCACCCGGATGGTGGCGGGCGTCGTGCGGGCCCTCGCCTCGGCCGAGGAGCCGCCAGACTATGTCGAGGTCGCCAGCACGCGGTTTGCCGGCGGCGGGGGCGATCGACCCTATTTCGGCAGCATCCCCGACTTCGGCAAGCCTGGCGGCGGCTACGCGATCTCCGGCGTTTCCAAGGGCTCCCCGGCCGACCGCGGCGGGCTCGAGGGGGGTGACCTGATCATCCGCCTCGGCGAGAGCGCGATTGCCAACCTCGAGGACTTCGACAACGCCCTGCGGAAGCATGCCGCCGGCGAGAAGGTGCCGGTGGTCGTTCGCCGCGGCGGAGCCGAAGTGGCGCTCGAAGTGGTGCTCGATCCGCCCCGCTGAGGCGGCCGATTTTCGCGGGCCTTTTTTGGGCTTGAGCCTGCGGATCGCCTTTGCCATAGTCCGCCCCCACGTCGGACCCCGCGACGGCATGACCACGGATGGCATGCCCGCGACGGGTCCCGCGTCAGTCTGAGAGGCGGTCGCCACAAGCAAGGAGTGCGTAGCGTGAACAGGCATCTCGGGATCATCCTGCTCGGCGGGGCCATCGTGGCCGCCGCCTCAATTTCCGCCAAGGCCCAGCAGCCTGCCGGCCCTGCCACGCACGTTGCCGTGATCGACGTCGGCTACATCTTCAAGCACCACGGCCGCTTCAAGGCGGCGATGGAGAAGATGAAGGACGAGGTGATGCAGGCTGAAAACAGCCTCAAGGCCGAGCGTGACCGGGTCAACGGTCTCATGGAGCAGCTGCAGGGCTTCAAGGTCGGCTCCCCGGAGCACAAGAAGCTCGAGGCCGAGATTGCCAAGGCCCAGGGCGACTTCAACGTCACCGCCCAACTGCAGAAGAAGGATTTCATGGAGCGTGAGGCCCAGGTCTACATGCAGGTCTATCAGGAGATCGAGAAGGCGGTCGAGCGGTTTGCCCAGCAGCATCGCATTGCCGCGGTGTTCCGCTTCGACGGCGAGCCGATCGACGGCTCCAACCGCGATCAGATCCTGCGGGGCATCACCAAGCCGATCGTCTACCTCGAGCCCGGCATCGACATCACCCCCGACGTGCTGAAGATGCTCAACGGTGCAGGCGGGGGCGTGGCCGCCCGGCCGGCCGCCGGCGTTCCTGCTGCCCAGCAGCGGTGAGTCCTCGCCGCGGGAGCCGGCCGGCGGCGTGTGCCGGGCCGGGTCGCGTGGCCGCATGTCCCTGCAAGGTTGTCATGGCTTCCCCTTTCCGCCCGCGGCCGCAGCGGACGCTCCGACGGCCCGCCCGGGTCGAGGGCGTGGGCTACTGGAGCGGTCGCCGGGTGTCGGTCGGTCTCCATCCGGCTCCGGCCTCCTCGGGCATCGTCTTCGTGAGGGCCGACCTCACGCCGCCGGTGCGGATTCCCGCGGTGGTTGAGCGGCGGGTGGATGCCTTCAATCGCACCAATCTCGCCGCCGGCGGGGTGCGGGTGGAGATGGTGGAGCATGTGCTCAGCAGCCTCGCCGGCCTCGGCATCGACTGCTGTGAAATCCGGCTCGACGGCGACGAGCTGCCCGGCCTCGACGGCTCCGCGGCGGCCTACGTCGAGGCGATCCTGGAGGCGGGCTTCGAGGAACTCGGCAGCCCGCGACGGCCGATCGTGGTTCGCGAGCCCTTCTGTGTGCAAGGGGAGGGGGGCGAGGTCGAGATCGCCCCGCCGTCCTTCGAGGGGCTCTCGGCGACCTACGAACTCGACTACGACCATCCGGCGATCGGGAGGCAGTCGTTTTCGCTCGAGATCACGCCCGACGCCTACGGCGAGTCGCTTGCCGCGGCCCGCACCTTCCTTTCGGTCGCGGAGGCCGACCGGCTGCGTGCGGCCGGCCTGGGGGTCCACGTGACGCCCGCCGACCTGCTGGTCTTCGGCGATTCGGGGCCGATCGACAACACGCTCCGCTGGCCCGACGAATGTGCCCGCCACAAGCTGCTCGACCTCGTCGGCGACCTGGCCTTGGCGGGGCGGCCGATTCATGCGACCGTCCGCGGCCGCCGCAGCGGCCACCGGCTCAATGCCCGCGTGGTGCGGCATCTGTTGGCCCACGATGCGGCCGGCTGGCCGGCCGACAGCGGACGGAGGATCGCCTGAAAGCCACTGGGCGGGTGAGCAAACCGAATGATTCAAGCGGCGTGTGAGATGGAGCATTTCTCGTGCACAGGCGACGGCGGCGAGCACCGCGACAGCGGGCGGGAGCCGGAGGTGCATCCCACCGCGGTCGTCGAGCCGGGCTGCATGCTTGCCGCGGGCGTGGTGGTGGGTCCGTTTTGCATGCTCTCCGCCGAGGCGGTCGTGGGGGCCGGCACGGTGCTGGCCAACCATGTCACGCTCCTCGGCCGGGTGTCGCTGGGCCGGAACAACCGTCTGCACACCGGCTGCGTGATCGGCGGTGAGCCGCAGGATGTGAGTTATCGCGGCAGCCCGACGCGGGTCGAGATCGGTGACGACAACGTCTTTCGCGAGCATGTCACGGTCAATCGCGGCAGCGAGAAGGAGGAGGGGCTGACGAAAATCGGCAGCGGCAACTTCCTGATGGCAGGCAGCCATGTGGCCCACGACTGTCGCATCGGCGACCATGTCACCATCGCCAATGCCACCCTGCTTGGCGGGCATGTCCGCGTGGAATCCCATGCCTCGCTCTCCGGGGGCGTGGCGGTGCATCACTACACCACCATCGGCAGCTGGTCGTTCGTGGCCGGGCTCAGCCGCGTGCTGCAAGACGTGCCTCCCTACATGCTCTGCGAGGGGATGCCGGCGAGGCCGCGGTGCGTGAACCTCGTGGCCCTCAGGCGGGGCGGCTTTGCCGCGGACGAGATCAAGGCAATCACCGAGGCCCATCGTCTCCTCTACCGGGCCAAGGCCGGGCTCTCGGCCGCCCGCGACC
>Ga0180435_10003199_pt1 | contig 16490 bp, 17 predicted proteins | sample SS_ome_3_FD_132467 | JGI IMG/M metagenome (GOLD analysis project Ga0180435, IMG submission 132467) | Hypersaline lake sediment archaeal communities from the Salton Sea, California, USA - SS_3_S_1 metaG | ecosystem: Environmental > Aquatic > Non-marine Saline and Alkaline > Hypersaline >...
AAGCACAAGCAGTTCCACGTCCACATCTACCAGCACCTCATCATCAACGTCTACTACCAGTACGTCGTCGTCCACATCTACGACGCAAACCCTCACGTCCACATCTACAAGCACGTCCACGAGCACAACGTCTACGTCCAGTTCCACAAGTACAACAATCAGCACTTCAACAAGCACATCGACATCTACCAGCACCACGTCCACATCATCATCAACATCTACGACGCTTTTGCCCCCCAAGGCGGATCTGGTTATCGATGATGAACTTGTAACAGATGTAGATGTGGATGATGAACTGGTCACAGATGTGGTCGTGGACGATGAACTTGTAACAGATGTTGTAGTAGAGGACCACGGCTGCTAGAAAAGTTGACAGGCGAAAAGTCGTGTAGTATAATGTAGTTTGTAGGCTGTACCAACAGAATACACTATCTGTGCGTCACATAACAGGGCGCTTGTCCCATACCGGGGCGGGCGTCCTTTTTCGTTTTATGGGGGCAGATGCCAAATTCGTATGATGTAGGGGATCAGGTGCGGTGCTCGGGGACGTTTAGCGACGTTGACACTGGTGCATTGGTTGCCCCAGCGACCGTTGTGTTTCAGTACAAAGATCCAGATGCGAACATAACCACACTCACCACGCCCGATGTGCTCATATCTAACCCATCCACGGGCCTGTATCAATCTGTGGTTGATGCGGATGATGAGGGCGAGTGGTATTACCGTTGGTCTAGCACGGTAGATTACAAGGCGGCTAATTGGGATAAGTTTTTCGTCAAGGATGACCCATTCACTTAGGAGATAAGCTGTGGCATTTCCTATTAGTCCAGTAGTGGCAAACCCAGCAGTGGCGCGGGTTGATGCAACGCTTCCTGCAGCGGGTGCCTGGGATACTGCGCCGGTAGAGATTGCGTGTGCAGGATACGACTGGTGCAGATTCTATTTTGCATACACGCGCGGTGGGGCTGGTGGTGCATTCTCATTCCGCTACCAGATCAGCCCCTATTACGCCGATGATGCGACACACGCAGCGGATTGGTATGACCAAACAATCTATGCGCCCGCGCCATTGACCCCATGTGAGGATGTGTGTAGCGAGATTCAGAACGAGTACATCACATATTGTGCGACAAGTGAAGATACCGAGACGGCAATCAGCGTGCCGATTCAACTGATGGGGTGTGTGGAGCGGTTGCGCGTGCAATGTGCCGAAAGTGGGAATGTTGATGCTCCGGGCGACCTGGAAGTAGTCGTCCTGTTTTACGGCCACAGCACTGAGGGGTAAACAATGGGTGGTTTCGCCAACTTGGGTTCTGGCGGCATAGACGACGGGATTTACTACTCGCGCAGGGGCCAGCGAATCACGCGGTGGGCTGATGCAGTTTTGGGCGGCGTGGTGTGGACCGTTCAAACTGCGGGCACGCTGATTTATAACCTGGCAGTGGGCGAATCGGTCATGGTCACGCGGGTGCAGTATGGCATTGATACGCCTAGTGATGATTGCCAGTTCAGATTGGTCTCAACTTCTGCGGCCAATGGCGGGGGTGTTGTGACGCAGCTTGATTTTACAGATCACATTTATACACCCGCTGCACTTTTGGGCAATGTGGTTGTGTCACACGACCTTATCCCGCCTATCAGGGTGAACTACGACGATGGCGCGCGGTGCATCTCGATAGAGACCGTGGCAAATGATGCGGCCTGCCTGTTGCATATTGGTTGGGATGGGTGGAGTGATGGATGTCAAGAGGGCACGACGACCAGCACATCGACTTCTACGACAAGCACGAGCACAACGAGCACATCGTCTTCGACGACATCAACATCAAGCTCGACGACCAGCACGTCGTCTAGTACAAGTACATCGACATCGACATCGACATCGACATCGACGACCAGTACGTCGTCTAGTACAAGCACATCGACATCGACATCGACATCGACATCGACGACCAGCACGTCAAGTTCGACGACCAGCACGTCAAGTTCGACGACCAGCACATCGTCTAGCACGAGCATGTCAACATCGACAAGCACGAGCACAACGAGCACATCCAGTTCAACGACATCGACTTCAACGACATCGACCAGCACCACCTTGAGGCCAGTCTAGGAGGCACCAGTGGGACAGGAACTTCAGAACGCGGTGATGATAGACGTGGGGGAAGGGGAGCGTGTCTCACTGGATGCGCTCATAGAAGCTTACCGGCAGGTGCAGGAGGCGAAACCCACCAAGGCGAGTGACTATTTAGTAGTCGAAGATTCAGAAAAATCGTCTACCTGGCACCTGCCGGTTAAGCGAAACGGGAAGCCGGATCACAACCTGATGGGCGCAGCCTGGGCCGCGCTGCACGGGGGGGGGCATCGTGGCAACAAATATCAGGGGCCGAACAAATCAGAGGCGATCAGGAAACTCAAAGCACTATACAAGAGTGAGGGAATGGACTTGCCTACAAAGACGAAGGAATACGACGAGGCGACGATTGCAGGCGTGCTGGCCTACCTACTTGAGCAGCATCCGTTGGTTGAGGAGGATGTTGAGGAGGAAGAGGAGGAAGAAGAGGCGGCTATCACTGAGTTTGCCGAGAGCGTCACTGGTACGGTGGTATTGGCCGAGGACTTGCCCACTATCAATGACAATCGCGCACCGCTTCTGATGGATATGGCCCTCATTCAGCCAGGGTGGGGCAATAAGAAGGATATGCATTACTACGGGCGCGAGATGTTGGAGCGTGATGCCCGCGTCTTTGAGGGTGTCAAGATGTATGCGAGTAACCACAAGCCCGATGAGAAGAATGTCAAGACCGAAGTGGCTGTGGTGCAGGAAATTCAGGGATTCACTGATGATGGGGCGCCCATTGGGCGGGTTGCAGTGCACGACCCCGACTTTGCAGAGGCAACCCGCAATCGGGCGCGGTTAGGGACTTTGGAAACGTTGGAGTGTTCAATTTTGGCACGCGGCACGACGCGCGAGGGGGAAGTGGATGGAATAAAGGGGCACATTGTTGAAGCGATAACCGAGGGAATCTCGGTCGATTTCGTGACCAAGGCTGGCGCTGGCGGTCACGCTATTAACTTAGCGGAAGGAGGCGAACCTGTGGACGAGAAAGAACTGAAGGAAGAAGAGGTGCAGGAGGAAGCCCCCACTCAGGACGCACCGCCGGAAGAGACGCCGGAGGTCACGATGCTGGAAGGAGAACAAGTACAGGCACTCTTGAGTGAAACCAACCTGCCATCAGTGGCGAAAGCACGTGTTGCTGAGGGAGAGTATCGAAGCGAAGATGAGGCAAAGACTGCTATCCAGGCTGAGGTTGATTATGTGAAGGAGCTCACTGGAAGTGGCGAAGTCTTCAGTCAGGGGCCAAGTGAGCCGCCCGATGAGAAGAGAGAAGTGATGAGCGAGGCTGAATATCGGAAGCAGTACAACGCCATCATGGTAAAGCATGGACAGCAGCCGACTTATGAGGAGGTAGAAGATGACGACTGAATTCTACAGTGGAACGAACTGGGAACAAAGCTCTGGACCGCTAGTGATCCGCGCTTTTCACGGCAGTGAGCTATGGCCAGATGCGACCGATGGGAAAGACACACTGGCTGATGGGCTGCACCCCGTTCTGGCGGTTGGTGACAAATCGTTCCGACCGGACTGCCTGACCGGTGTAGTGGTCACGTACAACGCTACGGCAGACATCGCGCAGCTCAATATGGCTAGTGGGTTCGTGGTGCGTCAGGAAGTGGCGAATGTGAGTGGATACACTGGCACGTCACCTAGTGCCTGGAATGGTACGATTGATGTGGGCGATCCGGTGTTTGTGGACGACTCGCCTGTGCTAGCCGCTGGTGTGACGTTGAGTTTTGCAAAGACGGGTGACATCGGGTTGAACCCGCTGGCCGGGTACGTGCATAGATGTCAAGATGAGTATGTGGACTACGAAATCTCTGGTCCAAATACCAGTGACACCTATCCAATCTCGGTGGCGGCCGCTACCACGGAATACACCGAGTTATGCATCTTGCTAGTCGCTGATTGCGGCTCATAGGAGGAATGAAATGAGACGAATACTAAGTATGCTGTCTGACATCCGCAAGCTGCAACTAACCAAGGCTGGCGCAGATGCGAAGCGGATAAGTGAGAGTGGCGATCACTTTCGCTACGCCGATGCCATTCTGAGCGGTATTCAGCCAGCGGAGAAGTTCGAGGAGGTTATGACTTTTGCTGACTTCCCGAACGCATTCGGTGACTGGGTGCAGCGCCAGATGGTGCCGGGATACCAAACCAAGCGTTTCGACTTCGAGCAGTTCGTGAAGCCGGACGTGACTCCCAACTATCAGCTCGTCACGCGGAAGCAGAAACGCGCTGGGCTTGAGGATCTGGAGTACGTGGGTGAGAAGGGCGAGGCGCGGCCTGGCAGCGTTGTGGACTCGACTGATCGGCAGTACAGGGTGTACCGTTGGGAAAAGCAGTTCGATTTCTCGATGGAGGCCCTCGTCAACGACGATCTGGGATACTTCAATGACCAAGCTCAGTTGATGGGCATTGCGGCCAGGCGGACACTTGAGAAATACGTGTCGCGGTTCCTTTGGAACACCACGATTATCACGAGGCTGACTGCCCTGGGCGCACTCTATCAGATCAATGGGCGATTGACTTCGAGCCGAATTAGCACGGCCCGAATGGCTTTCAACCAGCGACTCGATGCGAGGAATGAACCTATCGCGGCACGGCTGCGATTCCTAGTTCACCCGCCCGGACTGGTTGACACGGTGCGAGTGATTCGCGCTTCACAACTCATCCCGGAGCTGGCGACGAACGCGGCCAACGTGATCGCGGGGGACTTCGTTCCCATCGAGGATCCGTATGCGCCGGGTACTTCGCCAAACTTCCCGTGGTTCTGCATGACCGACTGGCGGCAGGATAACATCGTGCCGTTCGTTCTGGCACGCAGGAATGGGTTCCCGGGTCCGAAGATCATGCGGGTGAAGAGTAACATGGAGCAGATCGGAAGCCTGCTAGGGTCCGGCTCAGATGTACCGCCCATCATGGGTGACTTTGCAAACCATGACATCGTGGTGAAAGTGATGGATGAGTGGGGCACCTATCGTGACGGCACGGACGGCAATATGTTCGACCATCGCGGTTGTTTCTACAGTGCCGGTACAGCGGTTTAGGCTAATACAGGAGGGCTAAAATGCCAGCAGGAAGACCGAGGAAAAATCCGGATTATGTGGCGCATGGATCGGAGCGTCACGCAGCACTACTTGGACTGCGCAAGGCTGACAAAGATGATGAGCTGGCGTGTGAAGGGTGGACGATGGATGTTACCAACTATCCACCCGACACTACAGAGTTGTGGTTCAGGCGCGAGCTGCGTAGCAAGGTCAATGAGCTGAACAGTGAGACGCCAAAGTATCAAAGCAAGAATCCTGGCGCTCCGTTCTATGCACCCGAGTTAGGCGAAGTGTAAGAACACAGGGAGGTAAAATATGGGATACCCAGCTACGTCCACTATACGGTCTAATCCCTGGTATGGTGGGCAGTTGGGGGTTGAAGGCAGTGACATTTGTGACGGGCTGAAGACTGCCGGCGGGTGTACCTACTACGTGGGTGACATCAACGTATGGACGACAGCCAGTGATGTACACAATGGTACTGACCCGATGAACCCCAAAGCGACCATCCAGGCGGCGCTAAACGTCTGCACCGCCGATCATGGGGATACAGTGGTACTTCTACCAGGTGTCTATACCCTGACGGCTTCGCTGTCTATGGTTATAGATGGAGTGCGCCTAATCGGCGTGGGGTGGCCGCAGGGGCAGCTTGGTGAAATAGTGGAAATCACTGGCACCAATCTTGACCTTCTCAACGTTGATGCAAACGATATTGAGATTGCTGGGATCTACTTCTACGCTGGTGGCAATGAGAGCTTCGAGTGCATTGAGGTAGCAGCGACTTCCAGCACGAGTGGGTTGCACATTCACCATTGCCGGTTCGAGATGGGTGACAATGGAATCTATCTGGGCGAGGGGGTTGCTACCTGGGCCGATGATGTGGAGATTGACCACTGTGCATTCTTGCAAGTCTATGATGCGACCACATCATCAGGCATCATGGTAGACCGTGCGCGCCGCGTGTTGATCCATGACAACTACTTCGAGGACGAGTATGACAAAGGCAACTACGGCGTGCATGCCGCAAACACATCAAATCCTGGTGTGATTGTGGACCACAATGACTTTGTGTTTGCGCAGGCAGGGACGTGCGTTTACCGGGCGGGCACAACGGCAGACATTTCAATAACAAACAACCTGTTCAGCGGAACCGTGACGGGGATCAACCAGATTGTAGATGGAGGCACGCACGCTGCCTGGAACTATCTGGCAAACAACGCTGGTGGTGCGCTGGTAGATGCGACAACGTAAGGAGATGAACTATGTTTTACCCTGATGTCTCATTGACGCGACAGATTCCATTCTATCCACCTGGACAGTTTGGGGTGTATGGCGCCGATGCTGTAGGGGGACTGCGCTCTGCTGGTGGGGAAACCTACTATGTGGGAGGGAGTACCCTTTGGCTGAATGCCAGCGATCAGAATGATGGGACAGATCCCAACAATCCCAAGCTAACGGTTCAAAGTGCGCTCAATCAATGTACTGCCGGACAGCGTGATACCGTTGTTGTGCTACCTGGCACATACACAATCAGTACGCAGCTCACGATGACGATTGCAGAAGTGCGCCTGATTGGGTGGGACTTCCAGAAGGCGCGGTACGCAAACAGTGTTGTCTTCGATGGGGACGATGCAGACATTCTTGCAATCGACGCGGCTAACTGTGAGGTTGCAGGAATCCACTTTGACCAGAGCGATAATGCAACTTACACCGGTATTGACCTGTCGCAGACGGCGGCTGTAGCGGGCACGTACATCCATGACTGCATGTTTGAGATGGGGAACGCGGGCATCCTGATTGGTACAGCGGCGGGACTCACACCCACACATGCACTGATCGAGCGATGCGGGTTCTTCCAGGTGCATAACACCGCTGCGATGGCGGGGATCAACGTGGACCGATTGAGTTATTCCATCATCAGGGATAATGTTTTCTACAGCAATATAGCGAATGCGGCATACGGCATTGATCTGGCGGACCAGGCAACTACAGGCGTGTTGATTCGTGGCAATCAGTTCATGATGATGCAGGCCGGGACGGGTATCTTCAGGGCTGGGACAAACGCCAGTGCATCGATGCACGACAACTGGTTTAGTGGCGCGGGTACGGCAATCACGGTGCTCATAGATGGCGGCGATCATGCGGTCAACAACTACTCAGCAACCAACGCCGGTGGTGCACTCGTAGACGCAACGACATAGGAGGTATGAATGAGTGCAGGTAGGGTAAAACTGCCATTGCCATTGATTCGACAGCGTCCCTGGTATCCTGGTCAGTTGGGGGGAATAGCAGGAACAGACTCGGAATCTGGGTTGCGAACAAGCTGTGAGGGGTCAGTCTTCTACGTCGATCCCAACCACTCCGATGCGAACGATAATAGGGATGGTACAAATCCCACTGCCCCACTGGCTACCGTTGCCAAGGCGCTTACTCTGTGTCAGGATTATCGCGGTGATGTGATTCTGGTTATGCCCAATGATGGTGGGGCCTATGGCGGCACTGTGACCGGGCGCGTGACACCTGTTACGGAGAGTGTCACGGTTAATGTTGCAGGGGTTCGCATCGTAGGCACAAACAACGCTGGTGTGCAAGGGGTGCACTGGACCCCCGCTACTGCTGGCGGTACGTGCATCTCTATACGTGCAATGGACGTGCTAGTTGAGGGAATCGCGTTCCTTGGCAGTGCTGGCGGGGTAGGCATCAATGCAACCTGGTCAACAAGTGGCGAAGGGGATAATCCCACTGTTCGCCACTGCTACTTTGATGACAACATTGATACGGGCATTGAGCTGGACTACTCGTGGTATCCACGGATTTACGGCAATATGTTTGAGTGTGATGAATACGGCATCGAGGCACTGAATGTTGAGGGCGCACTTGCATATGGTCACATCTATGACAACTGGTTCTATGATGTGGGCACATCTGCTATGGAGTTGGCAGACAGTTATAGGATGCTCATTGAGCGGAACTGGTTTTACGTCAATGATGCCGTGCAGGCCGCTGCATCAGCCGATAGCATGATTAACCTAGCGAGTGGCAACAACAACATGATAGCAAACAACTGGATGTCGTGCTTGCTGCCAGCGGCAGCCAACGGTGACTACGATGACTGCAACTCACCCGGTACAAACGATGCCTGGATCAACAACCATTGCATGGACGGTGATTCTGTAACCAACCCGACGTAGGAGTGATGATGGAAAAGGAAGAGGAAGACATCAAGAAGAAGAAAAGGGATCAGGGCAAGAAGGATAAGAAGGACAAGAAATGACGTGTTCGGCGGCATATGTGACACCGGACGAGGTGGCAGCCTTCTTCTGTCGCGGGCCAGGGTATGATGCGGATAGTGAGCCATCCCTGTCAGCGGTAGAACGCTACATCGCCAAGGGCGCCTCGCGCATCAACGTTGCACTGATGGCAACGGGGATGTGTTCGTGCACGTTCAATGCTTATGCGGCGGACTACTTGCAAGAGTTGAACGTGATTGCGGCGGCAATCATGATGATCTGCCCAGACTGCAACCGGCATCTGGACGCAGAGAGCAGGGCGTTTTGGAGTGAATGGCTGAATGAACAACTAGAGCTGTTGCGGTCAGGGAAACTGGAACTATGCAGTGGTGCAACAGCTATCGACTACCCATCCATAGGGTGGGCAGCACAAGGCGTGACGGACTGGAACCACGCGAGAATCATCGTGAATGCGCGTGCGCGCCTTCGTTAACTTGGTCTAGGCGGTGGGGGGTAGCAGCCCTCCACTGTCCCCCACCGCTGGACACTTTATGACAGTTCAACTGGCGTTCGAGATTGAGAAGAAGAACTGGAAGTTTGACAAGGGAGATAAAATAGCCGCCAGTATGCGGAGGGCGATGCATACACGGGTGAAGCCACGAATCAAGCGGCGCTTTCTCATCATCGTGGCGAACTGGAAACATCGGGTGCAATTCCCGACGGACAATCTGGACAGTGCTGATGTTATTGGTTTCTTTATACATCCTGGTGGGTCGGGTAGCGGGGCTCAGATTTACGCGTGGGTGACAGAGGGAACGACCAGCCACCCAATCGCTGCTAAAAAGGGGAAGTATCTAGCTTTCAGAGAAGGATACAATCCAAAAACGCGCCCCGTGGGACAATTCGGTGGACCGGGGACACATTATGGGGCATGGACTCACCCGAGACAGGTGACTCATCCAGGCATCAAGCCGAGGCAATTTGAGGAGTCAGTCAGGCGCGACAGCGATCCGTGGTTTCAGCAAATAATGAGTGAAGCGTGGAAAAACGCAATTAGGACTGCATAGGCAATGGGCTGATGCAAAGGAGGCGAGGGATCGGTGCGATCCAAATTCAGTAGGCGAAGCTACAAAAACCAGCGTTACATCAACGGTGTACGCGTGACGCGCAAGTCGCTAGATGCACTTATCAGGGCAAAGCAGAAGGAGGCTGCGGCTGAAGCATTGCGCCAGAAACAGGAAATGGCTCGTAAGACACAGGAGAAGGCGGCGGCAAGGGCCAAGAGGAAAGCTGCTGCTGAGGCGGCAAGGGCCGTAGTGGAGAAAAGGAAAGCTAGTGTAGAGCAGGAAGCAGACGGGGTGAGGGAGGAATCAAATGTCAACAACGGGTAATGTGTACGGAACCCAGGATGGTGTGGTTTACCTGAAGAAGTATGGGACGTTCGCCCCGTTTATATGGGGTGGCCGCTGTATGCGACTTGAGGACACGACCGACAATCTGGGTGGCGTGACCGTTACGACCAGGTTCAATCCGCGAGGCGGGGTTGAGCGTGGCGGTCTACGCCTCGATGTGCCAGGTGACGTGAGTGGCACGCTGGCAATGAAGCGCATCCAGGCCGACACGATGAAGACGGAACTCAAAAAGTGTTTCTGGATCGTGGATCAGCGGGAGCACTGCTCGGGGCTTGACCGGGACGCGTGGACAAAGTGGGAGGAAATCACCCGCTCGTGTCCGGCAAAGATGACTGACCGTGTTATCTCGGGCACCAACTGGGAAGGTGACGAAGATTCGATGGTGACGTTCAGTATGTCTGCTTTGGAACAATACGACATCTATCGTGTTGCCGCCGAAGAGAGCACGGCAGGAGTATAGGAGGTAGACAATGCCAGTTATTGATGAAGCTGTTGCGCTACTTGATGTGACGGTATGCCAACCAGAGCGATGCCCAGACGAGTGTGACGATCAAGAGGAGGCGGTGTTCGCGGCTGTGTCTGCCAGCACCGATCCAGCATCTACAGGCCAGGCGTGCTATCTCTACATCAACTTGAAAGGTGGCGACTTAGATGAGTGGAGCGCCCCTATCACTCTATCAGACTGGGGGCAAACTGCTGGTGAGAATGCGGATGCGGTGTTGTGCATCGGTGATTTCGTGGCAGTGGCATCCACTACGGCGGGCGAGCTGATCTACTCGGATGACCACGGCACCACACAGGTGCTAGTCCAGGATGCTGATTGGCTGACCAACGGGCCAAAGGATCTGGATGGGATTGATCAGGCGTTCATCGTGATGGTGCACGAGAATGGTCACGTGTATGCCTCAACTGATGCGGCCCGCACCTGGGAGCTGATGGATGATGCGCAAGCAACCGAGAAGACGCTTGAGCGCGTGATGATCGCTCGGGACAACCCCGAGGTCATTTACGCCGTGGGCTGCGCCAACACGACCGATTCCGACGGCACCATCATCAAATCAATCAATGGTGCCGAGAACTGGTTCGCGTTGACCGACCCGCGCAGTGGCGAGACTTCATTCTGCTACACCGCTCTATGGGTGGCAAACCAGACCGACGTGCTCGTTGGTTGCGATGACGGGGAAATCTGGGAAACGGAGGATGGCGGGGTGACGTGGGCGCAGCAACTTGACCCACCTGGCTTCCCCGACCTTGGCCCAAGCGTCAACGACATCGTGGGATGCGGGTGTGATGTGCTCTGGATGGCCGTTAGCGGAACGACTGCTAGTGAGTCTGTCATCTACCGCAATGTGGATGGCGGCGCATCTGGTCGCTGGTTCATCCCCAGTGAGGCGGACGGTATCACGCAACCGCCACTGGCAATAGCATGTGCAGGTGTCAACCTCGCGGTTGCCGTGGGTGGTGTTCCCGCCGACACATCTGGAAGCGTTGTTCTGCTAGCCTAATCTGCTATGCTCTACACAACACGAGGCGGGGTGCGGCTGGGAATTGGTCGCATCCCGCGTCGCTTGATTGACGAGTTTGCAAGGGCGCATCCGATGCCCGAGCCGCCGATGAAGCAGGTTGAAGCCCCCGTGTTCGGGGGCATCAAGGAGGAAGCGCCGGACACGCATGACCCCGAGTACCTGCTGGAACTGAAGCGATACTACACAGAAGTTGGTTACGCACAGATTGACCTCATCATAGATGGGGTGACGATACTGGATGAGGTGGGCACAACAGATGAGTTGGAGTTCCTGGGGCTGGATGGCGACAAGGGCGAGTTGTTACGCTCCCTCATTCTTGCCAATCAGGAAGACCTAAGTGCCGTTGTCGCGGGGGTGTTTTATGAATCAACGGTCACACAGCGAGGGATAGATGAGGCGGCAAGGATGTTTGGGGTGTCGTGGTACGGCAATCCGGTGGATCCGAACAAGGGGCCGAAGACACCTGCGATGTATCTGTCGCCGTTTGGGGACCGCAAGGCCGCTAGGGATGCGGGCTACACATGGAGTGAATTTATAGAACTATCGGGGCCAGAGCAATCGGCCATAGTAGCATTCCATCGGCTGGACAATAGGCTCGCCTGGCTGATGGCACACAAATAACAAATGGAGGGTATAGATGGATACGTTCGAGCTGAGAACAGGGCAAGTATTGCACTTGCAGCCAGTGAAGGCTACAATGCTACGGCACTTGTTGAGCAAGTTTGGTGGTTTACGGAATGTTCTGGACGATCCGCAGGGGATCAACAAACTGACTGGCAGTGCGCGATTCCGCGCGTTAGATGCAATTGACCAGATTTTCAACTACTGTGCAGGATTCGGCGTAGAAGATAACCCAACAGAAGAAGAGCTAGATGAGTTGGCGGAGCTAGGATTCCGCGTGGACAAGCCTCACTTGGCCCGCGTGAGCTGGCTCCGTTTGCTGTTGGAGGATGATGAGGAGGCGGGGAATCTGTTGGGTGCCGTGATGTTGCTTACGCTGCGGGGGGATGAGGAAGGGGAAGTGGAAGAAGAGGAGGAAGCCCCAGCAGAGAGCGAGAAAGATGCACGCATCGCGGAACTTGAAGCGAAACTAGCGGCAATCGAGGGCAAAGGCGAAGTAACAGAAGATGGCAGTTAGTTCAGAACTCGGATTGAACGTTGTCATAACTGGCGTTAGCCAGGTCATCAGCGGTCTCAAGAGCATAGACAATGCTGCATCTGGCCTTGGCACCGTCCTCAAGGGTGTGGGCAAGGTTGGAAGTGGTGCATTGAAACTGCTCACTGCACCCCTGCGTGCTATTGGCAAGGTGGCGGGGGTGGCATGGAAAGGGCTGACAGCGGTTGCCAAATCAATCTGGCGCATCGGGGAATATGTCGTTGGCAACCTCATTGCGCGTGGCATCACTGCGATTGGAAGTGCCATCGTGGGCATGGCAAAAGCTGCCGTGCAGGGTGCTGCCGATATGCAGCTAATGCAAGTATCTATTGAGGGGCTACTTGCACGTGAACTGATGCGGGGTGACCTCGTTACACAAACCTCTACATCCATTCGGCACATGACCGAGGCCGAACGCCTTGAGCTGGACAAGCTCACACTATCTTACGGTGAACTTGGCATAAAGCTGGGTGATGCTGAAGCAGAGTTCGCAGCACTAGGGCCAGTTCAGGGTGCAATGACAGCCGAGCAACTAGCGGCATCCATTACAGTGCGCGAGCTGCGCGGCCAGTATGCCGAAATGGGGGCGCAACTTGAGAACCTTCAGGGTATCGAGGGGTCACTTATCACAACGGAAGAGGAACTGCGCGTAAATACGATGAGTTCACAAGAGGCATATGCACTCTTGGCTTCCGAAGAAGAAAACCGCGCCGAGGCATTGACCAAAGAACTCATGATGCTGGCGTTGATTTCACCATACCAGATGGGCGCGACCAGTGAGGCATTTCGATTGGCAATGGCCTATGGAATGGCAAGCGACAAGGCAATTCCATTCACAGAAGCTATACTTGATACTGCCGCCGGTCTGGGCATGACCAATCAGGTAATGGAACGGTTTGTTTACAACTTGGCACAGGCGGTTATCGGTGGCGACCTAACAGGTATCAACTTGCGTCAGTTGAGTCTCACATCTTTCAATCTCGCACAGGTGCTACGTGATGAGTTGGGGCTATCCATTGAGGAGGTGCGGGAACAGCTCAAGAGTGGCCAGCTCACGTTGGAAGAGGTCAGTGATGCGTTCGTTCACAATGCTGATGTAGTGTGGGCGGGTGCTGCAGAGAGATCGCGCAATACTTGGACCGGATTCAAGAACTCGTTGGAGGACTTGAACAGTATTATGGGTGCGCTCATCATTGAGCCATCCCTAGACGCGATTGCGGAAGCTGCCGTGCCGCTATTCGATGCATTCATTGCTACCGTTGAAAGCGGGACGCTTGAAAGAATAGGAGAGGACATTGCTACAATAGTAGAAAATGGCCTGGGGCTGGTTGATATAAGTGCACCCCTAGATCAAATGCCACTTGTCCTTGAGACCATCGCCCTTCTTCTTGAGGGGCGCTGGGAGGATGCCTGGTACACGGCTATGGCGGCGGTGCAGAATGTCTTTGGTGATGAGGCAATGGCAGAAGTACATCAATACAAAGATAAGTTTCTTTCTGCTATCAACGTTATCAAGGCACTGCTTGAGGGTGATTTCGCAACCGCCTGGGAAGAAACAAAGAACATCATCATTGGTGTATTTGGGCCAGAGGCAAAAGAGCCGATAGCTTTGTTTGAACAAGCCATCGCGGCCATTGGTATGGCAATTGAAGTCGTGAAAGACATCTTGGCAGGTGACATTGGGTTAAGGGATTTTGTATCACCTGCTATGGTGGAGGTGATTGAGGCATTTGAGGGGGTGCTGGGGAAGATTGGTGATTGGTTTAGTGAACACGGGCCAGATGTAAAACAAGTCGCTGATAACATCTTCAAATTCATGATGGAGAGAGGAAAGGCGCTGGCAAAAGATGTGCTTCCCTGGCTGGCCGAGGAACTTGAAAAGTGGGGCGATTGGATGGAGGAAAATGGCCCTCTCATCGAGAAAGTTGTTATCAGAATTATGGCTAGTTTTGTTAGTGCTAGTGATAAGATTGGCAACTTTTGGGCAATGGTTGAACCCACTCTTACTCTCTTTATGGATGGATTACGCACGGTACTCACTTTCGTAATGCAGGTATTTGTTGGTGACTTCGAGGGTGCCTGGGAAACCCTTCAGCTTGCCACTCAAAGGGTGTGGCTACTTCTGTATGAGATAGTTTCGACAAACGTTGCGTTGGTTGTTGAGGTTGTTGGTGAATGGCTGGACACTCTCCGCGAATGGTGGGGTGAAAAGTGGGAAGTCATCAAGGAAAAGTTTGGTGAAATCTGGCAAGCTATTGTAGATGCACAGCCTGAGTGGTTGACCGAACTGTATGACAATCTTACAGAGAAGTTGCAGGAAATGTGGCAAGCCATCGTCGATTATGTGCAAGATTTTTGGGATGCTGGTGCTGATCTTATAGAGGGAATGATCGGTGGTGTTAAGTCGAAGGCCCAAGAACTAATATCTGCAGCACGTGGCGTCGTAAGTGGTGCAATCCAAGCAGCAAAGAACTTGCTTGGTATTGAATCTCCATCTACTGTCTTTTTGGAAATTGGCCAAGATCTTGTCCAGGGCCTCATCAACGGTGTGGAATCCAAAGCAGAAGAGTTCGAGGATGTAGTGAAGGGGCTATTTGATGTAGCAAGCACCCTCAGCGGCGTGGGCAGTTTCTTCAGTGGCAGATATGAGGCGGAACGTGTGGATCCCCTGCGCGCCCAGCTTAAAGAGATGGACGACAATATGAAGCTGATGGCGGAGCATAAGAGGGGGCTTGAGGAACAAATAGAGGCCGAGCAAGAACAGGCGATACGCGATGCGGCTGCACTGGAGATTGAGGAGTTAGAGAGTGTGCAAGATGAGCGCGAGAAGGCAATAGAAGCTGTGACCCAGGCGAATAAGGAGGCATTGAACGACCTGCACACGACTGCATTGAGAAACATTGCTGAGGAGTTTGGTCTGAAGGGTGACGAAATCAAACGCCTAATCGGGATAGAAGAAGATGAGGCCAAAACGCGTTACTCTGATGAAAGTGACGCCATCAAGGATAGATACGACGAGGAAGAAAGGTTGTTCAAAGAGGAAATAGATCGTCAAAAGCAACCCATCAAGGATAGGTATGATGAGGAAGAACGCCTCATCAAAGAGAAGTATGATGAAGAGGTTGCGCTATACAATGACGCTATGGACATTGAGAAGCGCGCTATCAGGTCTAGGGATGACTTAGAAGAAGAGGAGAAATATCAACTTCTCAACGACCTTGATACGAAAGCACGGGCCGATGCGCGGGCGCGTGATGCGGCGGAGCGTGCCGAGAAAGACGCGTTGCACACTCTTGAGGATGCCGAGTTAAAGGCACTGAATGATGCAAGAATCCAGGGCATAGACGATCTGGGTAATGCCGAAGATGCCGAGTTGGAAAAATCCATAGCAGCGAAAGAACAGGCGCTTGCCGACATTCAGGCCAAAGAGGAAGACAAAATCAGGGCACTTGCCAAAGAGGAACAGGACGCAATCGACGCCGCCATAGATGGCTATCAAGAGCGCATAGATGCTGCTGATGAGACAGAAAGAGTGGCACTGGAAAACTTGATTGCGCAGAGTGAGGCACAAAAGGATGCCGTAACGCAGCGCATGGAGGAAGAGATTGCGCTGATTGAGGTGCAACTGGCGGCGACCGAACAAGAGGTGCGAGCAGAGGAAATACGCCTTGATTTGATCAAGCAGATTGAGGAAGAAGAGGCGCGCATCCTTGAACTGAAAGAGAAGCAAGACCAGCTCAAGATGCTGGAACAACAGAGGAAATTGCTAGAGTTAATCAGCGAGTATGAACTGGATGCGGGGTCTATTCTGGACGGGCTAACACTGGGGCTGGAAGCAGACGCGGGCGACGTTCTTGACGCGATGGTGGGGGCAATGACCGGCATCATTGGGGCACTGGAAGATACACTTGAGATTTCTTCCCCGTCGGGCGTCTTCCGCACCATCGGGCAACAGATGATGGGGGGGATGGCACAGGGCGTTGCGGACCTCACACCC
>Ga0180435_10003200_pt1 | contig 16488 bp, 16 predicted proteins | sample SS_ome_3_FD_132467 | JGI IMG/M metagenome (GOLD analysis project Ga0180435, IMG submission 132467) | Hypersaline lake sediment archaeal communities from the Salton Sea, California, USA - SS_3_S_1 metaG | ecosystem: Environmental > Aquatic > Non-marine Saline and Alkaline > Hypersaline >...
AGGAGGTAATACTTTCTGCAGGAGTCATCTCTGTATTGACCGCAATTCCTGTAGATCGTCAATTCGGATGCTCCCAGATCACGGGCGGCATCGATGAGAAAGGGGTCAAAGCCCTGCATCCGCGCAAGAATGTTCACTAATGTGAATGGAAGGCAAAAGGTTATATGGGCGGGCAGCAGTGACCAGAAACCAAGAGCGATACCAAAGAGCAGAAAAAGTACCAGCAGCGATATGGCCAATATAATGTCAGGGAGCATCATCAGCGTCATCATGGTTCCCAGCACCGTCCTGCTCACCTGGAAGTGAAACAGGCTCAGGGAAATGGCGGCAACGGCTCCTATGGCGGTGGCTGCCGTGGCACTGCTCAGGGCGACCAGCAGGGTATTGTATGCCGCTTCGATCAACCCGTGATTATCAACCATGGCCTGAAACCATTTGAGGCCGCAGCGGTTGGCATTGAAGGCATTGATCAGCACGGTCGCGAGCGGTTCGTCGAGCAGCAGGACACGAGGCTCGTTAACAATGGCTCGAGCGATGGCGACCCGTTGCCGCTGACCGGTTGAGAGTTGCGCCGGTTTTCGCTGGGCCAGAGAGGGCAGGCTCGTCTGCTCCAGAGCTCGCTCAACTTTGATTTTTATATCAGAGGCCGGTGCTTTTTTTGCTCTCAGGCCGAAGGCGATATTGTCAGAGACCGTCATGTGAGGAAAAAGCGCGTAACTTTGAAATACGGTATGCACGGAACGTTTTTCCGGTGGCAGATCGATAATATCCTCCCTATCGAGAGAAATCACTCCAGTGTCCGGCTTCTCAAAACCGGCGATGAGTCTCAGTATTGTGGTTTTTCCGCATCCCGATGGTCCGAGCAGGGTAATGAATTCTCCGGAATGCAGGTTCAGCTCGAAATTGCTGATAACGAGCTCTCCGTCAAAAGATTTGCTGATGTTTGACCGCGTTAGTACATCCGGAATGTGGTTGGCGGGCACTGAATGATGTCTTCCTTCGCGAGGATAAAATTTCTTATTTCAAAGTACGGGGCCAGTGGATAAGTCGCCTGAATAAGGTCAAATTCCCATATACTCGTTTCGTAAAAAAAGTACCCTATAAATTTGTATGCATAGCAAAAAAATAATTATTGGACGGCGTTGTGTTGTATAGTTCCGCTGGTGAATCTGCCGCGTTCTTAATAATCGGGATAAGCTTCAGGGCGCAGTGAGCCCAACAACTGAATTGCCTCAACTTCAGCCAACCAACTTCTCACGATATCCGCATCAATCGCTTCATATCGTGTCTATGGAGCCATATCCCGATCAATAAATATTCAGCCGCTTTGCACTATTTCTTGACCAAATTTCAGATAACGTATATGCAGCAGATTAGACTCATCCACTTCTCACCGAATTGGTTCCTTAAACAGCTCGATTCGGTGGATCAATAGCATCTGGGCCAAGGAGGGTGCTTTCGATGAAGACTCGATATTCCAGAGTTACCCCTGTGGTTGATGATCCATCAGTAGATACCCGTATGCTCCGGTTTCTTACCGCTCGTATAAACGAGAGGGTTCGTAAGCTGAACGAGGAAGAGGTCGAACTTCGCCGCCAGCAGCCAGAAATCCAGATGAGGATCGGCACTGTTGTTGGGGTGGTGAAACCCAGAAAGAAACGGGCACGAACCATGAAACGGGAACGCGGAGCCGAAGAGCGGGAACCGAGCTGGTTTGATTGAGTCGATCCTTGTCATGGTCTGATGGCGGAGCGAATGCCTGTGGCCAGTGCTCAGAGATTCATTCCCGGTGATTCCGGTCAGTCGTCGCCGCCGGTTTCAGCACCCGCGTCGGTGCGCGGGTCGATGAGAACCGCCGCCGGTGATGTCCCTTTCAGCGGAACGAAGGTGCTGTGATCTTCGGCTGCCAAAATGGTGATCAGTTCTTTCCTGCGCAGGTAGAATATGACGATTGCCGATACCAGAGACACTGCGGCGGAGTAGATGAAAAATCCATATCTGGTCTGCATGGAAATCATCGTCCATGACGCTGTAGCGGGACCAACGCTTGCCCCGATACAGTAACAGAGAAGCAGGGCTGAACTGGCCGGCACGATATCTGCCTGTTCGAACAGGTCGTGAGCCCGGGCGACGGAAACGGGATAGATCGTGAAGGTCAATCCGCCAAACAGGGCCATGGCCGCAAGAAAGAGAAGAAAGGAATACTCCGCGAATAAAACGATAATGACGCTGATCAGCGAAACCGCCAGGCAGAGCGAGCACAGCATGGCGGTTCGTTCAAAACGATCGGACAACGCGCCGATCGGCCACTGCAGCACCAGGCCTCCGAGGATGGTAATGCTCATTACCATCGACAAGTTGGCTACCGAAAGGCCGATGCCATGACAGAAAACCGGAATGATGGCATAGAATGCGCCGATCAGGAGGCCGGCCAGGAAACATCCGAGCATCCCCACAGGAGCCCGGTAAAACAGACGCCGAACACTGAAATATTCAAAACGAGGCAATTCAGGGTGAATTGATTTTGTCACCACGACCGGGACGATACAGATCATCAGGAGCAGACTGATGATGAAAAACATCCTCGTGTCCTGGACCAGCCCGAAATTGAGGAGATACTGACTCCCTCCCATACCGAGATAGCTCACGATCATGTAAACGGACATGACTCTGCCCCTGTATGCCGGGGCCGTGCATTCGTTCAGCCAGCTCTCGATAACGGTATAGAGCCCGATAATCGATAGGCCGGAAAGGAACCGCAAGACTCCCCAGAATATGGGAGATGTGGACATACCGTGCAGGATCACCACGGAGGTTGTCGTTGCTGCAAAAGCCGCAAAGGCCCTGATATGCCCCACGTTCTTGATCAGTCGATGGCAGTGCAGAGCCCCGATGCACATGCCGAAAAAATAGGCGGACATGATTATCCCGATGTACTGGGTTGCGACACCATCGACCGTTAGGCGAAGTGGCAGATATGTCCCCAGCAGGCCAATCCCCGCCATGAGAAGAAATATCGAGGTATAAAGTGTTATGAATGGAGCAACTATCCGGTTCATCTGGGCACTTGCTCACGGTTCAGTTTGGCACATGGATCGCTCTGCAGGGATGTTAATAGGCAAATTCATGCTTGTCTTTGACCGTCCTTCTGATCTCTTCTACCTGAATATGAATTTTTTCCAGGAGTTTGCCGAGTTTGAAGGTTGTCCGCACTGACTGCTTTGCCCTCAACTCTTCAGGAATCTATCTGAAGTTCTTGTTTTCGTTGCCTATGCGTCCTATTCGTCATGTATTAACCTCCTATTCATGCGCGTAGTTTCAGTCGATGGCGAGAGCTTAAACGGGTCGCGCAATGATGTAAAGTAATATATAATTTATACGTATAATAATAATATTGACATCGGCTATATAATAAATAATTATCGCAAAAAGTTTCTTTGTAATTTGTTTTTCAAGAGAATGTTCGCTCGTTATATCAATGATAAAGGGCATTTAGAGATGGCATACCGGACTCGTTCGTGCAGGCTGAACAATAAGAAGAAATGATCGTACGGCTGGGTGACAGGAATCGATCCCGTCAAAGTAGGCTTTGCTGATGCGCGTTACGATTATGATGATATCGATGAGACTTTCTCCGAGAGGTATTGAGTTAATACAGAGGAAATCAGAAGCTGAACAGCAGCTGTTCCGGCCTGAAAACATCATTGCCAAACCCACGATGGCAGTTATACTGATCAGACGGTGGCTGGAAACCGGTAAAATTTCTTAGTCCGATGATCCAACCTGTAGCAGGCGGCCTGACGAACATGCTGAAATGGCTGGTGCAGGTGCTGCGTGGCAGGAGGGCGTTCAAAACCCGACGAGGCACATGTAGAATTATTACTAGTTTACAATGTCACAAAATTATGCGGGCAATGATTGCAAAACGTGGCAACTTTTAAGCCCTGATTTCCCAGGCAGCGGGTACGACCGGGGCTGCCAATGCACGTGAGGCGTAAAAGCGACGGGCAGGATAGGATCATGTGAGGTGAACATCTTGTAGACAGGGGACCATGTCAGAATCCGAATATCACGCTTCAGTTTTGTTTGTCCACACTGAAGAAGGGGCAGTGTTTGTTGAACCGCTTCTGGCAAACCGTATCGGTACCACAATCACGCCGCTTCATATCGATGACCTGAGGCAGCAACCCACGGATATTCTCGAACATGTCGATCATATCGTTATTGCCGGCGATCTAAAATTCATCAAGGAGATGGTCGGCTACTCGTTCGAGCATCATTTCAGTATCGGAATTCTTCCGCTGCCATACCAGAAAACGATCGCCGGATCGCTGTATCTTCCCGATGACCTGCCCAGCCGTGTTGAAACAGCCCTGCGAAATAATGCTCAACCGATCGATATCATTCTCTGCAATGACCAGATTCTCCTGTTCAAGGCGGCGATCGGGCGCAGCCCTATGCTCGACAATCCCCTGGAAACAAGCAGGCTGCGCATGCTCTGGGATGGCTTGAGAAAATTGTGGGACCTGCGGCTGCAGCCGTTTTCAATCAGCACCGGAGGAGATACGCAAAAAGAAATTTCCACCGCTGCCTGCGGGTGTACGATCGTACAGCAGCACAGAACGAGCCTGGCTTCACGGTTGATTGCCAATGACAGCTCTGCTGCGGACGGGATGATTTCTCTGGTGCTTGTTGCTCCCTTCTCCATAATCGACTATGCCAGATTCGTCTTTCATTTACTGATCCGATCCGAGAGCGACAAGACGCTCTCGCAATCAACCGGATACATCAAGAGCCCCGAGATCACCATTGCCACCGAAAAAGAAATGCCGGTAGAAATCGACGGGGAGCCGGCAACGACCACGCCGCTGCACTGCCAGGTATTGCCGCTGGCTCTGCGGGTCAATTTTGGAGAGACCAGCTTTGATAAGGCACGGCTGACGGCACGGGGAAAAGAGCGTATCGATATAAAAGCGCTGCCCGCCGGTAAAGAACTCGCCAAAGCCAAAAACAAGAAGATCCCGTTCTTTACCTATGCCTCTGAAGAACGCTTCAAGGAATTGTTTGTTTCGCTGCGCAGTGATGCCCGGATTCACTCCTTCTTCGTGGTTTTAATGCTGCTCAGCACGATCCTGGCAACGACCGGACTCTACCTGGACAGTGCTTCGGTTATTATCGGAGCAATGCTTCTGGCCCCGCTCATGGGACCGATCGTGTCGCTGGCAATGGGAATATTGCGTCAGGACGAGTCCTTGATAACCCGCTCCATCGGTACGATAGCTTTGGGGGTTGTCATTGCCCTGCTGACAGCTGCAATCATGACCATATTTTTTCCATACAGGCCCGTCACGGGGGAAATGCAGGCTCGTTTGAGCCCGACCGTACTCGACCTCATAGTGGCGATCACGGCAGGAGCCGCGGGAGCCTATACCAAGTCATACAAAGAGATTCTGCAGAGTCTCGCAGGCGTTGCCATAGCCGTTGCCCTGGTACCGCCCCTCGCGGTTGCCGGGATCGGGATCGGCAGGCACGACCCCGTATTTTTCGGCCAGGCCTTCCTGCTCTTTTCCACCAACCTTGTCGGGATCACGCTGGCTGCGACTTTTACCTTCAGGGTCATCGGTTTCTCCCCGGCGGTGAAGAGTAAACGGGGTATCGCCATCGTCTTTTTCATTCTTCTCCTGATTACCATCCCCCTGTACCTGACGTACCATGAGATTCTTGAAACCAGGGAATTCGAGCAGCGCTGGGAAGAGGAACGGTTTTATGTTAACGGCAAATATCTCATCATCCAGAATGCCCTCCTCAAGGATTACGGAGAAAAGGACGTGCTGATTGTTGACATCGTGTCCCGGGATCTGCTGGAGAGGGATGACCTTGAAGAGTTGCGGCGCAAGGTCAGGTACTATTTTTCATCCGAGCTGGTCATCAGGGCAAATGTCATATACATACCATAGCGGAAATGAATCCATGCCAAAGGTCCTGTATAATTTACTGCTGATATTTTTCATCTTCACCGGAGGATGCGAGCAGCCTTCGTCCCCATCGCAACCGAACGGTTCGGTGGTCAGGATAGCGATTGTTGCACCGCTGAGCGGCCCGGATCAGAAATCCGGCGAGAATGTGGTTTCAGGAGCGCAAACCAATCTCACCATGTTTCCCTATCTGGGCGATGGCACGAAGGTAGAACTGGTCGCAGAAGACAACGGGGGAACGAAAGAAGGAACCCTTTCGGCCTTGAAACGGATCCATGAGCAAAAAGATATTGCTGGAGTGCTGCTCATGGCAAAAAGCGATATTATTCTGCCGATCGTTCCGCTGGCGGACCACTATCAAATTCCCATCCTCGCTCTTATCGCCACTCATCCTGACATCACGGAGGGAAATGATTTCATTGCCCAGCTCGGGTTTGACGACATCTACCAGGGAGCGATAGCTGCTCTGTATATCAGAGATGAGATGCTGATTGACAGAGTAGCTGTTTTCAGTGATCCCGGCAATGTCCATTATTCTTATTTGGCCCGGGAGTTCATGCGTAAATTTTCATCAGTGGGCGGAGAAGTCGCCAGGCACTTAACCGTAGATCCTGCCCAAATAGATTTGCGTGTCGTCCTGGAACAATTGCGCGAGGATGAGGTCCAGGTGCTCTATCTTGCGGTTAACCCGGAAAATGTTCTCCAGATAGCAAAAGCGGCCAGAGAAATCTCCTGGAATCCCGACATGATGGGCAGTGACGGCCTCCTTTCCACTATCTTCCTGCAATATGGCGAAGATATCGGTTTTGTCAACGGGATGATGGCGACCGACTTTTACAGCACAAATCTGCCGAGTACCGAGTATGGCAGACGGGTCATTGGAAAATTCAAGAAGCTCTATTCCGAGCGCGGGACTACCTACACCGCACTCGCCAGCGAAGGCACATCGATACTGCAGCAGGCGATTGACCGCTGCGAGACGAAAACGGACAGGAATTGCGTCAATACCACGCTTCGAGACACAGACGAATTCGAGGGGCTTTTCGGCAAGATCTCGATTCATAGGGACGGCAAGGCGGAGCGTCCGATTTTCGTGAATATCATCAAAGACGGGAAACTGGAATTTTTAGTCAAGGTTTATTAGCGGATTAGCCCTTCGATTCAGGAAATTCGCGCCGCTGCGACTGCTCAAGGTGAGCGGAATTGCAGAGGGGGTATTTTCTATGCCTTTCTCCCATAACTGATTCCCAGCCTGTTCATTTTGTTGCGAAGCGTGCTGGGATTCACTCCCAGAAGTTCCGCCGCACCGCCTGCACCGTTGATCCTGCCATCGGTGATTTTTAAAACAGAGCTGATATGGTGGGCTATCGTCTCGTCAAGATTATACGACCTGATTGGAGGGGCGACGTTTCGATCAACCGGTTTTGCGCGGGTGGTTCCGAGCGTTTCGAAAGTCACCGGTCCCTGCGGGCTGAGAATCAGTTCCCGTTCGATAACGTTCTGCAGCTCACGGACATTGCCGGGCCAGTGATAGTTCATGGCTGACTCGATGGCTCCCGGGGTAATCGTGGGAATTGATGCCAGTTTCAGCTCCTTTGCCTTCAGCGTGATAAAATGCTGGACCAGGGAGGGGATATCAACGGTTCTCTCACGCAGCGGCGGTACAGTGATCGGAAAGACATTCAGTCTGAACCACAGGTCTTCGCGAAATCTGCCGTCCTGGACCATCTCTTCGAGGTTTCGATTGGTTGCGGCAATTACGCGGATATCCAGGGAAATGGTTTCGGCGCCGCCGATTCGTTCAATTTCTTTATTTTGCAAAACCCGCAGCAGTCGTGTTTGAGCCCGCTGGGGAAGCTCCCCTATTTCGTCAAGAAAAATGGTTCCCCTGTGCGCCCGTTCAAAACGACCGCGTTTTTGTGATAATGCGCCGGTAAAAGCCCCTTTTTCGTGGCCGAACAGTTCACTGTCTATCAACGAGTCGGGAATGCCGCCGCAATTAACGCTGACAAACGGACCGTCACTGCGTTCAGAAGAGTAATGGATGATATTGGCAATCACATCTTTGCCGGTACCGGTTTCACCCATTAGAAGGACAGGGCTGTCAAGCGATGCTACCTGATGAATCATCTGAGTCGTATCCCTGAGGCCGAATCGGGCTCCGACCATTTCGTCCCCGGACAAGCGCCGCAACTCACCGTGCAGGTAGCGATTGTCATCGGCGAGCAGATCGTTGAGCTTGACAACCTCCCGGTGCTTGAGGGCATTCGACATGGATATCACCAGCGGTTCCTTGAGCAGTTCAATAAAAGAGCAGTGATGGTCGTTCAAAACGTCTTTTCCCTCGGACGTGAGAATGAGATAGCCCAGGATGGTTTTTCCGGTTTTCAGGGCCATAACGATGACGGAGGAACTCGGTATGTCATGAAATGCAGTCATTTCCTTGCTCACCGGAAATGACATCGGGTCCTCTATCAGAAATGCATTCAGATGATCCGGGAAGTTGGCGGCATTGTCCCTCGCTGCTTCGGTAAGCGGCGTCAGCAGGTCCAGCTTGCCGTATCCCGCCGCACTGGCATAGGCAATAGTCCGCATCGCATGGTAATCATGGTCATAGTGCTGCAGGTAGATTTTTGCGACAGGCATTACTTCCTGCAGGAACAGACGCAGTTCGTGCAGGGCTTCATCGATTTCTAAATTACCGCATATTCTCAGGGTTGCCTCCCTGAACAACTCATCTTCACTCCGCTTCATATCAATACCTGTCAGGCTATTTGTGTCAATTGGGATAATTAACAGGTTATTACCAGATAAGGTAACCAAAAATTGCCGAATACGGATAATGTTCTGATAGTACTACCTCAACTACCTGGATTTAAGTGAAAAAAAGTATTGGCACACTTCTGGCTACTGCGAAGTCATGGTGAGCCGAAAAACGCTGCTGTGAGGTTCCCGCTTGTCTCAAACCCGACTGGCAGCGGCTAACCAGGTCAGGCAATAAACATACATATTCGCCATGCTATCTCTGCAAGATCCTGGCATTATCGCTGCCATGAATGATGCGCCGTTTATGCGGAGCATCCATGCGCGCAAGGCCCCTGAATAGGCAAGAATCGAGGTGAAAAATGAGTCAGAAAATCATACCGATGCTGTTTTCTTCGGATCACAGGTGATGGAGCTTAGAGGGAGGCGCTGATAATCGCCATGAATTCGGCGGTGCAGTGGGGCAGGAGAGGGGTGTTGCAGAGTACGAAAAAAGAATATGGTCACCTGAGGTTGGAAATAAGGTAGAAAAATATCGATGGTAATTGGCAGGAAACACATGCTGCGGCATAGCTGGGCGGAAAATAAAGTTTTCAAGCGATACGAACGTGCGGCACACCATGACGTGGTGATTCCTGGACGCGAAGGACCGCCAATTCCGGGCACAATCTATTGCTGTGCCCAGTCTTCCGTCACAATCAGAAAGTAGCGAAGGTATTCCAGGATGTATGTGCGTTTCAACTCGACATAGAGACCGGCTCCTGATATCTCCCAGAGCGGTCCCCGGTGCCAGGTGCCGGTCAGTTCCCCGATCATTCGCCTTAAATGACCGGCAATAACTTCTGTTTCAGCACATTCCATGGAGCCAGGCCTTGTTTCTAAGCGAGGCGGGTTGAATGGCAGCCCCTGCAGAACCAGTCGATAGGAGCCGATGGTTTTAAACCTTGAGATCAGGTCCTCGGGGATGGTGATCGGTGTGATTACATCACTCACCAGGGGGATTTTGTGATAGTGAATATAGTGACGGTCTGGAACCCGTTTACTCATTTCCACACACACCTTCTGTAATTCCTGCAGCAGGTTATTTATTCGATGCAGATACAAAAGTTTTGCTTCAAGCTGCTGTGAGGTACTCATGAGGACCTTTGAGAGTCGAAAGTTACTTCTGCGATGCAGAACTTCCGGGTAAAGCTGAAATTGCTCCCCTTCGTTGTTTTGCTTCAACCGGGCATTCTCCAGACCGAGTGAAGCACTGGGTTACCATTGATATCAGTCGTCTGCTCATCCTCAAGAGGAGGTGGTCATTATACGAATATAATATGGCCTCTGAAGGTGGAGGTCTACCATGCTTTGCAAAACGGGTCCTGGCTTGATTGCCCTGAGATGAGTATGGAGACCGTGTAACTCGAAATATTGCTGATAAATCCGGAGCCGGCTGTTTCGCCTCAGACGAATCAGACGCCCGAAAAGCCTGAATACAGACGGTGAAGCAATCAGCGATTCAGTTCTCACGTCTGGGCCAGAATGGCTTCGGAAATTTCCTTGCTCAAATGGTACAGCGTCCTGTTTTGAGCCGTAATGAGCGCATTATAGTCATTGCCCGTGGATTGTTCTTTGATGATCGACACCCTGGTGGATATGAGCTGACCCTGTTTGTCAAGAAGGATCCACCGAGCTACCAGGACAGCTTCACCGCCCAGTTCTCCGTCAAACCTGGCGACATTGATCTCCACCGTATATTCAATCTGGATGAACGGCAAACGCTGGGGGAGCGCAAAGACCCTGGTGGTCTCGAGTTCGTTTGAGAGGTTGACGGCAATAACCCGCAGCATGCTTTCTTTGAGCGGCTCCACCCAGCGGTTGAACTCCGATAATTCGAGCCGGTGTTCGGTTGCGCGCGTTACGATATGCGGCCGGTCCAGATAGGCGGGAAGGTTCAGCGGTCCGACCCCGACGGCTACCCCGTGATCAAAGCCGCTCAACTGAACATCCGCGGGTTCTTCCAGCTGAAAATATGTGGGTGGGGGGGTGGTCGCGCACCCGGCCATGCTCAAGGCGATAAAAACCAATGGTACGAAGATACATCGAGCAATCGTATGCATCACATTACACCTCCTCTAATAGTTGCGGTATCCTTTGCCTTTCAGCAGGGCATCGGGATGCTGTTCCAGGTAATCGGCCAGGATTCTCAAGGAACGCGCGGCTGCGGCGAGCTCTTCGAGGGCTCTGTCGAGATTGTCGCGGGTCGGTGACGCGTCGCCGACAAGCGCGCTTACATCCCTGCCTGCCTCCATTGCCGTCTCAAGTGCATCATTAACAGATTCTGCCAGGGGGACGACGTGTTCGTCTACAGTCCTGATTATTTTGCGTATATCATTCAGTGTTTCGTTCGTTTTCCCGGCAATTGGCCCTATTTCAGCATGCATGTCAACAACCAGTTCCCTGGAGTCCATGATCGCCTGGCGGAGATTCTCGGACAGAGATCTCGTCTCGCCGTCTATCGTGTTGACCAGCTTTCTCATGTCTTTTACGAGACCATTCAGCTCGCTCCCCGTGTTTTCAAGATCCAGGTCCTTTATGCCGCGTTCAACGATGTCCAGGATAGAGGTCAGGCGCACATACATTTCCTCGATATCGATCTGCTGCAGCTGCCTCTCCAGGCGCGAGAGGGTGGACGGGATCGTGGGAATCTCCATGATGCCTCTATCGAGGTTTTTCAGGTCGGCGGTTGTGTCAGGGCGCATGACGAATTCGATGGATAACTGTCCCGTGACCAGGCTCTGGCTCACCAACTGGGCTCGCAAACCCTTGTCGATGAGTTGCGGGAGGCTTTCCTGAATATCCAGGTGCTGCTCTGACGGGGTGACCACATCAAAGGATTCAGGGTAGAGTTCAATAAACACCGCTACTGTGGAGACGAGGTTATCCATGTACGTTCGCACCATGATCTGCTTTACCATGCCTGTCTGTACGCCTTTGGAAAGAACGGGGCCGCCGACATGTAACCCTTTGATGGAATCGTCGAAATAGAGCACGAACTGGACCCGCTCCCTGAACATGTCACCGGATCCGAAGATGGCAATGCTTGCCGTCAGAATTCCAAGCGCGAGGACCACAAAAGCGCCAATCATTTTGCTGTTTACTTTTTTTGCCATTATTTTGTCTCCTGCGGATGTTCCCCCCGGGTCAAAAACAGTTGCAGGGTCCGGTCCCGGGTCTCCTCGAGCAGCTTTTTGGGATCACCTGAGGCGGTCATGGTTCGCGCCGAGGCATCCAGGAATACCGAATTATTGCCAATGAAGAAGATACTGGCAAGTTCGTGGGTAACGACGACCATGGTGGTCTGAAGGCTTTCACTGAGTTCGAGGATGAGATCATCCAGGCGCCGGGCACTGACTGGATCCAGGCCCGCCGAAGGCTCATCGAAAAAGAGAATTTCCGGATCCGTGGCCATGGCTCGGGCTATCCCTGCCCGCTTCTGCATACCGCCGCTTATTTCCGAGGGATAGAACTTCTCAAAGCCCGCCAGGCCCACCAGGGAAAGCTTATATCGAACGACGTCCCGGATCTGGCGGGCACTCAAGTCCGTGTAGGTTTCCAGGGGCAGGGCTATATTCTCGGCCAGGGTCATGGAACTCCACAGGGCACCGCTCTGGTACATGACTCCTGCGCGACGGATGATCCTGTCTCGCGTATCCGCATCCGCTCCCCAGAAATCCTGACCATCGAAAAAAACCTTCCCTTTGGCGGGTGCTTTCAGGCCGATCAGCACCGACATCATGGTGGATTTGCCGCAGCCGCTGCCACCCATGATAATGAAGACGTCCCCACGGTTTATGGTATAGCTCAGGTCGCGCATCAGCACGAAGTCGCCATAGGCCATGGTGAGATTATCAACAACGATATGGGGTTCTTCGCTCATGGTCCTGTTTACCGGTTCGATATCCGCTGGAAAGCTGCTATTCACGTACCATAATTTTGTCCGCTGCCTCCACCTCTATGAGCGCCGTCAAACCCCCAGGATACTGGTAATTACGGTGATGACGGCAGTGGATACGATGATACCCACAATGGCCGTAACCACGGCAGCGGTGGTGGCATCACCGACCGCTGAGGCGCTCCTGCCGCACTGCATGCCCCGCATACAGCCGGCAAAGGCCACAATCACACCGAAAACGACACTGCTGAACAGGCCGATCCCCAGGTCCCAGAGACTGACCGCGGTAACGGTACGGTGATAATACTCCATGAGGGTGATGTTGGGTTCGCTATAGGCCACAACTGCACCGCCGATGACCCCCATCACGTTTGCATACAGTGTCAGCAGTGGCATCATCACGGTCAGCCCGAGCATACGGGGGAGGACGAGAAATTCCATCGGGGAGATGCCCAGGGTCTTGAGTGCATCTATCTCCTGGTTTACCTGCATGGTGCCGAGCTGGGCGGCAAAGGCTCCGCCGGTGCGGCCGGCCATCACGATGCCGGTCATAATGGCTGCCATAACCCGAAACATGGCGATACCCACCAGGTCGGCGACAAAGATCTGCGCTCCGAAAAACCGCAGCTGCATCAACCCGACAAAGGCCAGGATAATGCCGACGAGAAAACTGATCAGCGTGACGATAGGGAGCGCTTCGCCGCTGCAGGATTCAAATACCAGGGCAAAATCAGAACGCCGGTATTGGGCTTTGCCGCGAACCAGATTGGTAATAGCCAGAACGGTATCCCCGACGAATTCCAGCAGGTCTCCGCAGCCTTTAAAGAAACTTATGGTTTCATCACCCAGGTGAATGAGAAACGTTTTTTGCTCTGGCTCCCTCTCCGCTCCCTTTTCCTCGGGAACGGCCGTCGCGAGTTGCAACAGTCTTGTCGCTCCATCGGGCAAACCGATGGTCTGCAGCTCGAGATCGTGCCGGGCAGCGATTTCCAGGGTACGGCCCAGGAAAATCAGCAGGCCGGAATCCCACTCATCTACCTTCCGCGCATCAATCTCGATGGTTTGCAGATCCGCATACTGATCCAATTGATGCCTGAGCGAATCGGCAGACGGCAGGTCCTTATGGAGTTTCCAGGACCCTGTTATCCTGAGGGTCAGCGTACCGCCTGATGGCTGTTCGAAGCTCAGTTCTCCAGGGGGCGCCATTATAAGCTACCTTCTGCTCTCATGTGAATTCGAAAAAATATTGGACTGGTCATGTGCTCGCGATTGAAACAAGGATAGTATTTTAGTCGATTTATTCAACTGATGCCGGATTTTTGTTCACGATCTTTTTCGTTTCTGAAAAAGTGCTGATGGTCGAGCGAGTCCGGGAGGCACGGCAGAAAAAGTTATCAGCAGTTCAGAAAAAACATCCGTCTGGGTTTGCCCGTAAGAATCCCCCTGTCAGGCTTCAAGTCAGGTGATTAGCCTGTCGGCCAGGTGGGTAGCACCGGAGGTCAAAATGTCAGTACCCAGCGGAGGCATGCTTTCTGGCATAGCCGCAACCAACAGCATTATCAAAGTTCAAATCAAGCCGATTCCGGAATAACCATACAGCCAGTCAAATACGAGCGCTGCGGGTTACAGGACGACGATACCGATCAGCAACACATGACTGCATATGTCTGCCTTGAAGGGGTGCTCCGGCTGACGCCGATTTGAAATCTGAGCAGGCGGTATTATCCTGTCATACATAATGCCGTCTTGGATGAAACGGCATGATTCATCATCACCAGAGAGGTTTATATCATGAGTAGATTTATATATGTATTGGTCCTTGTTTGTTTTCCGCTCACCGTCAATGCCGCGTCCGTGACCTACCAGGTTGACGGCGCTGATTATGAAGGATATTGGGCCGCAGCAGGAGCGGACGCTCCGCTGCTCATCCTGGTGCACGACTGGGACGGTTTGACTGATTATGAAGTCAAGCGGGCCCAGATGCTTGCTGAGCTCGGGTACAATGTGTTTGCGGTCGATCTGTTCGGCAAGGGGGTGAGACCCGCGGAAACTGCAGAAAAGAAAAAACTGACCGGGGCCCTGTATGCCGATCGCAGCAAAATGAGGAGTCTGCTCCACGGCGGCCTCAAGCAAGGGCTGGAGCAGCGCGATAAGGGTGAAGGCGATGTTGTTGCCTTCGGTTACTGTTTTGGCGGTTCAGCCGTTCTCGAACTGGCGCGATCAGGAGCTGAAGCAGGCGGCTTTGTGTCGTTTCACGGCGGGCTGGGTACCCCGGAAGGCCAGGATTATAAAGCAACCACGGGACCGGTGGTGGTTTTCCACGGAACCGCCGATAAAGCGGTCAGCATGGAGGAATTCGCCGATCTGGCGGTCGAGTTGGAGGAGACCGGCGTCGATCATGAAATGATAACATACAGCGGAGCGCCGCATGCGTTTACGGTTTTCGGTTCGAATCGATATCACGAAAATGCCGACAAACAGTCCTGGAGCCGCTTTCTTTCGTTCCTGGAAGAGACGTTTGCAAAGTAACCCGGCAGGGCAGTGAGCGTCAGGCAGCAAACGTGATCGACCCGCAGCGCTTGACAAGTGCCCGTGCGTCGGTCAGCTGCTCGTCTGAGAAGCGTTTTTGCAACCCTTTGTGGAGTAATTCGGGCGACAGCAGGTTGAACCGCTCTGTCAGCAGCACAAGGGCTGCAAGCGCGATCTGGTTTGCTGGGATCGAGTGCGCTTTGAAAGGGATTCTGGCGACAGCAGCATCGGTGGCCGGCAGGTCGATATGGTCAGCCGCAAAGACCTGCGTGTTTCTGCCGAGCGACGCGAACATGTTTGCTTTTCTGCCGACTCCTTCATCTGCGAGCGCGACGATGAAGTCGGGGCGGGTGATTCCGGTAAATTTGATTCGATCCGGGCTGATGATCACCTCGCTGATCGAGTGCCCGCGCAGCACCGTGATCGGGTAATCGCTTTTCTGAGTCGCATGGGCACCGCCGTACATCACGGCAAGGCACAGAACTTCTGCTGCCGTGTTGATCCGCTGTCCTGCGGCTCCGAGAAACAAGATTGAGCGGGGAGCGTCGAGCGGGAGCGGTTGTGCAGCTTCGATTGCCGGCAGCGGAGAGAGCGGCTTTGCCTCGGCGAGGCGGCGTCTGTACGCACTGCCGTATTCCGGCAGCGCCCCTGCTTCATTTCTGATGACGGATCGCGATGCAGACGCCCGGCTGATCAGTTTAGCGGAACCCCTATTGTGTTTACTGAAACGGCCGGGGCAGACACCGGTGATATCCATCAGCGAAAATCCGTTGTAGCTGATCGCCGCTGCTATGGTTTCCGGCAATCGTTTATCGGTCGCGGGCGAGCGGTTCAGCCAGTTCGCCCCCGCAGCCTCGGCAACGTCGATGATATCGAGCGGGACTTCCAGCTGACCGAGAAAATTTGATGACGTGGCGGCTTCCACCGGGGTGGTTGCCGAGCATTGCCCGCCGGTCATGCCGTAATTGAAATTGTTCAGCACGAGCAGCGTGATATCGAGATTCTTCCGACATGATGCGAGCACATGGGCGCCGCCGATGCCGAGCCCGCCGTCTCCCATGATCGTGACGACGGTCAGTTCGGGGCGGGCCAGTTTGATCCCGGTGGCATAGGTCAGCGCCCGTCCGTGCAGGCCATGCAGCGCGTGGGTATTGAAAAACGTGTCGAACAGTCCGGAACACCCGATATCGGTAACGATCGCGATTTGATGTCCATCAAGACCGAGCTGCCCGAAACTTTTGTCGAGGGCATGAACGACGCGGTCGTGGGAGCAGCCGGGGCAGA
>Ga0180435_10003202_pt1 | contig 16484 bp, 11 predicted proteins | sample SS_ome_3_FD_132467 | JGI IMG/M metagenome (GOLD analysis project Ga0180435, IMG submission 132467) | Hypersaline lake sediment archaeal communities from the Salton Sea, California, USA - SS_3_S_1 metaG | ecosystem: Environmental > Aquatic > Non-marine Saline and Alkaline > Hypersaline >...
AATTGTGGTATGGAATTTGCTGTCTATCACAGTACTGTTATCGAGAAAATGATAAGGAGGTGATGAGAGGGGACAAAATCAAGCGCAAGATAAACTATTTTTCAATTATAGATAAAGGTTGTACCAAACTTGCCGATAATAGATTTTAATAAGCACTTTAACCAAAGGTCATGAACACCAAAACAAGGAGGATTCAAATGCTACAGAAATTGAGAGGAAATTCAAAAGGTTTTACGTTGATCGAACTGATGATCGTTATCGCCATCATCGGTATCCTGGCAGCCATCGCCATTCCGAACTTTATCGCTTACCGGAACAAAGCCTTCTGCAGCGCCGCAGAATCGGATGCCAAGAGCATCGCCGCAACCATTGCAGACTATTTTTCCATCCCAGCTCATACAGCCATTGATACTGATGATGTTTCCGACTCCTACAGCGCGTCAGGGACCAATACGTTTAGTATTGTGGCGACTGAACCAAGTAATGTAATTACCATTACGGTCACGGACGGAAGTGGTCGATGCCCGGATGAATATCAGGATGCATCTTCAGGATGGAATAACGGTCAATTCACGGAAGTGATGCAGGGCAACTAAGACCGACACCTGTGTGCTAATCTGATCGAGAACCACAGTATAAAAAAGGGGAATGGGTTACCATTCCCCTTTTTTACATTTGAAAAATGAAATATTCAATTGGTGCAAAATAACTCAAAGAACATCTTTGTTGGGAAATAAAACATTGCAAATCAATTGTTTCAAATGTTAATTTTTCAGAATGGTTTAAAACCTTTGATATCGGGCTTTAATAACATTTTTATCAGTGTAAAAACAGGTGAAATCAGTTGATGGGTGGGGATTCCACGAGTGGTGCAAAGCCGATTATTGTTTTGTTATTGATGGCAGTGCTAATTCTGCTGATCTACAGCAACACATTCCATGCGGAGTGGCACTTTGACGATAAACCGGTTATTTTAGAAAATGAGCGATTAAAAATTGACAATTTGCGCCCCTCGACGCTGCTGAAAACGTTCTTTGCCAAGCAGCAGGGAAAGCAGAATACGTTCTACCGCCCGCTTCCCAGCCTTTCATTTGCGCTCAATTGGTACGTGGGCCAGGATCGACCTTTTGGTTTCCATCTTGTAAACATCGTCATTCATTTATTGACTGCGTTCTTTCTGTATCTCTCCGTCCAGACCCTCCTGCAAACCCCACGTATGGAACAGCAATACAGGGCCGGTGATGCCCATTTCATTGCCGTATTAAGTGCTGTTCTCTGGGCCATAAACCCCGTACAGATCCAGGCGGTCACCTATATTGTTCAGCGCATGGCATCCATGGCTACAATGTTTACCATTATGGCCATTTATCTATATTTAAAGGGCAGGCGCCACCATTTACCCAAAAAGCAAGTACTCTATTATGCTGCCTGCTTTCTTTGTGCGTTGTCTGCACTAATGTCAAAAGAAAACGCTATATTAATAATACCAAGCCTGCTTCTTGTGGAAATGATCTTTTTTCAATATGCTGATTTGTCGAAAAACATTAAAGCGCATCCCCTCATTACAGCGGCGATTTTGGCTGTTGGCATTCTGCTTGGATTTCTGATTTTCAAATGGTTCTTTTTAGACTTTATATCCAGGGGGTATACCACCCGATCGTTTACGCTCTGGGAACGGCTGTTGACGCAGCCCAGGGTACTGATTCATTACCTCAGCCAGATGTTTTATCCTTTGCCCTCCAGGCTGTCCATCTCCCATGATTTTATCGTCTCGACCTCGCTGATTGCACCATGGTCAACGCTGTTCTCGATTCTGTTTGTGCTCTTCAGCATCGGTATGGCAGTGGCTGCTATGGGAAAATGGCCGCTTGTTGCGTTTGGGGTATGTTATTTTTTCTTAAATCACGTGATCGAATCCACCATTTTTCCCCTTGAACTTATTTTTGAACATCGCAATTATCTTCCATCCCTTTTTCTATTCATGTCCATTGCAGCAGGGATCACGTACCTGATTAATTATTATACCCTAAAAAATCGTTCCATGGTATTGATATTGATCAGTTTTGTGACGCTTGTCATAATGGGTTGGGGGTGTTTCACTTATATTCGGAATCATGCGTGGCGGACAGAAACAACTCTCTGGAGAGATGCCATGCTCAAGGCGCCTTTGGATGCCAGACCAGCCTGGAATGTGGCCATAAACATTGCCTGGGATAAACATGTAACCCAACGACAGTTGGATACCGCATTGGTCTTGTTTGAAAAAGCCCTGTCCATGAACCAGGCAAGGGAAGTGTATGACTCGCTTATATTGCGCAATATAGGGCTCATTCACCTTCGCAGGGGTGAAATTGAGCTAGCAATCGATGCTTTCAAGCGAAGCCTTGCCATTCACCCGTATTTTAATGAAGTATTATTCGATTTGGCAAGTGTGCATATGCGAACGGGAAATTGGGATGCGGCTTTGGAACAATTGGAAATGCTCCTTCCAGCGGCAAGGGACGGCAAGGCTCCGGATTATTATAAAATGAAGGGATATATTCTCCTTTGGCAGAATCGACCCGAAACCGCACTAAATTACTTTAGAAAAGCCTTGGCAGCTGATCCTAACAACTCGGATTTGCTGATGAACACGGGCATCGCCCTCGACCGGTTGAACAAACACACCAATGCCGGCCTCTTTTTGCAAAAAGCCCGCAAGGCGTCTCCAAATAAACTTAGATACCACTGTGCTTTGATTGAAAACAGCGCCAGGGCAGGGGATATGAAAAAAGCACGCATGCATGCCCGGCGGATGTTGGCAACATTCAGCCTGGGATCCGTTTTTAACGGATTAGAATCCATGCGTGACAATTTTCGCACAGCACCCGTCGAACTGGCGTTAATTGTCCCCATTGTGAAAAAAGAGGCAGATAAAATGCTGGAAGAATTGGACGCTCAACTTAGGTGGTAAATAGATCGTCTATGTTTCTATAATAGTTGATAATATGGTAAAGCAAAAGAAAATTAATCCACTGCCCTTTCCGGTCTACTTTTTGACAACGGCAGCCATCGCCCTGGCCGGGCTGGCAGATGCCGTGTACCTGGCGATTTCGCACTATCGGGTCTATGTGGACATGGGGTATAAAAGCTTTTGCGCGGTTTCCAAGGCCATTAATTGCGATACCGTATCCCAGAGTCAGTATTCCATCTTTCTTAATGTACCGGTGCCGGTGTGGGGGATTGCCGGCTACCTGATTGTTTTAATTCTATTGCTTGCCATTTGGAAACAGGACCAGAGCCAATCCAGGTTTTGGCCCACCCTGTCGTTTGTCGCATTCTGCTACTCCCTTTACAGCATTGTATTGGCATTTATTTCAACATTTTATATTCGCAGCTACTGCATCATGTGCATTGCCAGCTATGCTGTTAATTTATTGCTTCTCTATTTTTCCTGGCTTACCTACAAGCGTTTTAACAACCGACCCATCTTTATTGGATTAAAAAACGATTTGGATTGGCTGATGGGTCACAAAACATTCAGCATGATTTTTCTAACGATGCTGGCGGTAGTTTTCATTGTGCTTGTGGCATTTTTCCCCCCGTACTGGGAGTTTAAAGCGGCGCCGCTGGATGAAAATGTGCCCACCGGTACAACAGCCGACGGCCATCCCTGGATCGGGGCGGAGAATCCGCAGATCACCATCATTGAATTCACCGATTACCGGTGCTTTCAGTGTAAAAAGATGCATTTTTATCTGCGTCAGCTCATTACCAACTATCCGGGTAAAATCAGGCTGGTCCATCGTAACTTCCCCATGGATCACGAGTACAATCCGCTGGTAAAAGAGCCCTTTCATGTGGGAGCTGGAAAAATGGCGCTTTTTTCTTTATATGCAGCTGAAAAGAATAATTTCTGGGAATTAAGTGATATGCTTTTCAATGTAGATACCAGCAAAGGCAATTTCACGCTCAGGGGGATGGCAAAAACAGCTGGTTTCGATGTGAAAGAGCTGGCTGCAGCGGCCAGTAACAGATACCTGTTGCGAAAGTTGAGAATCGACATTCGGGACGGCTTGAAGCTTGGTATTACCGGTACACCGGGATATGTTGTCAATGGCCAGGTGTTTGTCGGGAATGTGCCGGCGGAGGTCTTCAGGGTATTGGAGGAGTAGGGCCTGGGAGGGTGCTTCAGGGCGCCAGAAGTCAGAGGCCAGAGAGGACGGATGACGGAGGTCGGTGTCCGTGGGGAGAAAACAGGTCACAGATTCAATTCTTATTTTAATCCATGTAATCCGTGAAATCCGTGTCTGATTAATTGGAGAACCTATTGAAAACCCATCCAAATACATATCATGGCAGGACAATGCTTCTGCTGGTTGTCCTGGTGGTGATTGTGTACGGGAACACATTCCAAGCCTCATGGCACCTGGACGACAGAACCAATATTCTGGATAATGCCAATGTTCACGTCAGCAGCCTGTCTGTCGATGACTGGTCCAGGAGCGTCATCCGCCCTTTTAAATACCAGGAAAATGCAAGCATCGGTTTGTCGGGTCTCTACCGCCCGGTGGCCATGTTGACCTTTGCATTCAACTGGTTTCTGGGGGGGGCTGATGTTTTTGGATATCATCTGGTTAACATCAGCTTACACTGTGCAACGACGGTTCTGCTCTTTTTCACCTGTGTTAGCCTGCTGAGCACGCCGGCCGCGCATGTTCGATACCAAGAGAATAAATATTTTATCGCTTTTTTAGCCACAACTCTGTGGGCGCTGCATCCCATTCAGACCCAGGCGGTTACCTATATTGTTCAACGTATGGCTGTTCTTGCCGGTATGTTTTACCTTTCTGGAATCCTGTTCTATGTGAAAGGCAGAATGGCACAGGCATTTGGCAAACGGCTGCTGTTTTTCAGCATGGGGGTCCTCAGTTTTCTCCTTGCCATGGGCAGCAAGCAGAACGCCATCACCCTTCCCATGGCATGGCTGTTGGTCGAGATCGTATTTTTCAGGCCCACAGGATTCTGGATGCAGAGACGCCTTGGATGGAAAGAAATCGTCATTGTGGCGGGTTTGGCCGCTTTTTTCATGGCTGTTTTATTCTACTGGCGCTCGGACCCACTGGCCACCATCCTGCATCAATACGACAGGCGGCCGTTCACCATGTTCCAGCGAGTGTTGACCGAATTCAGGGTGCTTATTTTTTATCTGGGGCAGATATTCTATCCCATTCCACAACAGTTTTCCATTGTCCACGATGTTGACATTTCCACGGGTTGGCTCACCCCTTGGACCAGCCTTGGTGCTATGCTGCTGATCAGCGCAATGATAGGCGGCGCCCTGTTCAATATTCGCAGATGGCCGCTGCTATCGTTTGCAGTGTTGTTTTTTTTCCTCGGGCACGCTGTGGAGTCAACGATTTTTCCGCTGGAACTGGTTTTTGAGCACCGCAATTACCTGCCGTCCCTTTTCCTATTCCTGCCCGCCGCTGCCGGAATCGCTTTCTTGATTGAGAAATATCGCAAGGAAAACAGACTCATGTACGTTTTGATCATCTGTTTTTCTGCCCTGATCGTGTTGGGGCTCGGCATGGGGACGTATATACGGAATTCAGTATGGCAGGATGAAAAGCGGTTGTGGCGGGATGCCGTGCAGAAAGCGCCCGCCTTGGCAAGGCCGTATCAGCTTCTTGCCCTTGCTTTTGAGAAAGAAGGGAAGCTGAGCGCTGCTCTCAGCCTTCACCAAAAGGCATTGACGCTTGAGGACCCTGAACCGGAACTGTCACGGTTCGTCTCACTGAGCAACATGGGTAATATTTACAGGAAAAAAGGGGATTATCCCAAAGCTATCCTTTATTTGAAAGAGGCGGTCAGTGTTGAGCAGGGGCCTTATAAACAAAGGGTGCGGCTCAACCTGGCATTATGCCTGCTGAACGTTCAGGACGTGGAACAGGCCCTTTTGCACATTGATGACGGTCTAAAAAAGCAGAAAAACAACACCCGCTTTCTGGCGGTAAAAGGGTTTATCCTTGCACGGCAGGGCAAGGCGGATCAGGCGTTGGCCTATTTTCAGCAGGTCCTCAATCAACGCCCTTATGACCGGGATGGGTTGATCAACCTGGCTATGGTGTTGAGTTTTGAAGGGTTCTATCAGCGGAGCGAATGGTTCTTGAAACGCGCTTTGCAGCGTTATCCCCACAATTTAATGATCCATCTAGGGTTGGTTCAAAATGCATTGACCGCGGGAGATCATCAGGGGGCCGAGCGATATATGTCCAAGGTTGCAGAAAAATTCAGCATGGCGGCCATCAACAGGTATCTTGTCCTGCGCAGCAGGGGACACCTTTATATCGATGCGACCTTGGTGCCCATAGATGACACAATAGTCGTTCCTTTGGTTATCGGCTATCTAAACAGGGAGGTATCAGATCTAAAAGATGATTCGGGTGAATAAAGAAAAGCAGATAACCCTCATACTGGGTTTTCTGCTGGTGATGCTCATTGTGCTCATCATTGTCCTTGCCTCCGTACCCCCGGTGAGCAGGGATGCGCTGACGCATCACCTCGCTGTACCCAAACTCTGGATAGCGCATGGTGGAATCTATGAAATCCCGGATATAAAATTTTCATATTACCCCATGAACCTGGATCTTCTCTACGTGGTTCCCCTCTATTGGGGTAACGATATTGTTCCAAAGTATATCCACTTTGCCTTTGCCCTGGCAACAGCGTGGATAATTTTCAGCTATTTGCGTTCAAAATTCAATCGGATGCATGCTTTCCTGGGCGCATTGATTTTCCTGTCAACCCCTGTTGTCGTCAAGCTGTCCATTACCGCGTATGTCGACTTGGGGTTGATATTTTTTACGACACTCTCCCTGTTTTATCTGATGAAATGGGCTGAAAATGAATTCCGTTTCAGGTATTTGGCCGTTGCTGCGGTCTCGTGCGGCCTTGGTTTGGGAACTAAATATAACGGATTGATATCCTTATTTCTTTTAACTATTATCACCTGCGGCATATACATAAGGTGGTTCCCTGAAGACGGGTATCGAAAAACGGCGCGCCATCAACTCAAGGCAATGGCCTATGGAGCACTGTTTTTTACCATTTCCTGCCTAATCTTTTCGCCCTGGGGCTTGAAAAATTATGTTTGGACTGGAAACCCCTTGTATCCGCTTTATCAGAAGCATTTTCAGGCAGGAACGGGCAATCCACTTGAAGGTAAGGCATCAATAGATGATGGGCTTGGCTCAGGAGAAGATAGATTATTGGGGCCTACTCAAGACGCGGTTAAAATTGACAGCCATTTCATCATCCGCAAACTTGTTTACGAAGAATCATGGTTGGAAACGGCATTGATTCCATTAAGAATTTTTTTCCAAGGGCAGGATGACAACCCCAAATATTTTGACGGGCGACTCAACCCTTTTCTGCTTCTCCTTCCCTTATTCGCTTTCTCGGGTTTGGGTTCGGATTCGCGGCAATTGAAAAGAGAAGTACGATTGCTATGCATTTTTTCGGTGTTGTATGTATTGATCGTTTTCTTCCAGATCGATATGCGCATCCGTTGGATTTCACCGGTTGTTCCCGCATTGGCCGTACTCGCGGTCATCGGCTTGCAGCGCATGGAAAATATTTGCGACACCCATACAGGACCCGGAGCGGCTATTGGCAAAGGGCTCCTGTGGTTGGTTGTCGCTGCCATGTTTACCATGAATATTCTTTATCTGGCTGATCTGTTTCGGCAGGTGCGTCCAATAAACTATCTGCTGGGGAATACCAGTCGAGATGCGTACATAGAGCGATTTCATCCCGAGTATTCTGTCATTCAATTCGCAAACAGCAATACACCCCAGGATTCGGTCATTTTATGCTTTTTCCTGGGAAAAAGGCGATATTATAGCGACAGATCCCTGCGTTTTGATTATAACGCGTTCAGGGATATGGTGAAGGAGAGGGTGTCGCCCCAGATGATTGCTGCATCAATGAAGGCGCACGGCATATCTCATCTGATCGTGCGGCATGATTTATTTAATCAGTGGCATAACGAAAGTTTTACACCTAGGGAAAGAAAGGTCATTTTCTCATTCTTCAAAAGGTATACAAAACCGCTTTTTACAACGGAGGGGTATTCGTTGTTGACACTTGGTGAGAATAGCGGATGATTTGTACGAGGCGCCAATGCTTTCCATCGTACAGTGATTTTCCATAGATTGTTTATAAACTGACGCCACCCCTATGGGGCGAAACCAGCGCCGGACGCTCTATAACCGGGCATGTTCAATATGATGTTTGCATTGATAAATTACCGATATATGATATAATACGCTGAAACTAAAAAAACACGAAGCATATATCCGCAAGAAAAGCAAAGAAATGGGAATATCCTATGGTTTCAGTCATCATTCCAGCCTACAATGAAGCAAATAGCATCGCAGGCGTTATTCAGAAAATCAAAACCGGCTATCCTGATTTTGAGGTCGTGGTTGTCAACGATTGTTCCGCAGATGCAACTGCTGACATTGCCGAAGCAGCCGGCGCAAAAGTTATTAACCATCCGTATAATATGGGCAATGGGGCGGCCATCAAAAGCGGGATCCGACTTGCCAAGGGTGGTATTTTGGTATTCATGGACGGCGACGGCCAACATGATCCTGCCGATATCGACAGGCTAATGGCTCATCTGCCGGAATATGACATGGTCGTAGGTTCCCGGGACCTGAGCGGCCAGGCGTCAGTGTTTAGGGCTTTTGGAAACAAGGTGTATAATTGGCTGGCCTCCTATGTGGCCAAGTTTAAAGTTGAGGATTTGACTTCGGGTTTTAGAATTATAAAGGCGGATATCGCAAAACAATTCTTGTATTTACTTCCAAACGCATATTCATATCCCACAACGATAACCCTAAGCGTTTTAAGGAATGGCCGTACCCTGAAATATGTGCCCATCGCCGTTACGAATCGAAAGCAGGGAAAAAGCAATATCGGCGTACTAAGGGATGGATCTCGATTTTTTATTATCATCGTAAAAATATGTACGCTATATTCCCCCTTTAGAGTGTTTTTGCCGGTTAGCTTTTTTCTTTTCACTACGGGAATAACGTATTACCTTTATACCTTTTTAACATCACGACGGTTTACCAATATGAGCGCCCTCCTTTTTTCCACTTCCATTATCATTTTTATGATGGGTCTTATCTCGGAACAGATTTGTCAGATGCGAAACAAAGACTCTGAGAATATTGAGTGAAAGGAGTGATAAATCAGATAGATCAATGTGGGAAAAATTTCCTTTCCTGCTCGAATGGAAAGCTGCCTGGCGGTCAGGTACTGGTGTGCAGATTTTTCGTAAAAAGAAAATGGGGCATGCGCTTAATATCATGGGTTAGTACCCAATCGCGGGCATCATCGATTGACATCTCCCACACTTTCCCGGTGTAGTTGTCTAACTCTTCCAGTTTTTCGTATGCAAATCTAACGGCAAAATTTTGCTCCAAACACGGATTCAGCAGACACTTTGTCAGCTTAAAACCTGCCGCTTTGAGTATATCGAAGCATTCCATACATTCTGCATGGCTCATAAAATGTGGATGAAACTCAACGAAAATGGTGAGATTGTCGTTTGTCATCCATTTTGTCATCCCGCGGAGAATGTTAATCTCGTATCCTTCCAAATCCATCCTGACAAAGGTTGGTAACGGCCGATCTTTTATAAATTCATCAACCGTCGAGATATCTACCGCGACGGTTTCATTGATCGTATCATTTAAGTCTTTGTCCACCAGTCGAGACCAATTGCTCCGGTTGGAGATATACATTTCAGCCTTGCCATTGGTCTCACCCATGGCCAAATTGTACGTTTTGATATTTTGAACGCTGTTCAACCTTATGTTTTCATTTAAAAGGTCGAAATTTTTAGGGGAGGGTTCCACAGCTAAGACACATCCGGTTTCCCCGACTAAACGCGATTCCATAATGGCATAGTAGCCGATGTTGGCCCCAATATCGAGAACGATATCGCCTTTTCTGAGGACACCATGTGAGTGGATCAGATCTTTGGCTAGATGTTCACGCTGGTGATGTACAAAAAGATCTCTTGCAATACCTCTATCTTTTAGAAATATTTTTAAGCGGTAATCATTAACAGGAATTGTTACCGCATCTTTTATCAAGCTGGTATAGAAATAGGGAATACTGCGAATAAAGCGGTCTGCAGCTCTGGCAGCAGCTTTCAAGACGCGGAGGCAGGCGAACCAAACCCCTTCATTTACCAGGCTCTGTTTTAAAAGTTCTATTGTCTTCATATCCCACCTGAACCGGCTTTCAAGAAAGCGGGCATTTCATCTTCGATCTGTTGGATTGCGTCGATCCAATACTGGTGGTCTCTGCCGCGTTCGGTTTTCCAGAGATAGCCGCTGGTTGAGTATTTATGGGTGAGTATGGGTTCGTTTTCGTATTGATACAATTCAAATTCATCCGCCAGTACGCCTAATGCCTTTGCATACGGGATTTGTGAGAATTGAGTATTCATCCCGTCGACTTCTTCAAATAGCAAGCTTTTCAGGCTGTTGTCATTGGCGCCGGCGGCAATACGCCAGCCGGTATCCGGCGCACAAACACCAAAAAAGGATTCGAGCTGCTGAGCGATTTTTTTAAGATTTGTCCGTTGGGACAGCCGCCGACGCGTACAGAACAACCCCATCCGAACAATTTGACGGGCCATGAAATAATACAGCCGGCGAAGGGGCTCATGTGGGAAAGGTGTCCAATCCAATCCCATGGTTTTAAAAACCGAAGTTTTATACAGCAAGAAAGGCGGGCTTGGAAAATTGTGATATTTTCCGAGTTTCCAAAACGGATAGGGGGCGCCGATGGCCACAGCCTGTGCTTTGTTCAATTCATTGACCAGGAATTCATCCCAATGGTGTTTAAAAACATGAATGTCAGGATCTATGACCAAGGTGTAGGGTGTTTCTATTGTCTGGGTGGCATAATCCAGCCCGAACGCGTGGGCCCAGGATCCTTTCAAGTTTTTACTGTCGATGGCTTTTATATGAATGGAACTGTCAAGTTGCTCCAGTTTACCCACATGATCGTCATTTCCGTTGGTATTGTCTATTACCAGATATCTTATCTCATCGGGATATCTTGCTTTTTCCGATAAATTGCTAAACAGCCGTGCAAGCAAAGCCGATGAGAACCAGCTCACCGACACAACGGTTAAACGAAATTGGTCTTTATGGTTTGACAACGTTAAGCAATCCCTTTATTGGAGGTGGAAAACTGGGAAGCAATGAAATCAACCATCCAGTGCGTCGTGTTAACCTTTTCCTTTAACAATTTGTGCTGCCTGGTTTGATAGCTCTTACGAAGGCGGGCAATGGGGAGTGACGCAATGGATTCTGCCGTTTCTAGGCACGCCGCCTGCTGGTTCGGTTTGAAATTCCTTACCAAACCATACCTGCTTTCCTGCTCATTGGTATATCCTCTCGGGGTTGTGGAAATAAATATGGAGGGTACGCCCATAACAGCCGCTTCAGAAGCCATTGTCGCACTTTCACCGACTACCAGGGACGCATATGCCATTATGTCGTGGATTTTGTCGTAGGGCACGGTGGATTGATACTTCCTTAATCTGTCTGGAAGGGGGGCTTCACTGCTGATCAGAACCTTTCCATATTGTGACAGCTTTTCGATGAGAGCCATTTTGTGATTAATATCAAATCCTTCTTCCTGGTAATCATGCAGTGCCGCCCACCCTACAAACCGTACGATAAAAAATTTTTCATCCTTTTTTAGGCCGTTATCACTCAATACACTCGGATCCGGCTTGAAAAGATCTGGATGAAGGTAGGCCAATTCGTGATACCCAGGATACTTGATTTGATTTTTTCGGGTGCTGCCTTCATAGCAGTCAGGGGTGCAGACAAACGAAAGCAACGGATAGCTGATCGTGTTGGAGAGCATTGCGAATTCGGTGTCGTAAAAGGCGACTGTCGGGCATTTGATCAGCTTTCCTACGGGAGCGATAAAGGTCCCGGCAATTTGCAGCATGATATCTGGTTTGAATTGTCTGGCAGCTTTAAATAACCGTGTACAGTGGACCAGCATTTCTTTGGTAAATGCGGGTATGCTTTTCTGTTTGGGGGCTGCAGAAAGAACCTTATGTCGGATCCCATATTGCGCTAAGAGTTCGATGGTGATGTCTTTTTCCCGAGAAACAACCGAAACGAAGTGGCCCTTTTCTATTAAAAGCTGAATGGCATTTCGAAAAAAGTGAACATGAGCGGGATGGGAAATATCGATTAAGATGCGCATGATAGCTGACAATGAGCTGTTCGACAGGATCGTATCTTGAGTTATTGAGTCTTACAAGAGACAAGATAAATGACATATTGTCAAGAGAAAAACATGTTTCGCGAAAGGGCTGTGTGCCGGATTATTTGTTAACTCACTGTATTGAATTATTAATGTTGGTATTGATAAAGGGATCTGTATTGTGTTAGACTGCACGTTCTATAATGATCTTAAGATCAGCAGCATTGAAAAGGTGCAAAGGTTCTCGATCTTACCAGGCGTCATTTTTAACAGTGTGATGGTACGCCCGGCAGGATTCGAACCTGCGACCTACGGATTAGAAGTCCGTTGCTCTATCCAGGCTGAGCTACGGGCGCACATGAATTGACGTGAGTGCAGGCCGTTTACCATATGTCCCCAATATTGTCCACAAAAATAAAGTAGAACCGTTGATGGCAAAAAAGACCGATACAAAAAAAGCAGTACCTAAAAAAGCCGCATCAGCCAAGAAGGCTGCCCCTAAAAAGAAGGCCGCTGCAAAAGCCAAGGCCGTCCCTAAAAAGAAGGCTGCTCCCAAAAAGAAGGCTGCTGTAAAAAAGAAAGCGGCCCCCAAGCGGAAAGCGCCTAAGAGAGCAGCCCCTAAAAAGGATACCGCTTCTGACAAGTCGCTGGTAAAATTCGATCCGCTGCAGCGCTATCTGAACGAAATCAGCCATTACAAACTCCTTACCCGCGATCAGGAACGGGAACTCGGGAAAAGGGTGCAGGAGCAGGGGGACACCGAAGCGGCATATCAACTGGTGACCGCCAACCTGAGACTGGTGGTGAAAATCGCCCTCGAGTTTCAGCGGGTCTGGATGCAGAATCTGCTGGACCTGATCCAGGAGGGCAATATCGGACTCATGCAGGCCGTGAAAAAGTTCGATCCCTATAAGAACGTCAAGTTCTCTTATTATGCCTCGTTCTGGATCAAAGCCTATATTTTGAAGTTTATCATGGACAATTGGCGCCTGGTTAAGATTGGCACCACCCAGGGGCAGCGCAAGCTTTTCTTTAAGCTGAAAAAAGAGAAGCAGAAATTGATCGATGATGGGTTTGATCCCAAACCCAAGCTTTTGTCGGAGCGGCTGGGGGTATCCGAGCGCGAGATCGTGGATATGGATCAACGCCTGGACGGCTGGGACGTTTCCCTGGATGCGCCCTTGAAAGATGACTCAGACACCGAAAGAATCGAGTTTCTAAGCACCCAGACAGACTCCATTGAAGATCATGTGGCAAAAAAAGAGATGGAGGCGCTTCTGCACAATAAAATAGCTGAATTTAAAAAGAAAATGACCGAGCGTGAGTTGGTCATTTTTGAGCAGCGCGTGTTTTCCGATTCTCCGGTAACCCTTCAGGAAATCGGAGATCGATACGGCATATCCCGGGAGCGCGTCCGCCAGATCGAAAAGAATGTCATCAAGAAAATGAGAGAGTTCTTCAAACGGGAGATCCCGGATTTTGAGGCGTATGCCTATGAAGAGAAAGCCGACTGATCCGCCCTTCATAGACCATCGGCTCAACCGGAGATTTAAATAGTGAAATCATGCATGCTCATGAAAAACATAAAAACAAAGAAAAAATACTTGAGACAAATCAGCAACAAGTGCAGACCAGGCACCACCAGGTTAATTTTCCCATACTTTCGGATCTGTTGCGGGCCGCTGAGTTGTGCACTCCTTGTCATGGTTTTTTCGGCAGCCTGTATCGACACCCGGCATGTTTCCCGGGATATGGATTCAACGCCGCAGGTTGTTGAACAGGAACAACCGCAGAACAGTTACTATCATTACACCCAATCCCAGATAGCCTTGAAAAAGGGCCAGCTGGATGAGGCCATCGAGCAGTTGAGTATGGCTGTCGAACTGGACCCCCATACACCCTTCCTGCAGGTGGAGCTTGCCCAGTTGCATCTCAAGAATAAGAACCCTCAAAAAGCGCTGGACATTTTAAATAACGTGTTGATTGACCATCCGGAGAACGTTTCCGCACTTGTCCTTCAGGGGAACATCAACCAGAACATGAAGCATACCGATGCAGCCGTGCAGGCTTATGAAAAAGCCCTTTCTCTGGATGCAGAACAGGAAAGGGTATACCTGATGCTGGGCGGTATCTACATGGAGGCCGGTGATGATATTGCCGCTTTTCGGGTCTATTCCCAATTGGTGCAGCATTTTCCCGGGTCTTATGCAGGCCGTTTCTTTTTGGGGAAAATCTATGCCAATCAGGGAACGTTGGACAAAGCCAAGCTGGAATTTGAAAAGGCGCTGGAATTGGAGCCGGAACTTGAAGAGGCCAGAATCGAACTGGTCCGGATTTATAAGGCAGAAGGAAGTGATGATCAGGTGTTCCGCATGTACCAGGAAATCTTGGAGCACAACCCCAATAATATCGAAGTGTCCATGGCGCTGGCACTTTATTACCACGACCATGGCGCACTGCAGGAGAGCAAACAAATATTAACCTCGCTTGGCGCAAAAGTCAGCCAGGAGCCTGAAATCCTGAGGAAAGTTGTCCGGGGATACCTGGATCCCAAAACGTATGACGAATCGATTATCGTTCTTCAGGGCATGCTCCAGGGGGCGCCCCAAAGTTCAGATATCCACTACCTGCTCGGTGTGGCCTATGATGGACAAAAACAGTATGAAACCGCCGTGCACCACTTGAAGAAGGTCGGAGACGATTCCCGGTTTTTTGAAAACGCCGTGGTTCATATTACCGCCCTTTACCAGGAAGAGGGGGAGGTAGACCAGGCCCAAGCATACCTTGGAACGGTTTTAGAGCGGCATCCAGACAATCCGGAGTTTCTGCTTTACATGGGATCGTTGTACGAGGAAAAGGAGCAGTTTGAACAAGCGGAAAAGACCCTGCTCAAAGGGCTTTCCGTCGATCCTGAACATGTCAGGCTGCGATTCCGGCTGGGGGTGGTGTATGACAAATGGCAGCGCAAAGACGACTCTATTCGCGAAATGAAAAAGGTGATCGAACTGGCTCCGGACAATGCAAGTGCTTTGAATTACTTGGGATATACCTATGCAGACATGGGCATTCACCTGGAGGCGGCCGAGACGCTTATCAAAGAGGCCTTGAAGCACAAACCCGAAGATGGATACATCACCGACAGTCTGGGGTGGGTATATTTTAAAATGGGCCGCTATGAAGAAGCGCTTGCCTATCTTAAAAAGGCGGCTAAATTGACCCCTGACGACCCCATTATCATGGAACATGTGGGGGATGCCTTTGCCAAGCTGAATGACAATGAGAATGCCGTCAAGTATTACCGGATTTCCCTGGAAAAAGGCAATGCCGACCCTGAGGCAGTGAAACGGAAAATAGAGGCATTGCTGCCGGATAGCCAATCAAAGGACGAATAAACTATATCCAATGATTATTGGATATTCAGGCATGAAGTATCTTGTATCCATTCTAATAGGTCTGATCCTTGTCACCACCGGTTGCGCCACCCTTAGACCAAGGGAGGAGGGGCCATCTGGCATGGCAAGCTCCCCGGAAGCAGAAGCGCTCTTCAATCGCCTGCAGGTCCAAAACACCCATTTGCAATCGTTCAAAGGAACCGGACGGCTGCGGATAAAAGATGTCAAGGGGATCCAGCAGGTCCGCCTCATGTGGGCTGGGTTTGAAAACGAAAAGCTCCGCCTCGAGATAATGGGCACCATTGGACAGCCCATATTCAGCTTTGCCAGTGACGGTGAACGGATCTATTTGATATCGCATACGGAAAACCGCTTTTATTCCAAACGGGAAACCAATGCAAATCTGGAAAAACTCATCGCGCTGCCTATCACCGTGAGCGCCTGTCTCGACCTCATGGCAGGCCGAATTCCTTTGGAGGCGCATCTTATGCCAATGGCGGTCCAGGAAAAAAAGGAATCCCAGCAGGTTCTGGTTTTGGAAAGTACGGATAGAAAAAAGGGTGGCCAACAGATTTTCATTGATACGGCATCAGGAAATGTTCACCAGGTCGAGGCATATGACAGGGATGAAATCCTTGTGTACCGAGCGGAATTTGTGCGCATGCAGCGTGTCTCCGGGTTTGATGTGCCCAGGGAACTGCGTCTTTCCAATGGCGACAACGCCAGCCTGCAGCTTGTGGTGGACCGTTTCTGGCCCAATGTCCCTGTTTCCGCGGAACTGTTCAAGTTGGCCAA
>Ga0180435_10003205_pt1 | contig 16477 bp, 22 predicted proteins | sample SS_ome_3_FD_132467 | JGI IMG/M metagenome (GOLD analysis project Ga0180435, IMG submission 132467) | Hypersaline lake sediment archaeal communities from the Salton Sea, California, USA - SS_3_S_1 metaG | ecosystem: Environmental > Aquatic > Non-marine Saline and Alkaline > Hypersaline >...
CAGGAGCCTGAGCTTATCGTCGAGAGCTTTGCAGGAGAGCCTACACTCGATCATGAGGGCAATCTCTATTTCGTGCACCACTATTATGATAACGGCGTGATGTTAGAAGCAGACATCTATGTGGCTTATAGGAAGTAGAACAAGAGAAAGATAAAAGCATTAAAGTTCACCAAGCACTTCTGCCACGTGATCCTTCACCTTTACCTTGTCCCAGATCTTAATTATCACTCCATGCGGGTCTATAAGCATAGTCGTCCTTACTGTTCCCAAAAACTCGCGGCCCATGAACTTCTTCGGACGCCAGACACCATACATCTCCTGCATCTTGTGGTCAGGGTCAGAAAGAAGGGTTATGGTCAGCTTATGCTTGTCCACAAACTTCTGGTGAGACTCGCAAGAGTCCTTGCTCACTCCAAGGATAACTGCATTCGCCCCTTCGAACTCTTTCCTGAACCTAGAGAAGTCAACAGCTTCAAGAGTGCAGCCCGGTGTGTTATCTTTAGGATAGAAGTAAAGCACCACGTACTTACCTTTGTAATCCTTAAGGCAATGCTTCTTTCCTTCCGCGTCCGGCAAGCAGAACGCAGGAGCCTTGTCGCCAACTTTTATTTTTGTATTTGATCCAGACATTCAACCACCCCCACCTTTTTGTCTAATCTCTGCTCACTTATTCAGTCTCCATATCGTGAAATTAAGGAAGGCTGCAAAGCTGACCCAAAGCGCGTAAGGTATCAGCAGGTAAGCCGCGGTCTTTGACACCCTGAAGAAAAGAACAATGCTCGCTATTATCGCTGCCCAAAGGAATATTATCTCGATAAAAGCATACACAGGAGACTGGATTCCAAAAAACAGTATAGACCATAATGCGTTAAGCACAAGTTGAAGCCCGAACACACCGAACACTATCCAATCCCTGTTTCCTGAACGCCAAACAAGATAAAGCGAGATACCCATCAAGGTGTAAAGTGTCAGCCACACAGGACCGAACACCCAACCAGGCGGGTTGAAGGATGGTTTGATGATAGTCTCATACCATGAACCTGAAGATGTCACAGTGAACAAAGAACCTATGATGCCTGCAAGATGGCATAATGCTATCGCTGCAGCAAGCTTCAGTATTTCATATATTGTCTGATTTTTCATTTCGCTTAACGAACAACCCGCACCAGCAATGCTGTTTCTCTGGATCCTTCCAGGTCTCGTGGGTCTTGAAGTTGCAGGGACATATCAGCTCGAGGTCGCGTTCCCTGCTTCCGTCACGCAGCCTGCACGGGCAGAGCCGTAATCCATATTTCTTCTCGTTGGCAAGGACTCCTTTGATTATGACATCCACGTGTCCTGTGTCAGGGTTCAGCATGAACTCCTGGTTCTCTGTGAATTTATCCCATATCTGTCTCAGCTCTTTCTTATTCATCTCTCCATCGCCCTCAATATCCATCGCTTCTTCCTTGTCTATCTCGCAGTAAGCGTGTTTGACCCCGCAGGTAGGACATATTTCCGGACCTGCATTTCCGTAATGGATGTCATTACACACGTAACAACGCCAATATCTTTTTCCAGGCATATTTACCTCATGCCTCCAGAACTCCTGCGGGGACCGCCTGACTTGTAAGGCGAGAAATTCCCCTTGGCTTTCTGAGACTTCTTCTTATCAGGAAATTGGTCATATATATCTCTTTCGTCGAAACCACAATCATTGCAGACGACGCACTTGATACCTCTATAGTCGACCTTCTTTGCTTTTTCGGAACTGCATTTAGGGCATCGCATTCTCATATCTTCATGACTTCTCTTACTATCGCAGCAGCATCGATGCCATACTTCCTTCTCAGCTGTTCAGGTTTGCCTGACCTCGGTATGTCCTTTATGTAGAGATGTCTTATCTTTCCCACGGCCTTTGCGACAAGACCTCCTATGCCACCTTCATAATGATCCTCGACGACAATAACGTTGCCATTGCACTCCCGCGCATGACGCGCCAGTCCTGCCCGGTCAAGAGGCTTTACAGAATAAAGATCGATGATCCTGATGTTCCTTCGGCCTTTCTTTCTCTTCTTCAGCAGATCCTGAGCTTTCAGAGCCTCGTGCACTGTCTCTCCCGCAGCGATGACCAGAACCTTGTCTTTCTTGCTCTTACGAAGCACCTTGAACTTACCTGCAGGGAATCTCTCTTTATTGTTGTAGATCACAGGTGTCTTCTCACGCGTGGTGCGCAGGTAAGAGATACCCTTATGCTTCAGCATCTCCTTGACGCAGTGCTCTGTCGATACAGCGTCGCAAGGGTAGAGTATGAGCGATCCGGGCATGCTGATGAACATGGGCATGTCCTCAAGCCCCATCTGGCTCGGCCCGTCCTCACCTATGCTTACACCGACATGCGAACCTACGAACTTGATGTTCGCCTCTGAATACCGCGCCATTCGGATGAAATCATGAGCCCTTGTGAGGAACGTGCCGAACGTCGCGACAAAAGGTATGAAACCCTCGCTCGACATGCCCGCAGCCATACCCACCATGTTCTGCTCTGCGATGAACGACTCGAAGCTCCGCTCAGGGAAAGCCCTGAAGAAATCCTGCGTCATCGTGGAGTTCTTCACATCACCGTCGATGGAGAGGATATGGCGGTTTTTCCTTCCTGCCTTGAGCAAGGCGTTGCCGAACGCATTCCTCGTGGCTACCATCTCACCTGGATTGTAGCTGTTCGGAGTGAACGTGAGGGTCTTGTGCGTTATCTTCCTGTACTTGACCCTGGATCTTAGAGTTATGTCAGGAGTGCCTATCTCTTTCATGGCGAGAGCCATCTGCTCCTTGCTGAACGGCTTGCCGTGCCAACCGTTCTTGTTCTCTGTGAGCGAGAACCCTTTCCCTTTGAATGTCCTCGCTATGATAGCATAAGGCTTCTTCGATCTCTTCGCCCTCTTAAGCGCGTCAAGCAGCTCAAGGATGCTGTGGCCGTTTACGACTATCGAATTCCAGCCGAAAGCCTCGAACTTCTTCCTGTAGGCCTGCGTCTTGTGGCCGTGCATGGTCTGCTGTGACTGGCCCAACCTGTTCACGTCGACGATAGTGACAAGGTTGTCAAGCCTATAGAATGATGCAGCATTCGCAGCCTCCCACACAGCTCCTTCTGCAGACTCGCCGTCACCGAGCAGGACGTAAACCCTTCCGCCGGTGCCGTCACCTTTCATCCTCTTGGCAAGAGCCATTCCGACCCCTGCAGACAGTCCCTGACCGAGACTCCCTGTAGCGATCTTCACCATAGGCATCAGCGGAGTAGGGTGGCCTTCAAGATTGCTTGTGATCTTCCTCAGGTTCAAGAGCTCTTTTGTCGGGATCAGTCCTGCTTCTGCATAAGCAGCCCAGAGTATCGGCGCAGCATGACCTTTCGACAGTATGAACTCATCCTTCTCTTCCAGCTCATGGAAGAACAAGGAGCTCAATATCTCTGCGCATGACATGCACGTCGTCGGATGGCCAGAGCCTGCTGCAGTAGTGGAGATGATGGACTCGACCCTCAGCTTATCAGCCATGAGCTCAAGATCCTTTATCTTCTTGACTTTCTTCATCTTCAACCTCTTTTTGAACCTCTTTTTTCAGAGCAGCGATGGCTGCTGCGGGATCATCAGAATCAACAGTGAAAGAGCCAGAGACGAACAGGTTCGCGCCTGCCTTTGCGGCAAGGCCTATCGTGTCAGGATGCATGCCCCCGTCGACCTCGATGTCAATTTCCGGGGCCAGTTCGCGCAGCTCCCTGACCTTGTTGAGCGCCTCTCGTACGAACTTGCTCCCGTAGAAGCCTGGCTCGACGGTCATTACGAGCACCTGGTCGAGCCTTTCGATATATGGTCTTACTTGCTGGATGTCTGTTTTCGGATTCAGCGCGAAGCCCACGCGCTTTTTTTTCTTGTGCACTGTGTCGATGATTTCTTCAGGGTCACTGCATGACTCGATATGGACAAGGACTGTGTCGACCTTGTCGATGTTCCTCTCTATCCATCCATACGGGTCAGTGACCATCAGGTGCGCCTCGAAACTGCACCGGCCAGCTTTCTCTGGAAGCTTGAAATCGAAATCGATCGACCTGTTCTTGACAAATATACCATCCATCACGTCGAGCTGTATGGTGCAGACGTTATCCTTCACATTGTCTATCCTGCTCTCGAGCTCTTCTTGGTCCTTAGCAATTATTGCAGGTATTATTTCCTTTTTCATCATTAATTATCTCTTTCTTTCCAGCTTCGCAATCTTGTCTATACGTTGGGCATGCCTTTTCTTCTTGCTGAATGCTGTCTTGAGCCAGGTAGATACGATCCTCTTCGTCTTATCAAGCGGGAAACCGCGGCCCCTGAGTCCCAGGACGTTGGCGTTATTGTCTACTCTCGACATCTTAGCGGTATAATTGTCATACGCAGCCACTGCGCGTATGCCTTTCACCTTGTTCGCTGCGATCGTCATGCCTGTACCAGAACCACAGACAAGGATCCCTTTTGATGTCTTGTCTCGCGAGACCTTTTTTGCGACCTTCTCTGCTATGTCAGGATAGTCGACAGGCTCTGAAGAGTGAGTGCCTACATCCTCCAGCCTTATATTCTTTCTGGACAGGAATTTCTTCAAGTCCTCTTTCCGACGGTATCCTGCATGATCCGAACCTATGATGACCTTCATGTTCCTGGTTCCTTATCTCCAGTTCCCATGCCGCACGCATCACAGCCTTCCTGGAAGCACATGCACTCAGGCTCGTAGTACTCAGGAGGGTGCTTGCACGAAGGACATTCCTCAGGAGGCTCAGTCCCTACATGGATGAAACCGCACTTGCTGCACTTCCACCTGATAGGCTTCTTCCTCTTGTAAACAGTATCTGCTTCGACCATGGCCAGAAGCCTCTGGTATCTCTTTTCATGCTCCTTCTCCACGCGGGCTATCTGCGTGAACAGCTTCGCAGCCTCCTCGTTACCCTCCTCTTTCGCCTCTTTCGCGAAAGTAGGGTACATCTCGGTCGTCTCGTAATGTTCACCTTCCATAGCTGCCTTTAGGTTGGTCTTCGTATCTCCTATACCTTTCAGCAGCTTGAACTCATCCTTCGCGTGCTGCATCTCGTTGATCGCAGTCTCCTCGAATATCTTAGCGATGTAAAGATATCCCTGCTTTCTCGCTACTTTAGCAAAGTAGTCGTACTTGTTCCTTGCCTGGCTCTCTCCTATGAAAGCAGCCTTAAGGTTCTCTTCTGTCTTTGACATGTATATACACCTCACAATAAATCTACTTTTGTTTAAACCCTTTTCAAACTTTCCACAATCCGTGAAGGTTGCAGTACTCCCTTGCAGAAATGCCTTCCGTAGATTCCAGACAGAACTCTGCTTCCGGCTTATCGCCTGGCTTCAGCTGCACTCTCGCAATCACCTTACCGCCACCAAGTATCTCTATCCACTCGATGTAGTGCTCTTCTGTCATCGGATGTTCGACTTCACCTACTTTGACCTTTACCTTGTTGCCGTCTACCTCGATAACCGGCACGTGCTTCTCTGTAGCAGCGTCAGTAGTGTTCTCTTTGAGAAGTTCCATCGGTTTGTCGCAGCAGACCAATTCCCCGCCGCCTACATGCACTGTCTCGACGATGTTGCCACAGACACTGCACTTATACACTTCATTCAGTTCTTTGACTGGCATGATAATCACCTCGATCTTTATTTTTTATGTATGAAAATCATTTCTCATGCGCAAGATACCTGGCGGCCTTGATCAATGCCATGCAGCCCTGACCAGCAGCGATAACGTACTGGTACTCATGGCCTGCGGCACAGTCACCAGCAGCGAATATGCCGGGCACGCTCGTCGCAGTCGTGCAGTCGATACCGATGTGCTTATGCTCGTCTATCTTGACAATCCCTTTGAACGGCTCTGTGTTAGGCACGCGTCCGATCTCGATGATGACCCCCTGGACATCGAGCTGTTTCTCTTCACCGTCGTCTCCGCCCTGCCTGTACTTGATACCCTCAACAAACTTATCTCCGAGTATCTTGGTAGTCACTGAGCTGAAGAGCACCTCGACCTTGTCATTGTCCTTCACCTTCTCGATAAGGTACTCGTGACCCTGGAACTTATCGCCACGCACGAGCATGTACATCTTCGACACTATGTCCTTGAGGAAATCGACCGCCTCAAGAGCAGCATCGCCTCCACCTATCACTGCAACTTCCTTGTTCGCGAACAGCGGACCGTCGCAGATAGAGCAGTACGTCACGCCGCGCTTTTCCAGCTTTTCCTCTCCTGGCACGCCGAGCCTGCGGGCGCGTGCTCCAGTGGCGATGATGACCGTCTTGGTGTCGTAATCTGCCTTGTCTGTGATGACCTTGAAGTTATTGTCCTCTATCTTCTCGATGGTCTTCACTGTCTCAGTCTTCACATCGACGTCGTTGAACTTCATCTGCTCTTCCATCTGCATGCTGAACTCTACACCTGTGGTCTTGGTTATGCCTGGATAGTTCAGCACCTCCCCGCTCACCATAAACTGACCGCCGAATTCGCTCGAGAGTATCTCGAACTTCATCTTTTTCCGACTAGCATACATCGCAGCAGTAAGTCCTGCGATACCTGCACCTATTATTATCGTGTCGTAAATGTTGTCCGCGTCTGACATCTAAGCTGCCTCTTTCATATCTTCTTTATCTTCCTTCCCGCTGCTCCCTTTGAGCGCTTCCTCGATCGCGTCTGTATTGAAGCCTACTATCATCTTGTCACCGATCTCTGTCTGCGGCACGCCCATCTGACCTGACTTCTCTATCATCTTCTGGGCCGCATCCTGATCCTCAGAGACATCGATGTTCTCGAACTCTATGCTTTTCTCCTTCAACCACGCCTTAAGCTTCATACACCAAGGACATGTAGGAGTAGAATATACTTTCACGTCTGCCATTTCCATCAACCTCCGATATGATTCTCGAATATCCTTCTCTTTTTATATCTTCCCCACCAGGTCAACGCCCGGCTTCAGGGTCTTCCCGCCAGGGGCCCAGTTCATCGGACATACCTGGCCGTTGTTCTCCTCAACGAACTTCGCGGCCTGCAGCTTCCTTATCAGCTCATGGATGCTCCTGCCGATATCATTGTTGTGGAACTCGAACGCCTTTATCACCCCTTCCGGGTCTATCAGGAAGGTCGCGCGCAGGGAGAGTCCTTCAGATTCTATCAGCGTCCCGTAATCGATGCATACCTTCCTTGTCGGGTCCGCAAGCATCGGGAACTTTATGTTTTTGATGGTGTCGGAGTTGTCATGCCATGCCTTGTGCACAAAAGCAGTGTCCGTGCTCACGCTTATGACCTCTGCACCCATCTTCCTGAACTCATCGTAATGAGTAGCGAGCTCGCCAAGTTCGGTCGGGCAGACAAAAGTGAAGTCTGCAGGGTAGAAGAACAATATCACCCACTTTCCTTTATAGTCCTTCAGGCTCACCTTCTTGATATCACCGTCGATGAACGCCTCTTCAGTGAAATCAGGAGCCTTCTCGTCTATCTTTGCCATACAAAACACCTCCGTGGTCTTGGTCTCAAAATTTTGCTGCTTAATTCTTCGGCAGCTCTTTCCTGAGCAGGTCGTGCTCGATCTGCTCTGACAGGTCGCAATCGATGCATTCATCCAATGCTTTGCGCCTCTTGTCCTTGTAGTTGCACTTGCCTTCACGGCAAACTATAGGTTCGGTCATATCAATCACCCCGTTGACCGGTCACCTGCATCTTGTGCAGGTGCCTTTGAATATGATGTGCACGCACTTGGGCGTGAAGCCCTTCATGCTGAAATTTTTCATCGCATACCTGGCTATCTTCGGCTCCATCAGGTCCTCCAGCTTTCCGCACTTCGTGCAGACAGCGTGCACGTGGCTGCACATGTCACCGTCGAAACGGAACTCCCCTCCGATCTCAAGCTTCAGGATCTTGCCCTGCTCTGCGAGGAGATTGAGGTTGCGGTAGACTGTCGCCAGGCTTATGGTTGGAAGATCCTTCTTTACTGCAGCATATACCATCTCTGCTGTCGGATGCGTCTTGACACTGCGCAGGTATTCCAGGATCTTCAACCTCTGGCTTGTCATGCGTTGCGGTGTCATATATTATCTTCCCCTGAAGCTTATTGATAATGATTATTAATAGATAATCCTTACTGATATATAAATGTTTTGATAGCTGGGCGAAAGCTTTTAAAAGATGCTATGTGCTTATGGTTGTGGGGGTCAATATGAAGAAGGTAATCAGCTGCGTGCAGGATCTCAGGCAAGATTCGATAAAAGAACTAGTCGAGCGTCGGAAAAGGGAATTCCGTGCTCTGGGGCGGAAGTCAAGCGAGGAGATGTTCAAAGAGCTCTGCTTCTGTATATTGACTGCCAATTATACAGCGGAGGGCGGTATCAGGATACAGAAAGAGATAGGTGATGATTTTCTAAGAATGTCTGAGAAGCAGATGGCCAAGCGGCTGCGGGCGTTGCGGTATCGTTTCCCTAATGTCCGTGCTAATTATATTGTCGAGGCGAGGAAGCACGCCAACTTCCTGAAGGATACGCTTAAGGGGTTCTCCAGCTCTGTAGATGCACGTCTTTGGCTGGCGAAGAACGTCAAAGGCCTCGGCATGAAAGAGGCAAGCCACTTCCTTCGTAATATAGGATATACTGATGTCGCTATCATAGATTTCCATATAGTCGATTTCTTAGTCGATTACGGCGTGCTCGAGAGGCCGAAGACCATAACACCTAAGCGTTATGTCGAGATCGAGGAAAAGCTGAAGAGGATCGGTGATAGGGCAGGGATGGACATGGCAGAACTTGACCTGTACATGTGGTATTGTGAGACAGGGAAGGTGTTGAAGTAACGCATCGTTGCCAGGCTCGTGCTTGTCTTATCTTTCTGATGGCGCGGGTCCTTCCCGTAGGGAGCGTCCCCTCCCGCGTTTTAACCTTTAACTGGTAAAGCACTGCGCATAGGAGGCAACGATGCTTGTGCAGAAATCACTCGTATATGAACACTTCTTTCCTGTACTTCTTGTCACAGTTGTACTTGAGCTTGTGGGCTTCCTTTATGAGGCTCTGCCTGTTCTTGCCTACTTGCGTACGTATGTTGTCTTCATTGATCCAGCCGAACTGATCAGGGTCAAAGTAATAATTGTAGACTGTGATGACGAGGTTCCGTGAGCAGATAAAGCTCACCGAGTGTGTCAGTGCAAGTCGTCGTTCCTCAACAGTCTTGTATGCAGGTACACGGAACTCAGGTTCGTCTGACTCAAAATACTCATTATACTTGTAGGTCACGTCGTAATCAGTGTAACCGGCATAGATCGATTCGACCATGCTGTTCTCCAGTATCGTCACGTTCTCGAAGATCAGGTTCTCCTTTTTCGTGAAGTTCTCGAATGACCAATCCTCGTACCTGTTCTTTTTCTGGTAGCCGGTAGGCTGTGTAGGGTAATCCTCAGTAGCCCTGTCAGCGCTTATCCTGTTCTCATACCAGGTCAGTTCATCATTCCTTATCCTGTAAGTCAGGTACCAGTTCGAGAAGTTCACATAGTTGAGAAGGGATGCAGAGTCGTTCACGTAATAGTTCTCAAGGAATATATGGTTTAGAAGTAGCTTCCGGCTCTTGTCAAGAGACCTGAACTGGTGACCAAGGAAATCAGCATAGTACCTAGGAAGGCTGTCCTCGAAATAGAAGAAGTTGGACACGTTGTTCAATGCAGTTATGTCCTTCCTGAACCTTATCCCGTCCCTGTAGATCTCGTTCAGGTCATAAGTTAGTTCACCCAGCGTGAAGTTGCGCGGGACATATATATACACTATCTTCTTGCATGCACCGCAGTCCTGCCAGCAGTTCGTGCAGTTTTCACCCTGTTCGTCACAGATGTCATCACCGCAGGTCATGTTGTAAGGCTGCTCTTCGGGCGGCAGGTCCAGCATGTCCAGCACTGTAGCAGGAGTTGAAGCATTCTCATCACACACGCTGTCGTTATCAAAGTCCTCGCAGCAGGTGTTGTTTATTATCGATAGTGGCGGATTGCATTCTACATCCTGATTATCTTTCTTTCCGCAGCCTGCTGTCATGATAAGTGTCGCTGCTGTAAGAATGCATACTATCAGAAATAATATCTGCGTAACCTCTTTTTTTGGCATGATAATGTTGAAAGCAAACTGTTTTATAAAGCTTACCTAACCAGAGGTGCTGGAAAAGCTTCGATAAGCGCGGAATATTTCTGTTCTATGTTTGATATATCGGATATACCTCTTTTTGTGCGGAGCATTTGCCATCTTGCTGTAATCCTTTCGGCATATCCTCTTGAACTCTTATTAAGCGGCTCTGCTTCTATTTCAACATGAAAGAATCCACGCTCCTTAAGATAGCCTGCTTCGTTGGTATCGTAGGGATAGCTGTGCTGTTCTTGTTGTCTCGGCAGATATCAGTGGATCAGGCGATGATCGGTCGGTTGGATCAGATGGTGGACTCGAGCGTTGTTGTTGAAGGTGTGGTGGTCGGTGTGAATTCGGGAGAGGGAGCTGTCTTCCTGATGCTGCAGAAGGACGAGATTGTCGATGTCGTGCTGTTCGGGGATTCGCCTCCTTTGGAGGTTGGTGATTATGTGCAGGTCAGGGGCAAGGTATCTGAGCAGGAGGGGGAGGAGAGTTTGATAGGGGAGGAAGTAAGGGTAATATGAGCAGAAAAGGCAGGAATTATAGTAAACTTTATAAACGAAAAGCGCGTGTGCTTATAAATCTGGGGGTATATAGATTATACTCACAATTAAATGCAGAATAAACGAGGTGAGCAAATGAAGCTAAGATATCTGGCAATAATCGTTGCCATAGCGCTATTACTTCTAGCTTCTGGATGCGGCAAGAAAGAGGCTCCGGCCCCTGCTCCTGCAGCACCAGCACCTGCTCCTGCACCAGCTCCAGCTCCAGAGCCGGAAGCTCCTGCAGAAGAAGTAGTGGAAGAAGCACCTGAGGAGGTCGTGCTTGAAGAAGGCGGCGACGTCACTGAGGTTGCAGTGGAAGAGAAAGAAGCTGAAGGTCTTGCAGTCGACATCAAGGTCGGTGAAGGCGAGTTCGCACAGGCCGGCTGTTCACTGAAAGAGATAGATGGTGAGCAGGTCAGGATGCTTTCAGTCGCTGTCAAGAACACCGGCACCGAGGACTGGGAGATCTACGGAATGGGACATGTCAAAGGCAAGGTAAGGATCGGCAACAGAGGAGTCGTTGACGTTACACCTGGCTGCGACAAGATGATGCTCGCACCTGGCGAGTCCACAGCCTGTACAACAGTCGACAATGGCGCAGTCATCGAAGGCGAGAACAGGGTAACTGTGAACACACCAGCAGGACAGTTCGCACGAGTAGTAGAGTGCCCATAAGCTTTTAGTATTTTTTTTATTTTTTTATTTAGTTTTTCTTGTGATCCTGAGCAGCACCACGCACTAGCCTGAAGTGGGCTGCTTGTTGATTACTCACATGACTGTGCTTGCTTCGCTGCGCAACATGTAGAATTAGTAGGTTGAAGTGCAGCCGGTTCCGTAGTCCTTGACTGTTGGTCGTGAAAAGCGGTGGTGCTGCTCATACCTCTTCCCCGACAAAGATATTATCCTTGTCTCTTAGGATACGTACTTTAGCCTGACCGCCGGACTTCTTAGAGTTGACTACGCTGATGACGCGGCCTTTTGATACTGCAAGCATCTCGTTGTTGAGCCTTCCTGGACATACTATCTCTGCTCGTACTGTGTCGCCTTTGCGGAAGGGTTTGTCAAGTGGCTTTGTCTTCGCTATCGTGTGTTCTTTGGTCTTGAGGTCAGTGCTGGTTTCCTTTTCCCAATCTTCTAGCTGTTTGTAGAATGATTCCCACTCCACCTGCTTAGCTGCCTTACGGCCTTTCTTGTGGACCATATAGTTCTGGATGCCGATGTCGGCTTTGATCTCTTTAGCGAACGCTATGAGCTTAGGGATCTGCTCATCGTTATTGCCTTTGAGCCAGACAGGGGCGATTATCAGCTTCAGTTTGGGTGAGACATATCTGCAGATGTCAAGGACACGCTGTGTGTTGTAGCCAGGAGTGCCGGCGAGAATCTTGGCCTGGGCGTCGTCGATAGCGTTCAGAGAGATGTTCAATTGATTCAGTCCTGCGGATATCAGTTCGTCTGCCATGTCTTTGGTGAGGAGTGTGGCGTTTGTGATTATCGAGATGATGCTGACTTCAGGAATCTGTCTTAGTCCTGCTACGAGGTTCTTCATGTTCGAGTATAGTAAGGGTTCGCCATGAGTGTTGATGAATATGTCAATCTTTAATTCCTGGTTTGGGTTGTCATCGGTCGGGTTCTGTTTCTTGAAGCCTATCAGCTTCTGCACTACCTGGATCATGTAATCATCCTCTACTACGAAGTCAACAGACTTCCTGCTTGATGTGCCTTCATCCACGCTGCAGAACACGCAATCGATGTTGCAGCCAGTGATCGGTTTTACCTCGATGATGTTCGTCCCGCGGTCAACGATCCCGAAGTACAAGGTCCCGATGAGCGGGATGCCTGAGTTCTGATGGATGTAGATAGCCTTATGCTTTGTGAGAGTGCTTTCCAGATGTTGCAACGCTCTGTCCAGGAGCGGGAAGAACTTGTTGTTAAGCTGCTTTTCAGAAAGGTCTGGCGCGTCGATCGAGTCTTTGGTGATGGTGCAGTCTCCGAGCTTCTTCAGGTCAGACCTTGCTATGCTGGTCTGGAATACCTTGAGGAAGCGGAGCTTGAGCTGGTCTGGTTCTTCTTCGAATCGGATGTCGTTGAATTGGAGTTTTGCCATCTTGTCGCAAAGCTGTGTTGTTAAAGTAGCAGCTACAAAGCCTGCCTCCGCTTTTCTTCGAAAAGCTACGGGGCACCACGCACGAGCTCGGACAATCTGATGTCGTGCTGCTAACGCTGGTGCCTCAGGCTTTTACGCTGCTGACCGCTACGGTCGCGGCTTTGCTTTTAGTGGTGTGGCTACTTTTATAAAGACATATGCTGACTGATTTAATAACCAAAGACAAGCTATAAATATGTCAAGGTTTCCCGACTGTACTGGGGGTAATAAGTCTAATGGCAGAAAAAGATGTGGTAATCACTTACGAGACCTTGTTCGAGCTCTTGCGTATAGAGAAAAACAGGGAAGACCTCCAGAAACTAGAAGAGACATTCTTTTCAGATGTCCTGCAGTACCTTAAGGATAAGAGGGCAGATTTTGAAACTACTGCAGAGAGCCAGAGCACACTATTCGCTGCAGACGAGAAAGAGAAAGCACGCCTCGAGTACGAGAACATAAAGAAGATACTCAAAGACCTCTACGACCACAGAGAGAAGAAGATAGTCCGGACAGCAGTCAACAAGGCACGGACCGGAGCTCTACTGTTGAACGCTTCGAACATGCTCCCATGCGAAAGGATGCTGCTCGATTCCCTTTCGGCAGTGATGGGAGAGTTCCGTAAGAACATACTCTTCAAGCTGGCCAGCGGAGAGCTGCCGACTGTGGATTCCCTTCCGGAAACCATAACTGACACGATCAACGGCAGCCTCAACGGCACAGACCCTGTTCTATCAACTGATACGCCTCCGGGTCTGGTTGACAATGCTGACACTGTAGACCCTGCAGACGAGATACCTCCAGAAGCTACACCTATCCCTGACACGGACGAGGATGTTGCTGGAGGAGTGCATTTCCGTACTTCTGAGGAACCGAAAGAGTTAAAAACAAGCCCCAGCTTAACTGAAACCAGCTCTAACGTGCAAAAAGTAAGGGTTTTGGCCGCTATCGGAGAAATAGTGGGTCCAGACCTCCAAATTTACGGTCCTTACGATGAAGGAGCCGTAATCGACCTGCCAGGCGAGCTAGCGTCTGTATTGGTCGAAAAGAAGCAAGCAGAGCAGGTAATAAACTGAAACAAGCGTTTTTCAGGCTTATAATCGACAAGGTGTTTATAAATGAAGGTTCCAAAACTCATGAAAAGACATTGCCCATACTGCAAGAAGCATACTGAGCACAAGGTCACTCAGGCAAAAAGGAAGACGCCGGGTTCCACAAGACCTATGGGCTACGGCAGCAAGAAAAGGGCAAAGAGGAGAGGCCTTGCCAGGGGAATAGGCAACCTCGGACGATACAGCAAGAAAGCGATAAGCGCGTTCAAGATGACCGGCAAGAAAGCAACAAAAAAGACCGACTTCCGATATGAATGCAAGGAATGCAAGAAGATCCACACACAGAAGAAAGGGATAAGGTCCAAGCGGGTTGAACTCCAATAAAGGTGCAAAATGAAAAAGGTATTCAGAGAACCAACAAGCAAGTTCATAAAGATCAGATGCCCTAAATGCAAGAACGAACAGATCATGTTCGGAAAGACTTCTACCAGCGTAAAGTGCCTGGTATGCGACAAGCCACTGGCGGAATCGACAGGCGGCAAGTCCAGGGTAAAAGCAAGGATCCTGGAGGTCCTTGAGTAAGGATGGTCAAGAAAAAGCAGGGCATGCCCCAAGAGGCAGAACTTGTCCTGTGTACTGTCACCAAGATATACCCGCACTGCGTTTTCGCGAACATAGATGACTACGAGAACAAGCAGGGCATGATACATATTTCTGAAATCTCTCCTGGCCGTATCAGGAACATACATGATTATGTGAAGCTGGGCAAGAAGATCATCTGCAAGGTCCTTAAGATAGACATCCAGAAAGGACACATCGACCTTTCCCTGCGAAGGGTGAGTGAGGGACAGCGACGTGAGAAAGCAGAGCTCATCAAGAAGCAGCAGAAAGCAGAGAAGATAGTCGAGTTTGTCGCAGGACAGCTCAAGACCGACAAGGAGAAGCTCCACCAGGACCTGCTCCAGAAAAGTTCACAGGATTATGATACATTACATGACCTTTTCGAAGACTTCATCATGGACGAGGAAGCACTTAAGGTGCTGAAACTTGACAAGAAAGTCTACGATGCACTGGCTGAAGTCATCAGGCAGAGGATAAAACCGCCAGAGGTAGAGATCGAAGGCGAAGTGACCTTACGTAGCTACGCGCCAGACGGCGTAGAGGTCGTCAAGAAGATGCTCGTAGCTGCGGACGCGACTGATGAAGCCATCAACATAAGATACAAAGGCGGCGGAGTCTATCTGCTGAACGTCAAGCTCGACAACTATAAAGATGCGGAAAAGATAATGGACAAAGCGACAGACCTTCTCGAGAAAGAAGCAGACAAGAACGATTGCGAGTACAGCTTCCATCGCGTCGAGAAGAAGAAGAAAGCGGCTGCCTGAAGATGACACAACACATTCTCAAATGCAAGAAGTGCTCGAAGTATACGATGCACGAGAAATGCCCTTCTTGCGGCGGTGAAGCAGTACCTCAGATACCTGCAAAGTATTCGCCGGAAGACCCTTATGGGAAGTATCGCAGGGAAGCAAAAAAGGAAATGCTTAAAGATAAGGGAGTCCTTTGATTCAATTATATTTATATTCATTATCACACGTGGCGTAAAAGCCTGAGGCACCTGCTCAGCACGCCATAAATTCCATATTTGATCGATTAAATATCAGAGCCTTCGCGGCAAAACGTAACGTCAAGCATCTTAGCGCGTGCGTGGTGCCCCGGAGCTTGGGGCGTGGAGCGACCCGAGCGGAGGCAGGCTTTGTAGCCACGTTTAGAACTTGGTGGTTTAGCGGCAGGCGGGCCTTGCACTTATCGTTATTGAGGGGATGAACATGACCTGGCAATTCGAGCCATTACTGAAGACTATTCCTAAACTCAAGGGTACTGTGCTCATAGTCGGACTGCCGGGCATAGGGAACGTAGGCAAGATAGCAGCAGACTTCATCATAGATGAGGTGAAAGCTAAGAGGCTTTACAATGTTTTCTCCCATGACCTTCCCAACTCTGTTTTTGTCAACGACCATAACCTTGTCGAGCTGCCGGCTATCGAGATGTATGTCAAGAAGAGGAAAGATAAAGGAGATCTTCTCGTTCTCACTGGTGATGTGCAGCCAGCAGATGAGCAGAGCTCTTATAGTTTCTGCGAGTCTGTACTGGATGTTGCAGAGAAGATGGATGTCTCACTTGTAGTGACCTTGGGCGGCATCGGACTTGCAGAAGTCCCCAAGAAACCACAGGTTTACTGCACAGGCAACTCAAAAGAAGAGATAAAGAAGTTCAGCAAAGGCATGAAACTGAACGAGAAACTATACGGCATCGTAGGCCCCATCATAGGAGTCAGCGGACTGATGATAGGCCTTGCGGGTAAGCGTAAGATGCCTGCAGTGTGCCTGCTTTCCGAGACGCTGGGTCATCCTGCGTACCTCGGTATCAAGGGAGCACGCGAAATAGTAAGAGTTCTCAACAAGAAGCTCGGACTCAAGATCAAGATATCCGAGCTCGACAAAGAGATCGAAGAGATAGAAGGAGAGATCCTCACCAAGACACAAGAGTTAGGCAAGGCGTCCAAGAAGAAAGCCCTAA
>Ga0180435_10003206_pt1 | contig 16474 bp, 14 predicted proteins | sample SS_ome_3_FD_132467 | JGI IMG/M metagenome (GOLD analysis project Ga0180435, IMG submission 132467) | Hypersaline lake sediment archaeal communities from the Salton Sea, California, USA - SS_3_S_1 metaG | ecosystem: Environmental > Aquatic > Non-marine Saline and Alkaline > Hypersaline >...
ACAACCCTACAAGCCCGTGCTCAATTGATCGGAGGTCCCTCATTTGCCCAACTTCGGGGTTGACTTGTTACCGCTTGTCTTTCCCTTGCCGGCTGTCCCGTTTTCCGAAATGGCCCGCGTCCAGAGTATCCGCTCGACGCCGGGGCGACAGTTGACAGCCCCGGACGTCGTTGCTATAATCGCGGCACAATTGGTTGCACGCGCGGGCGTAGCTCAGCTGGTAGAGCACCACGTTGCCAACGTGGTTGTCGACGGTTCGAATCCGTTCGCCCGCTCCATCCGTTGCGGGTTGGCTGTTTGCGCCGTCGTGGCGCGAGCGGCCGCGTTCTTTATCACGACAACCGAAGAGGGTTCCCGCCTGATGAGTGTTCAACTCGAAGACGTCGGCCCATGCAAGAAGCTCCTCAAGGTCGAGGTTCCCAAGGAGAAGGTCGACGAGGAGCTCGACAAGTCCTACCTTCAGCTCAACGAGAGCGCGGCCATCCCCGGCTTCCGAAAGGGCCACGTCCCGCGCTGGCTGATGGAGAGCCGATACGGCAAGCAGGTGAGCGATGACACCAAGGATTCGCTTGTCGCCGAGGCCTTGAGCGACGCGCTCAAGGAAAAGGAGCTCCGCCCGATCGGCCCGCCGACATTCGACGAGAACATCGAGCTGAAGCCGGGCGAACCGCTCGCGTTCGGAGTGACGATCGAGGTCCACCCCGACTTCGAGCTCGAAGATTGCGCCAACCTGTCCCTCGAGAAGACGACGACCGAGCCCACGAAGGCCGAGGTCGACGAGCGCATCAAGCTCATCCGGAAGCGCTACGCGAAGCTCGAGGACGTCGCCGAGGGCGCTCCCAAGAGCGACGACGTCGTTCGCGCACACGTCACGCTCCGCGAAGGCGACAACGTGTACCGCGACATCCCCGAGCACCAGTTCATCCTCGGCGAGCACGCGCTGGTGGGGATGACCGGAGACGACACGACCAAGTTCCTCACGAAGGCCAAGATCGGCGACACGGTCGAGAAGACCGTCACCCTGCCTGACGAGTACCCCGACGAGGCGAAGCGCGGGGCCGAGATGAGTCTGTCGATGAAGATCGAAGGCATCCGGCGGCCCGTTCTGCCCAAGGCGACCGCGAAGTGGGCCAAGGAGCTCGGCTTCGAGTCGCTCGAAGAGTTTCACGAAGAGGTGCAGGCCTCGGTTCAGCGCGAGAAGGACCAGGCGGCCAAGTCCGACCTGGAACGTCAGATGGTCGAGCAATTGCTCACGAAGGCCGACTTCGACCTGCCGGAGGGAGTCATAACCAACATGGCCGAGGGCCGTGTGGTCCGCCACCGTCTGCGCCTGCGCCAGCAGGGCGTGCCCGACGCCGAAATAGAGAAGCACCTCGACAAGATGCAGGCCGAATCGCGCGACCAGGCGGAGAAGGAGGCCAAGCTCTACTTCATCCTCGACAAGGTCGCCGACAAGGAACGGATATTCGTGACCGAGGAAGAAGTCACGGCGCGCATCGAGGCGATGGCCGCGCACTACGGCCGCTCCGTCGACCAGGTGCGCCGCGAACTGGAGAACGAGGACCGGCTCTCCGAGCTCCGCACGACGATGCGCGAGGAGAAGGTCAAGGCGTTTCTGCTCGAGAAGGCGGAGGTCAAGGAACCGAAGCCCCACACGAAAGAGGCCGCGAAATCCAAGGAGTAGAGGTTCCGTCCCGTCCGGCCGCATTTGTCGGAACCGGCAACATGCCCGAGTCCGCGACGCGCTCACACTTTCCCTCATGCCCAGGAGGCCCATAATGCCCGCTCCCGCGTTTTTCGGCCAGGAACCACTCATCAGCCCCAGCGTCGTCGAGAAATCGACCGAGCACCTGACGCACTGGGACGTCTTCTCGCGTCTGCTCAAGGACCGCATCGTCTTCGTCGGCAACACGATAGATCGCGTGGTGTCGAACCTGATAATCGGACAACTGCTTTTTCTCCAGATGGACAACGTCAAGTCGCAGATCGACGTGTACGTGAACACGCCCGGCGGTTCGGTCGACGCGGGGCTCGCGATCTACGACACGATGCGGTACGTGAAGTGCGAGGTATCGACGATCTGTGTCGGCATGGCCGCGAGCATGGGCGCCGTTCTGCTCGCCGCGGGCAAGAAGGGCAAACGTTTCGCCCTGCCCAACGCCAAGGTACTGCTCCATCAGCCGTGGGCCTCGGGCATCGGCGGCGCCGCGTCCGACATCCAGATTCACGCCGACGACATCATCAAGACCAAGAAGCGCATCAACGAGATTCTGGCCTTTCACACCGGCCAGCCGTTCGAAAAGATCGAAAAGGACACCGACAGAGACTTCATCATGACCGCCGAGGAAGCGAAGGACTACGGCCTCATCGACGAGGTCCTTGAGTACGCGAAAGGCTGAACCAAATGGCCAAGAAGACCGGGGGACGCCGTTCGGAACCGCCCGATGTGCAGTGCTGTTCGTTCTGCGGCAAGCCGGGCGACGAGGTCACGCTCATCCCGTCGCCCAAGGGCGCGAACATCTGCAACGAGTGCGTCGAGGTGTGCAGTACCATCCTCGGATTCGATACGGAGCCCGAAGACCTCATCGAGCCGCCGCAAAAGCTCACGCTCCGCCGCCTGCCCACCCCGCCCGAGATCAAGAAACGGCTCGACCAGTACGTCGTCGGCCAGGACACACCCAAGCGCATTCTCGCCGTCGCCGTCTACAACCACTACAAGCGCCTGCTCGCCGGCGTCGACACCGACGACGTGGAGCTTGAGAAAAGCAACATCCTCCTCCTCGGCCCGACGGGCAGTGGCAAGACACTGCTCGCCCGCACGCTCGCCAAGATTCTCGACGTCCCGTTCGCCATCGGGGACGCGACCACGCTCACCGAGGCCGGGTACGTCGGCGAGGACGTCGAGAACCTGCTCCTTCGCCTGCTCCAGAACTGCAATTTCGTGCCGGCGCGCGCCCAGCAGGGCATCGTCTTCATCGACGAAATCGACAAGATAGGCCGGACGACACACAACGTCTCCATCACGCGCGACGTGTCCGGCGAGGGCGTACAACAGTCGTTGCTCAAGATGCTCGAAGGCACGATAGCGAACGTCCCGCCGCAGGGCGGGCGCAAGCACCCGGAACAGCAATATATCCAGATCGACACCTCCCAGATTCTGTTCATCTGCAGTGGCACGTTCAGCGGCATCGAGAACATCATCGGCCGCCGCGTCGGCCACAAGGCCATCGGGTTCAACCGCGACGAGGCCGTCGCCGCCGATCCGGAGAAGGGCGAGCTCCTGGCGCAGGTGGCGCCGGAGGACCTTCTCGAATACGGGCTCATACCCGAGTTCATCGGCCGCCTGCCCGTCATCAGCGCCCTCGGCCCGCTTTCCGAGGACGACCTTGTGCGCGTCCTCCTCGAGCCGAAGAACGCACTTATCCGCCAGTACCAGAAGTTCTTCGAGATGGAGAACTGCACGCTGACCTTCACCGAGGACGCGCTCCGCGAGATCGTCCGCAAGGCGAAGGAGCGGGACACCGGCGCACGCGCCCTCAGGGGCGTCATCGAACAGCTCATGCTGGATATCATGTACGAACTGCCGACGCACAAGGACATCAGCGACTACGTCATCAACGACAAGGTCGTCCTCGGCAAACGTAGCGTCTATGAGGTCTCGGCCAGGAGCAAGGCCAAGCACGAGTCGGCCTGACGCCCGGCAGTTGACGCATCTCCCGCGGCCCGCTATCATTGTCCCCGGCCTCGTTCCGTCAGTCCGTTTGAAAGAAGGGGACTCGTGAAGCGCTCAGAACTTGCCGAAGCCGTTTCCTCAGCGGTCAACGCGGTCCGTGTCTTCGACATCCACACGCATCTCTACGCCCCCGAGTTCGGCCCCCTGCTCCTGCGCGGCATTGACGAGCTCCTGACGTACCACTACCTCGTGTGCGAGGCCTTCCTCCAGGCGCCCATGCCGTACGACAAGTTCTGGTCGATGCCCAGGAAACGGCAGGCCGAGCACGTCTGGGAGCACCTGTTCGTCCGGAGCACGCCCGTCTCGGAGGCCGCACGCGGCGTCGCCACGATCATCGCCACATTCGGCCTAGAGCCCGGCAGGACGACGCTCGCCGAACTCCGCGAGTTCTTCGCGTCGTTGCCGCTTGAACAACATCTCGACATGGTCTTCAGCAAGGCGCGCGTCGACAAGGTCGTCATGACGAACGAACTGCTCGACACCAATGAGCAAGCCGCATGGGAGAAGATCCGCGAACGCGACCCGAGATTCCTGTCCGCGCTGCGCGTCGACGGCATCCTCAACGACTGGAAGAAGGCCGCCGGGGTTCTGTCCGGGGCGGGCTACGCGGTCAAGACGCGGCCGGACGCCGCAACATACAGGGAGGTTCGGCGCTTCCTCGCGGACCGCGCCGACAGAATGAGCCCCGTCTACCTCGCCGCGTCGCTTCCGCCGTCCTTCGACTATCCCGACGCATCCGTGCGCGGCCTGCTTTTCGAGAAAAGCATCATCCCCTTCGTGCGCGAACGCGGTCTCCCGCTCGCGGTGATGCTCGGCGTCAAGAGGCGCACGAACCCCGGCCTCCGCATGGCGGGCGACACGCTCGGCCGCGCGGACCTCGCCGCGCTCGAGCGGCTCTGCGAAGCAAACCCCGACATCGGGTTCCTCGCCACCTGCCTCTCGCGCGAAAATCAGCACCAGCTCTGCGCCGTGGCCCGCGTCTTTCACAACCTGATGGTCTTCGGCTGTTGGTGGTTCGTGAACGCACCGAGCATGATAAGGGAACTCACGGCCGAGCGGCTCGAACTCCTCGGCACGCGGTTCGTCGCCCAGAACTCCGACGCCCGCGTGCTCGACCAGCTCATCTACAAGTGGGCCCACGCGCGCAAGGTCATCGCCGAAGTCCTCACCGAGAAGTACGCCGACCTCGTTGACAGCGGCTGGGCGCTCAAGAAAACCGACATCGAACGGGACGTGACGGCGCTCTTCGGCGTCAGTTTCCCGCGATTCGCAGGGCAGAAACAGCCGCAGGAGAAATGATGTTTCACGATACCATCCGCATAGGAACACTCGTCGTCGGCCGACCCTCGCTTGCCAATGACCTCGAACAGCTCGCGGCACTCGGGTTCGAGTCCTTCTCCATCACGTTCTGGGGCACGGTCCCGAAGACGGGCATCAAGCGGCTTGCAAAGCAGACGAACGACGTCCTCGCAGGAACGAACGCCGTCATCAGCAGTCTCGCCGTGTTCACGAATCCCATGCTGGACGGAGAAGAGGGCAAGGTCGGACGTGAGGCCTGGCGGACGCTGATTGACTCCGCCCACCTGTTCGGGTGCGACATCGTGGCCGGCTTCACCGGCCGTGTCCCAGGCAGGTCAATACCGGACAACATGTCGCGTTTCAGGAAGGTGCACGGCCCGCTCGCGAAGCGCGCCGCCGACCGCGGCGTCCGCATAGCGTTCGAGAATTGCACGCGTACCGACTCGTGGCACACGGGCCGCCGCAACATCGCGATCTCGCCGCCGGCCTGGGACCTGATCTTCGACGCCATCCCGACCGACAACGTCGGGCTTGAGTGGGAGCCCGCCCACCAGATGGCCAACCTCATCGACCCGATGCCGCAACTCCGCAAGTACGTCAAGAAGATCTTCCACGTTCACGGCAAGGACGCAACCGTCCTCTGGGACGTCGTCCGCGAGCACGGCGTCAACGGACCGGTCCCGTTCGCCTTCCCGCGCACACCCGGCTTCGGCGACAGCAACTGGACGGACATCATCAGCGAACTGCGGCGCGGCGGGTTCACCGGAAGCATCGACATCGAGGGCTGGCACGACCCGGTGTATCGCGAGAAGCTCGAGATGACCGGCCAGGTCCGCGGGCTCGACTACCTCAGGGAATGCCGCGGCGGCACGTTTGTCCCCAACCCGGCATAGGCGAGCACTTTCCGGCCTTCTTTGCAGTTCCGGCTTGACACCACCGGTGGCAAGTGGATAATCCCGCAACAATGACGGGCGGGTTTGGGTCCCGCCCACGCTACCTGGTACGTCAGAGGATGAGAGAATGTTCGAGGACATGATTCGCATAGGTACGCTGGTGAACGGGGGCGAGAAGACGGCCGACTACATCCGGCAAATACTGCCCCACGGCTTCGAATCCTTTTCCATCACCTTCTGGCAGACGCTCGGAAAGACGAACCTCAAGCGGCTCGCCGAGGAGGTAAACGAGGTTCTCGCCGGCACCGACGCGGTGATAAGCAGCGTCGCCGTCTTCGGCAACCCGTTGAGCGACCGGCCCATCGACAAGGAGACGCGGAACGGCTGGAGGAAACTCATCGACGCGGCGCACCTGTTCGACTGCAACATCGTCGCCGGGTTCTCCGGCCGGGTCGTCGACAAGCCCATCGACCAGGGCATCCCGCAGTTCAAGAAGGTCTTCACGCCGCTGGCCAAGCGCGCCGCCGACAAGGGCGTCCGCCTCGCCTTCGAAAACTGTGACATGGGCGGCTCCTGGGCCGCGGGCGACTGGAACCTCGCCCAGACGCCGAAGGCCTGGGACATGATGTTCGACGCCATCCCGCTCGACAACATCGGCCTCGAGTGGGAGCCATGCCACCAGATGGTCAAGCTCATCGACCCGATGCCGCAGTTGCGCAAGTACGTCAACAGAATCTTCCACGTCCACGGCAAGGACGCGACCGTCCTCTGGGACGTCGTCCGCGAGCACGGCGTCCGCGGGCCGGTGCCGTTCGCCTTCCATCGCACTCCGGGCTTCGGCGACAGCAACTGGACGGACATCATCAGCGAACTGCGGCGCGGCGGGTTCACCGGAAGCATCGACATCGAGGGCTGGCACGACCCGGTGTATCGCGCAAATCTGGAGATGACCGGCCAGGTCCGCGGCCTCAATTACCTGAAGGCATGCCGTGGCGGCACATACGTCCCCAACCCCACCTAGCCAATCGGCCCAGGACCACGGGCGGGCCTGCGCCTCACGGCCCGCCCCGCTTTTGCATTGTGAAAGCCGGGGCTATCGTCCGTCGTTGGCGAACATAATCCGCCAGCCAACGTCCCGTGTCTCTCCGGCATCGACGCGGACACGCACCTCCTGCCCGTTCTGCTCGAAGCACACATCGCCCCCGGCGGCGCGGTCATCCGCCGACATTTCCACCGAGACCACCCGCCAACGCTCCGGCCCGCCCGGCGTGAAGACTCGGAGTTCGTACCCGTCGCCGCCGACCACGCGGCTACGGCCGTTCAGCGTCAACGCGGTCTCGTCCCAGCATTCGTCGAAGACATCCACCACGCCCTGCGTCACGTGGCGCGACGTGCTGACCAGCAGAGGCCGGCCGGCGTCGCGCCGGAGGGCGATCACGCGGCACGAGGTCGCCCGCAGTTCGACCGACAGCTCGCTCGTAAACGGCCCGACGAACTCGTTCTCCCAGAAGTCGAACCCGACGTAGCCCGCGTCCGGCTCCAGCCCGAGTCTCGCAAGATCGAGCGTAATGCGGTCGGGAGCGTCCTGCCAGTTGAAGAACGCGACAACATCCCGCCTCGCCTCGCCCTCCCCCACGGCCAGGTGCCAGATGCGCGGTTCGTCCCGTTCCAGAACGTCGACCGGCCGGCTGAGACGGTTGTGGTTGGGAATGACCCGCTTGACGATTTCCAGGCGCTCCTCCGGCAGTCCCGGCAGCCATTCACTCACCACGGTCATCGTGCCCGATATGCCGAACCACGAGGCCGCGGCGCGCGCCTGGTCGAGCGTAAGCGGCTCGCGCACCAGCATGCAGTCCGCATCGTTGTACCAAACCCGGCCGTTAAGGAAATAGACGCGGGCCGCGACGTCGAAACCGGGAACGATCCTGTCCCAGCTCGCGGCGGTATCGGACGCGACGCGCATCCCGTCCAGGAGGCCGAAGGACGCGCCCATTGTCCGCATGTTCTGGCTCATCGTGCAACCGAGCAGGAAGGCGTCACATCCTGCGGCCTCCCTGAGCAATGCGAGCCCGGCGCGGTGCGCCTCGATCTGCGTACTGGCCGGGTCGTGAAGCGCCGCGTCGCCGAACTTGTCATCCCTGTGGTCCTTGTCGTCCGCCGACCTGTAAATGAGCGAATCCAGCGTGTCCGCCCCCATGGGCGACGGCATTCCGTCGAACTTGAAATACTTGTAGCCCCATTCCTTCGAGATTCGGCGGACGACGCCGCGCAGGAAGTCCCGCGCTTCGGGATGCGTCATGTCGAGGTTGTGGCCGGTCCAGCGCGTCTGGATGATGGCTCCGTCGCCGCCTCGTGCGAACCAGTCCGGATGGTCTGCGAGCGCGGGCGCCTTCGGGTCCCATCCGCACGGGAACACCCAGATGCCGGCGGTCAGGCCGTTCTCCCGAATCGTGTCGGCGGTCGGCTTCATCCCGCGCGAATAGGGGCCGGCCGGGTCGTGACGGCTGAAGTCGGCGGTGACCGCAAAGCGGATGTAGCCGGGGTCTATCTCGCCGCGCCAACTGACCTGCCATCCGTCGTCTATCTGGAGGAAGTCGAGGCCGTAGTCGCGCAGGTTGCGGCCGCACCACTCGACCAGTTCCGCAATCATGTCCTGGTCGCCCGCCGAATCCGCGTGGTACCATGTACAGTACCCGCTCGGCGCTTTCGGCAGGCGCACGTCGTGAATGCGGGCGATTGTGTCGGCGTACGTCTCGAGCCCGTCCAATCCGTCCTCGAAGAACCCGACGGCAAGAGTTTCTCCGACCTCGGTCGCGCCGGGCGGGATGGTGAGCCGCCCGTATTCGGAGCGCGGCGTAATTCGCACGCTCCCGCCCTCCCCGCTCACCGCGATGATCCCGGTGCTGCGGTCGTGTGTCAGCCACCCGCAGACGACGGACTCGCGCGTCGCTGGGTTCGCGACCGCGCAGTACGCGAAGCATGTGCGTTCGCCCGGGTCGTCCGCCGGCTTCAACCCGTCGGCGCCGAGCGTGCGAAGCGATGCGGCAGGCCCGCCCGGCTCGACGCAGAACGTCGGCAGTTTGATGTCGGCTCGCGAAAGCGGCTGTCCCTTCCTGCTCTCGAGGAACACGTTCGCCATGTCGCGGGGCTGTTCGTCGAGGTTCCGGACCGCGACTCTGATGCAGAGGAACGGTACGCCGTCGTAGAGCGTCAGCGTGTCCGTCCGGCCGGAGGCGTCGCCGATTTCGATTGCCGAGCCGTTCCCCATCCGGTCTTTCACCTGCGCGACGCGAGCCCGAATACTGTCGCCGCCGACCGGGGCGGACTTGAGGAACGCCCTGCCGTTGCTCTCTGCCCGGAACGAACCCGAGGCCGGGTCGCAAGAGACGGTCACGACGTCGTTGCTGATCGTGAGTGTGTTGCCGGATGCTTCCCTCATCGACCGTCTCCGTGCAGGCGCGGATGTTCTAGACGGAATCCCAGGAGCTGAACGCCAGGGGCAGGCGGAGCGCGGCGAGCAGGCGTTCGTCGTGCCGGCCGCGCACCATCGGTCCGCCGGGCGGCGGGAAGAAGGTGCGCACCCACTCCGCGGCGTCCAGGGCAAGGTCGGGCTTACGGCTTCCCTTTGCCGGTGCGATGGAAAGGGCGCCCGGTCTGCGGAGTTCCAGATCAAATGATACGTGCTCGCCCGTGTGCCTCACGCGCACGCGCCGTGTGATGCCGAAGCGCCGGAACCCGTCGCCAAGCGGCTTCGCGGTCTCACGCAGGAACCGGCCGAAGTCAAATATGTTGATCTGGAGCGGCACGCCCGCACTGGTTCCCGCGGCTTTCCCCGCCAGCTCGACGTGCGGCGAATAGCCGGGCACCAGAGCCACGGAAGCTCCGTCGAGCGTGTGTCGCCTGAGATAACCTTTGAGCAGGCCGGGCAACAGTCGCCGGTCGCCGACGATCTCTACGATGCGGTCGGAAGCCGCCTTTGACGCCACGAGGTATGCCTTGAGCGGCCCGGTCCGGTTTCCCCATGCGGCGTATTGTCTGCGCCGCAGAAGAAGTGTCTGCCATTCTTCGGTGCGGCGTACAGTCATCGATGCCCGCGTGTGGCAACGCAGGATCGCCCTTGCGTCGGCCAACCGCAACCGGCGCAGGGGGACCGGATCGACGTCGCCGAGGTACTTTGCCGGAACCCGCGCGTTGAGCGCGTGGCCGGCAATCTCGTAGCCGTGTCGCCTGTAGCGTGTCCGGTCGCCGTCGAGGAAGCCGAGCGCCGTGCCGGCCTCCTTCTGCTGGTGGTTCGAGGCCGTCAACATCGCCGACATTATGCCGCGGCCCCTGGCTTCTTTGAGGACGCAGACTCCGCCGATGCCGGCGGCCTTAAGAAGCGCCCCGCCGACATCCATCGTCACAGGCGTCTGATTGATGAGGCCGATTATGCGGCCAGCTTCCTCGCAGACGACGAACCACCCGGCCGCGTGGGGGCCTGGATACGTGTGCGGCCAGCCGTCGGGGAAATACGTGTCCGGCCTGTCGAACGCGGCGTGGGAGACACCGAGAATCTCCTGCCACTCGCCGGGCCGCCCCTGCCGAATGGTTAGGGCCATCTGCCAGTCCTCGGCGGGTCAAAGCGACCGCAGGAACTCCACGGCCTTGACGATGTCCACGACCGGGTTGTCCCCGACCTCGCGTTCGATGGTCAGGAAGCCGTCGTAGCCGATGGCGTCGAGGCGCGCAAGGTACTCCGGGAAGTTCACGTCGCCCTCGCCAAGGGGAACTTCTCTCGGTTTCTTGCGAAGGCCGTCCTTGGCATGGGTGTGAACGATGTAGTCCATGAGGTCGTCGACGGCCCCGAGGTGGTCGTACCCGTTCATGACCAGGTTGGCGGGGTCGAAGTTGACGCAGATGCCTTTGGTCGGTATGCGGTCAAGGAACTTCTTCATTACCGGCCCGCTCTCGGGCCCGGTCTCACAGGCAAACGACACGCCGTGGTCAGCGGCGTAGGCCGACAGGTCCGTCAGCGCTCCGATACCGATATCCCACTTGGGATCGGTGTCGTCCTCCGGAATGGTTCCGATGTGCGTGGTGATGACGTCCGTGCCGAGGTCGACGGCGAGGTCCACGGCCATCCTGGATTTCTTGACGATGTCGTCATTCGTATCCGGGTTGAGGAACCCCTTGAAGTAGTCGGCGCAGAGGGCGCTGATCACGAGCCCCTGGTCGGCGACGAACTCGCGGAACTGTTTGCGGTCGGTCGCCGACATTGTCTCGGGCGACATTTCTCCGCCAAGCCCGGTGCAGAATATCTGGAAGCCGTCCGCGCCGATCTCGGCCGCCTTGCGTATTCCGGCCTCGGTGCCGAGCCGAAACGATTCTATCATCACTCCAATCTTGCGCTTCTTCATCTGTGCGTTTCCTGTGTGGTTGATGTGTCAGGCCATCGCCATTATCTCGTCCATCTCGCGGCTGATCCTGGCGAACCCGGCGGCCGGGTCGTCACCGGCCGGCCCGAGCTCGGCCGTGATGTAATCGTCGTATCCCACTTCCGTCAGCGCGGCCATGACGCGCGGCCAGTCAATTGTTCCCTCGCGAAGCTGTACGAAGGCGTGCTTAGCCGCGTCGAAGCCCTTGACGTGCACTTTGTCGATGCGGCCGCCCAACGTCCGGATCCAGTGATCCGGGTACCCGTAGGCCACGATATTGCCGGCGTCAAAATACGCGCGGAGGCACTCACTGCCGAAGCCGTCCACGTATGACGCGAACTCGACCGGGCTGAGCAGAAACTTGTTCCAGACGTTTTCGACGGCGAGCACGACGCTATTCCGCTCCGCCAGCGGCAGTATGCTGTAAATTGATTCGGCCGAGCGCTCCCACGCCTGCTCGTATGCGACGTCCGGCGAGACCACCGCCGGCACGACCAGCACCGTGCCGGCGCCGACGGCGACGGCCGTCTCGATGGAGGCCGCGACGCCTGCGAGCGATTTCTTCCGCACCGCGGGGTCCGGGTCCGAGAGCGGGCTGTCCCAGTGGGCCGCGTTCATCACGCTCGGGACCACGACGCCGTGCTTCTCGGACAGCTTGCATATCTCTTTCCGCTCGGCCGGGTCGGTGATGGTGCCGACCTCGACGCCGTCAAACCCGTGCCCGGCGGCGTTCGCAAACTTCTCTTCTGTGGTGTTGCCCGGCACGCATCCCAGGCAAATGCCCTTCTTCATGTTCCGCACCTTTCGCAACTGAACATACAGGCCAGTCAGTCGAACGATGCAAGATCGACACTCTTGCCGGTCCGCGACGACTCCTTCAACGCGCACACGGTGGCCAATGTCTTCCTGCCGTCCGTGGCGGGCGTGGTCGGCTCGATGTCCTGCTCGATGCAACGGAAGAAATGTTCCTGGATCGTCTCGTTCGCTTTCGCGACCGTCTTGTCCTCGTCGAGCTTCCCGCTCGGGTCGATGGCCATGGTGGTCTCGGCCTCGACGATCTGCTCCTCGCCGCCCTCGAGCTTCTTGTGTACCTTACCGTCGTCACCGACAATAATCACGCCCTTGGTGCCGACAACGCCGACGGAACTCGTGCCGAGCGTCGAGAGCCAACTGTCGTCCGCTGTGCCCATCCCGCCCTTTTCGAAGAGCATCAGGCACTGGCCGTGGTCATCCGCCGTCATGGTCTTCCGGACGTTGACGGTCTGGCCGAAGACGGTCTTCACGTCGCCGCCGACCCAACGGAGCCAGTCGATGTCGTGGCTTCCGAAGTCGAGCATGACGCCGCCGCTCTTCTTCTGGTCGCCGTACCAGACCTTGCTCGGGTCCCAGGACATGTAGCGCCGCGTCCAGCAGTTCACAAGCTTGCCCAACTCCCCACGGACGAACGTGTCGTGAATGAGTTTGTAGGGGTGCCAGAAACGGAGGCAGTAGCCGAGCATGTACTTGACGCCCGCTTCCCTGGCGGCGGCAAGCATCTCGTCCGCGTCCTTGAGGTCGTTGCAGATGGGTTTCTCGGTGAATATGTGCTTGCCGGCCTCGGCACAGGCCGTGACCACCTTGAGCCGGTTGAACGGCTCGGTACAGACCCACACGGCCTCGGCATCGTCGAGCAATTCGTGGAAGTCCAGGCACCACTTGACGCCGAGCTTTTCGCCGCAGTTCTTCGCCTTCTGCTCGATGAGGTCGCAGACGCCGACGATCTCGACGTTCTTCATCTTCGACAGGATGTTGGCGTGCGAGCCGCCCATCCCACCCATTCCGATCATCGCAACCCTTGTCATCACATTCCCTTTCACTTTTCCGGACACAACGAAAACATCGATTTTGTCAGCACACGAATCACAGGCCGGCCGGACTCGTCCGGGCCACAAGCGGCGCCACCGCCGCGTCGACAGATTCGTCCGTGTCGCCGATTGTTACGTCCTTGAAAAGATACCATTGCTCGACATGCTCGGCGGACGCGCCCGGGGCCAGAGTGTTGAACACGCCGAGCGTCTCGACCTCGACGAACGACCCGGCCGTGTATGTCTCGCAGTTGCACATGCCGTCGGGATACACGGCCCCCGCCACGAACGGGAACCGTTTGACGAACAGCATCCGGTTGTGTGCATACGCGGCCCATCCCTGCTTGTCCGTCAGGCCGAGCTTCTGCGGTTCTTTCTGCTTCGCGTCGACGTTCAGCCGAACATATTTCCTGCCGAACTGCCAGCGCGGATCGCTCAGGTCGGTGTAGTGCCAGAGGACCATCGCCCGCGCGGGCAGGAGATATTCGTCGTGCGAGCGGTACGGCTCCTGCGGCAGGATGACGGTCCCGCCGCCAGCCCCGTTCATGATGGTGAGCGCCCAGGGCGCCAAGGCGACGTCCCACGGGCCGCGGTTGGTTATTCGGTGATGAAGCGTCAGGCGCGGCCCATCCGCATCCAGTGTCACGGTCATTTCTTTCTGGACGCCCGTCTCCTTCTCCGTCGGCTGGATGAGTCGGATGGAATTGTCGCCCTTCGCCTCGAACTCGACGGGCGTGTTCTCGGGAACGTAGGTTCGGGGAATGGCCTCGGGCGCGTGCCAGAGGCGGTGCCCGCCCCACGGTTTCCAGACGCCGTACTCCGTCTTGACGGTTTCGTCCGGCAATTCGGCGAGCATGTTCTCGCCGTCGGCGAACCCGTAGCGAATGACGCGCGGCCCGATGTCCGTGGTCACGATTGCCTCGGCCACGCCGTTCGACAGCCGATAGCAGTTGGGCTGGTTGAAATACTCGACTTTCTGCACCATTCGCCTCCGTGAAACGCCACCGACGGCCCAGGACGCCGCTTGATGGCGAGGAATCTACCCATTTCGCGCATCAGGCGCAAGCGCTTTCTTGATTTGTGCGTCATGCCGGGGTAAAACGTGGAGCCGGCTAACGCCGAAAGGAGCACACGATGAAGTCCCTGACGGAACACCTGTGGTTCAACGTGCCCGCGCGGCGCGGGTTCATCAACATCACGCCCGAGATCGAAAAACTCGTTGCCAGGAGCGGCGTCCGCGAGGGCCTTTGCCTCGTGAACGCGATGCACATCACGGCGAGCGTGTTCATCAACGACGACGAGCCCGGCCTGCACGCGGATTTCGAGCGCTGGCTCGAACGCCTCGCACCGCACGCGCCGACGACGCAGTACGACCACAACAACGGCGAGGACAACGCCGACGCGCACCTGAAACGGACCGTCATGGGCCGCGAGGTCGTCGTCGCCGTCACAAACGGCAAGCTCGACCTCGGCCCGTGGGAGCAGATTTTCTACGGTGAGTTTGACGGACGCCGCAGGAAGCGCGTCCTCGCCAAGATCATCGGGGAGTAGCGCCCGTCCGTGCCGCCGGGGCGCAGTTCAGTTGATGTGGCACTCGCTGAGCCCGCGCTTCTCAAGATACTGCTGGTGGTAGTCTTCCGCCTTATAGAACTTCGGGGCCGGAAGGATTTCGGTCACTATCGGGCTCTTGTATTTCCCGGACTTCGCAAGCTTGTCCACGGACGCGACCGCTGTCTCTTTCTGCTTCTCGTCGTGATAGAAGATGACCGACCGGTACTGCGTACCGACGTCCGGCCCCTGCCGATTCAACTGCGTCGGGTTGTGGCATCCCCAGAACACGTCCAACAATTGCTCGTACGAGACGGCCACGGGGTCGTATGTGACCTCGACCGACTCGGCGTGCCCGGTCGTGTCCGTACAGACTTCCTTGTACGTGGGGTCCAAGGTTGACCCGCCTGAGTATCCGACCTGCGTGGCCTTGACGCCCTTGACCTGTCTGAACGCGGCCTCGACGCCCCAGAAGCATCCCGCGGCGAACGTCGCCTTCTCCATCGTCCCGCCTCCTTTATCCGCGACAACCTCCTGACCTGCGCCCCGCTTCTCTGCGGCGCCGACCTGGCCGGAACGTTCGCATCCGACCCCGGCCATGACAAGTGCCGCCAGCGCAAGCACAATCGTTGATTCTCTCGGCAACATAGTTCCACCTCCTCGCACAGATCCGGCCTTACACCTCCTATTATAGTATCCCGCCGGCCTTCCAACAGCGAAAATCCGTGGGAAGCCGGGGGAAGCCGTGAAGGGGGAGAAGTCCTGCTCGCCGCCGGGGGAAATCTCAGTTTGCCGCAGGAAACGACTGGGAAGCTCGTCAAGCCCGTATCCGCCGCTCTGGTCAGCGGCGGAACATCAGGCACGGGTGGTCGGGGTGACTGGACAGAGTTAGTGCTTCTCTTCACGCTTCTCTTCACGACCGCGCTTGCTTTATGGCACGACCGGCGGTAGCATGATTGTTCAGCAGTGGCTTACGGAGGGTGCGGAGCCCGGCAATAGAATGGAATTGACCGCTCTAGGATTTGACGACTGGTTTGAGCAGCGTTCCGCCGCCCTCCTGCAACCGGGACACAGCGTTGCGCGTGTCACGGCCGTCGATAGGGGTGCATTCCTCGTCCGAAATCAGCACTCGGAGACTTACGCGGAACTCACGGGCAAGTTCCGTTTCGCAGTTGAGGCCGCTATCGATCTGCCGTGCGTGGGCGACTGGGTGTGTGTGAACTGCCACGCATCGGGCGGTCCCGCCATGATTCACAGCGTCGTCCCAAGGAAGACTTTCCTGCGCCGCAAGTGCCCTGGCAAGACTGTGGATTTCCAGATGATTGCGGCCAACATCGATGTCGCCTTCATCGTGCAGGCCTGTGGATACGATTTCAACTTGGGCAGGCTCGACCGGTACCTTGTGATGGCTAACGAGGGCTCAATTGAGCCGTCGATCATACTGACCAAGACAGACCTGATCTCGCCCGAGCAACTCGGTCAGGCAATCGGGCAAGTGAAGCAGACACACATCTCCCCACAGATTCTTGCCCTCAGCAACACCACGGGCGTTGGACTGGACGAGTTCCGCACACTTCTTGTACGCGGGGGAACATACTGCCTGCTTGGCTCTTCGGGTGTCGGGAAGACCACGCTCATCAACCGGCTGATTGGACGCGATGTGTTTGACACAGAGGCCGTCAGCGGGACCGGAGAAGGTGTTCATACCACTGCCCGCCGCCAGTTACTCATGCTTGATAATGG